>Ga0315309_1001352_pt1 | contig 14684 bp, 16 predicted proteins | sample TDP4_MG_FD_203080 | JGI IMG/M metagenome (GOLD analysis project Ga0315309, IMG submission 203080) | Freshwater sediment microbial communities from Lake Towuti, South Sulawesi, Indonesia - TDP4 | ecosystem: Environmental > Aquatic > Freshwater > Lake > Sediment | place: Indonesia: South Sulawesi... | reverse complement strand
GATGACCACGTCGTCAAAATCGTGGGCCTGGTAGAAGAAATCAAGGGGTGAATCGCCTTCGGGGAGAAGGATGCCCAGCAGGATAGCGCGAAAGGTAGCACCGGTGCGGCGAGCCCACCATTTGTGGATATAATAGGCGGGCCGGTACATGTTCTTCCGGTAGGATTCTATTTGAGCCAGGCGGCTGACTTCCACGACAGGGAAATCCCGTTCAATGGAGCGCAAGCCCTGGTGAATTCGCGTCGCCGCTTGCTCCAGGGGAAGCATCAGTTGTATCCCCTCAGTACTCACATTTTCCACCTTGAACCTTCTTCTTTGCCCAATGTCTTGGTCTACGACATCTGCCGTAAACGAATGTAGCTTCAACCCGAAGCATAAAAGTCCTCGCTGTCGAGAGCCGTGAAGACGGTCAGTTCACCACCCGCCGCATAATCCAGTAGTAAAGCCTCAGCCACTGCGGCCAATTGACGCCTTCTCTCCGTCCGGGTCATCGGCTGTCTCAATTGCTGAAGGTCCTCACGAATCAAACGCATCATTTGAGCCCAAGCTGTTTTCGGATTAGTTCGCAAAGGCTGTCTTTGATTTCTGAGTGACGTGGGACCGGCGCTTTCCGCCCGTTTTTTGGATTCACGTATATGTCGTGCTTTTTGCCATGACGTTTCAAATAGCATCCTATCCCTGTCAGTTCTCGGATGAAATCGCGCCGTTTCACACTTCTACCCCCAGTTCCTTCGTCTGAACTCCGGTGCGGGGCAGGACTTCCTCCTCTTCTTCCATCATCAATTGGTAGGCATCTTGGATGTTTTCCTCTAATTCTTGAAGGGACACCCCTTGACTGAACACACCCGGAACTTCCTTTAGCCTACCGACATACCAACCTTCATCTAACCAATACTCAAGGGTAAAGTATCTCACCATAATCCTCTCCCTCCTACAAAGATTCGGTTTGGCAAACTACCGTATCAACGAACCCCTACGACGAAACGGCTCTCTTAAAGATACTTTGGAAGAATCATAGACCAATGCCGCGTTCAGCAGGGCTTCCAGATCGTGAATGCGTTCGAGCTCCCATCCCTTGGACAGCAGAAAGGCCTTGAGAAACTTTTCCACAGCTTGCTGGAGAAAAAAACCAGCCGCTTCGGGATCTTTAATGCCCAAGAGATGTTCTACCCGTCCAAGGTCCTTTTCAGCAATGCGAAGCCAATCAGCAGGGTAGAGCGACTCTTCACGCGGCATACAACACCTCTCCCTTTTCCATAATCTCGGCCAGGAACTGGTCCCCGATGGCCAATCGCCTTGAGACCTCTTCAGGGGTAAGCACAAGCGTTTCCAGAGGAACGGTGCGCTTAGGATCGGACAAAATCCGGCGCACGGAGACCCAACGGTCAATAAAGCGTTCGGGGGTCTCTTTGATGATGAGCAGATCAATGTCGCTGTTCGGTCGTGGATTTCCGTAGGCGTATGAACCAAAAAGGATCACCTTTTGTGGAGCGTACCCTGTGAGGAGTCTTTCCAGGATATTCTGGATGATTTCCTGTACCTCTTTTGAAGCCACCATTTCCCGTATCCTCCATCATTCTGAGCCTCTGTCCATCTGCGCTTCCATAATCCGAAGCAGCAGTTCGGCGTCAATATTGCCGCCGCTCAGGACAGCTACCACCTTTTTGCCCCTCAGGTCCAGTTCGGTTTCATAGCCACTGGCCGGGCCAACCAGGAGGGGAGCGACCGCCGCCGCACCGGAACCTTCCACCACCAGTTGGTTCAGTTCCAGCAAGACATAAACGGCCTCCCAAATGGCCTCTTCACTGACCACCACGATCTCGTCAATCAGGTCCCTGGCAATGGTGAACGGCACGATGCCATAGCCACCGGCCAGCCCATCGGCGATGGTCGGTCCGGCCTCGTAGCTCTCGTAGCAGTGGCCCTCTTTGAAAGAGAGATAGGCCGATGGTGAGGCCTCAGGCTGCACTCCGATGACTTTTACCTCGGGGTTGATGGTCTTAACGGCTACGGCGATCCCGGCGCTCAGTCCTCCGCCGCCCACGGGCACGATGATAGCTTCGACGTCGGGCAGGTCCTCCATGATCTCCAGCCCCGCCGTGCCCTGACCGGCGATAACTACCGGGTCGTCGTAGGCGTGGACATAGGTGGCCCCCTGCGCCTGGACAAATGCCTCGGCGGCGTGATGGGCCTCTTCGTAGGTGTTCCCCGCAAAGCGGAGCTCGGAGCCAAACTCGCGTAGCTTCGCTACTTTGGATCGGGGCGCGTTGTGAGGCAAGAAGATGGTATTCGACACACCTCCCAGGGCCCTGGTCGCGTGGGCCACCCCCAGGGCGTGGTTGCCAGCCGAGGCCGTCACCAGTCCCCTGGCCTTTTCCTCAGCAGACAAGCTGGCGATTTTGTTGACCGCGCCCCGTGGCTTGAAGGAGCCCGTCACCTGCCGATTCTCCAGTTTCAGATAGATCTGGCAGCCTGTCCGCTGGCTGAGCAGGAAAGAGTATTCCAGCGGTGTCCTTCTGACCAGATGGCTTATCGTCCGCCGAGCGGCCAGGATGTCTTTGAGGCTGAGCATCATCATCCCTCCCAGGCCCTATTATACTACAAAAGCATCCTTTTGACCATTGGTCCTATCAAGAAACAAACAGACGAATATCGAGGCTCGCTGGCCCCGCCTACTCGTCTGTCTAAATCAACGGCCCTCGCTCGGAATCTCCTTGCTAGACCGTTTTCTTCAGTTCCTTGATCAAAGCTGGCAGTACCTCGTGCACGTCACCGACGATGCCCACATCGGCCACCTGGAAGATGGTCGCATTGGGGTCCTTATTGACAGCCACCACGAATTTGGAATCCAAGATGCCCGCGTAATGCTGGATAGCCCCGGAGATGCCGCAGGCAACGTAGAGGTCGGGGGCGATCTGGGTCCCTCCCAACCCCACTCGCTTCTCCTCGCCAATCCAGCCCTCGTCAACGGCTCCCCGCGAGCCGCCTACTTGACCATCCAGAACCTCGGCCAGTTCCTCCACCAGGGCGAAGCTCTCGGCGTCCCCCATGCCCCGGCCGCCGGAAACAACAATCTTGGCCTTCCCCAACGGCACCTCAGGGCAGGTCTCCTCGCTGACCACTTTCAGCACCTTGCTTCTGACCTCGACGTCGTCTACGTCTACGGCAATAGTCTCCACTTCTCCGGTCCGACCCGGATCGGCCAGAGGAGGACGGAAAGCGCCGGGCAAGACGGTCGCCATCTGCGGCCGGGCTTCGGGGCAGACGCTGGTCTGGAAGTACTCACCACCGTAGAGGGGATAGGTGGCCAGCAACTGACGCTGCATCTCGTCAATCTCCAGGCTCAGACAATTGGTGAAAAGAGCCGTCCCCAGGCGCTGAGCCAGGCGTGGGGCCAGGTCGCGGCCCATGCTGGTAGCCCCCAGGAGGACGATCTCTGGTTTCCCCTCCTCAATGAGATCACCCAAAACCTTGCTGTAGATTTCGGTGCTGTACTCACTCAGACGAGGATCATCGGTCACGTAAACCACGTTGGCACCGTTGGAAATGATTTCTTGTCTGAGCTTTTCCGTGCTCTCTCCTAAAAAGACCGCCTTGACATAGACGCCCAGGCTATCGGACAACTGGCGAGCCTTGCCCAACATCTCCAGCACCACAAGGGCCAGAGCCTCGCCTTCTTTCTCAACCACTACCCAGGTATCGCGGTAGGGGCTCTCCTCCACTGCTTCGCCCACCATGCTTTCCAAAAAGTCCAGGTCCACATCAACCTCCGCTTACGTTTCACGTCTTAGAACTTGGCCCGCTTTAGATAATTCTCCCGGCCTTCAAATACTGCACCAGCTCCCTGGCCGTCTCCTCGGGAGCGCCGGTGATCTTTGTCCCGAATTCTCTCTCTGGAGGGAAGCTGATGCGTTTCTCCTCCGTCAGGGGCTTTAGGTCCTCTGCCTCAAGGCCAAGGTCAGAGGCCCCCCAGACGGTCACTTCCCACTTCCGGTAGGCGTTGATGATGCCAGCCCCGGTGGGATAGCGTGGCTCGTTGGCGTCCTGGGCGATGGTCAAAAGCGCCGGCAGGCTGGCCTCGACTTTGGCATAACCTTGACCTTGGTTGCGCCTGGCCCTCACCTTGTCGTCACCGGCGGCCACAAGCTCGCGCACCTCGGTGATCTGGGGCAGACCCAGGTATTCGGCCAGCCGAGGTCCCAACTGGCCAGCACCGGTGTCAGCAGCCTGGCAGCCAGCCAATATCAGGTCATAGTCTCCGATCTTCTGGATGGCTTTGCCTAGGACAGTGACAGCAACCGAGATGTCGGCTTTCTCGAAAGCTTCGTCGGTGAGGAGAAAGGCGCTGTCGGCGCCCATGGCCATGGCCTCGCGCAGGGCGTCGTCGGCCCGCTCCGGCCCCATGGTCACGGCTACCACCTCGGCTCCCTGCCCGTCCTTGAGTTTGAGAGCCTCCTCCAGGGCGTTCTTGTCGTTGGGATTGATGATGTACTCCTCGCGGTTGATAAATATCCTCTCCGCGCGGCGGTTGACAGTCATGCCGCTGGGATCGAGGATCTGTTTGATGGGGACGATGATTCTCATAACGTAAACTCCTTCGTCCAGAAACCCGGTTTTTAAACACAAAAACGGGGTTTCTTTGGCTTTAGGGTGAGATGCGCACTCCAACCTGACGGAAGATGTCGGAAGCGATGACGATGCGCTGGATCTCGCTGGTGCCTTCAAAGATTTCGGTGATGCGAGCGTCGCGGTACATGAGCTCGATGAAGTAGTCCCGCATGTAGCCCATCCCACCGTGGATCTGCACGGCCCGGTCCACACAGCGGTGCAGCACCTCTGAGCCGTAGAGTTTGCACATCGCCGCCTCGCGAGAGAAAGGCTGCCCGGTATCCACCAGCCAGACCGTACGGTAGACCAACGAACGCAGGGCCTCGATCTCTGTCGCCATGTCAGCGATCATAAACTGGATGGACTGCTTGTGGGCGATGGGAGCACCGAACTGCTGGCGGATCTTGGAGAACTGGACGCTCTTCTCCAGAGCCAAATCGGACGCCCCCAGACAGGCCGCTCCCAGGCTGAGCCGTCCGATGTCTAGCGTCTTCATGAAGGTGACGAACCCCAGTCCGACCTCGCCGATCACGTTCTCCTTGGGCACCCGGCAATTCTCAAAGATCAGCTCGGTTGTATCGCTGCCCCGGATGCCCATCTTGTCCTCCACAGTGCCGACGCTGAAACCGGGGAATGCCTTCTCCACGACAAAGGCCGTCACCCCGCCCCGGGCTCCCAGGGACGGATCGGTCACCGCGAGGAGGCTGACGACATCACAAAGCTTCCCATTGGTGATGTAGATCTTGGAGCCATTGAGGATATAATCATCTCCATCTCGCTCGGCCCGGGTCCTGATGGATGCTGCATCGGAACCGGCCCCCGGCTCCGTCAAGCCAAAGGCACCGATCATCTCCCCCCGGGCTAGTGGCGTCAGATATTTCTCCTTCAGTTCCTCGCTGCCATCCAAATGGATGGCCATGGCCCCGATGCCGATATGGGCGCCAATGATCGCCGCCAGCGAGCCGCAGACCTTGTTGAGTTCCTCCATGACGATGCAGTAACCCATCTCCCCGGCCCCCATCCCGCCGTACTTCTGAGGGAAAGGCACACCCAGCAAACCCAACTTGGCCGCTTTATCTATCAACTCGCGGGGGACTTCCTCTTCCTCGTCAATTTTCCTGGCGATAGGAGCGAGTTCTTTCTGGGCGAACTCGCGGATGATCCGCCGTAGCAATTGGTATTCTTTGGGGAAAGTAAAGTCCATATCTTGACCTCCTCTGGCTATGGCTTGATCTTGAGACCCTTTTCTCTAAGGATGTCCGCGGCGATGATGAAACGCTGAATCTCGTTGGTCCCCTCGAAGATGCGGCTGACGCGCACATCGCGATACATTCGTTCGATGGGGTAGTCCTTGATGTAGCCATAGCCGCCGTGGGTCTGCAACATGCAGTTGACGGCCCGATGGGCCACTTCGGAACCGAAGAGCTTGACCATGGACGCCTCTTTGGTGTATTTCTGCCCCTGATCCACCAGCCAGGCGGTGTGGTAAACCAGATAGCGCAGGGCCTCGATTTCGGTGGCCGTATCAGCGATAAAGTTCTGGATGGCCTGCTTGAGGGCGATGGGGCCACCAAACTGCTCGCGCTCACAGGCAAATTGAACGCCCGCTTCCAGTGCGCCCTGGGCCACCCCCAGGCAGACGGCCCCCACACCCAGGCGTCCGTAGTCCAGGGCTTTCATGGCTGTAGCAAAGCCCTGGTTGAGCTTTTCCTCACCGCCCAGGATGTTGGCCGCTGGCACCCGGCAGTCATCGAAGAAAAGAGTCGTCACTGGGATGCCATGCAGGCCCGTCGTCTTTTCGTTCCGGCCGACGGTAAAGCCGGGGGTGCCCTTCTCCACAATGAAGGCCGTGATGCCACGCGCCCCTTTCTCTGGCTCGGTTTTGGCAAAGACGACAAAGGTCTCAGCGATGTCCCCGTTGATGATCCAGATTTTGTTGCCGTTCAGGATGTAGTCATCGCCATCGCGCACGCCTGTGGTCTGGATGGCCGCCGCGTCGGAACCGGCACCGGGCTCCGTCAGGGCAAAAGAGCCAATCTTTTCACCCAGGGCCAGCGGCTCCAGGTAGGTCTGCTTCTGCTCCTCAGTGCCGTCCAGATAGATACACATGGCCGCAACACCGCTGTGGACCTCGATGATCATGGCCGTGCTCATGCAGACCTTGCCCAATTCCTCCAGCATCATGCAATAGCCGATCGTGCCGATTTCCGAGCCCCCGTATTCCTCTGGGAAGGGGGCTCCCAGGAAACCCTGTTCCGCCGCCAGCTTTAGCGTCTCCAGAGGCGGGCGTTCCTCTCGATCCAGCGTCTCGGCCAGAGGTGCGATCTCATTCTGGGCAAAGTCGCGGAACATCTTCTGAAACATGCGCAATTCTTCGTCGAGTGCAAAGTCCATAGGTCTTTCTCCTGCCAAGGGCAGCACAAGCAGGTGAGTCACCCACCTGCTTGCTCTTAACTGTCACCTGCTACCTGTCTTTGAACGTCGGTTTGCGCTTCTCCAAGAAAGCCCTCAGCCCCTCTTCTGTGTCCTCACTGCCTGCCAGTGACACGAACTGCTCGGCTTCGGCCTCCAGGGCGTCTTCCAGGTTCTGCTCCAGGCCCTTGTTCACGGCGCGGATGGTGGCGGCCATAGGCAACTTGCTCCTGGTGGTGACGAGCTTCCTGGCCAGCCCTTTAGCTTCCTTGATCACTGCGCCCGTCGGCACCACTTTGTTGACCAGGCCCATGCGACAGGCCTCCTGCGCGGTGATGGCATCGCCGGTAAGGATCATTTCCAGAGCCCGGCCCTTGCCCACGATGCGCGGCAGGCGTTGGGTACCACCCCAGCCGGGGATGAGCCCCAGGTTGATCTCCGGCTGGCCCAGGCGCAGCCCGTCCTCGGCGATGCGGATGTGGCAGGCCATAGCCAACTCGAGGCCACCGCCCAAAGCGAAACGACCGTTGAGAGCGGCGATGACCGGCTTCTCTGAGCGCTCGATCTTCAAGAAGGTCTGCTGCCCCTGGCGGATGAAAGCTATAGCCTCCTCCGGTTTGTCCTTGAGCTCGGCAATCTCGTTGATGTCGGCCCCGGCCACGAACAACTGGCCCGCGCCGGTGATGATGATGACCTTCACCTCGTCGTTTGCTGTCAGCTCGTCGAAAGCATCCCCCAGCTCTGTCATCACCTGGGTGTTGAAAGCGTTGGCCGGCGGATGGTCAACGGTCAAGACGGCCACGCGGTTTTCGACGGAGAGATGGATGTATTGTCGTTCTGTCATTTCTGTTTTGCTCCTTATCGTGTATTTATTGAAAGGGTCTGAAGGGGCTGAGGGGAGACCTTCAGACCCCTCAGTCTCCTCCTAAGTCGTATACTCCTTGAACCCTCGCCCTATCTTCTTGCCCAGCTCTCCGGCCTTTACCTTCTGGTATAGCAGGTCCACAGGGTGGAAGCGAGGGCCGAGTTTCTTCTCCAGTTCCTCCAACCGTTCCACGACCACGTCCAGGCCCACGGTGTCGGCGTACTCCAGCGGCCCCATGCGCACCGCCTGGCCGTCCTCCTGGCGCACCTGCATCCCCAGCCCGGCGATACAGGCCATATCAATGTCGTTGATGTTAGCGATCTCGTCCATGGCGCACAGCGCGGCCTCGTTGACGAGGGGCATCATCAGGCGCTCAACCGTGAACACGGTGCCGGTGATGGCTCCTGGTTGGGCTTGAATTTCCTTGATCATCTCCTTGACTGGCTCGTCGGTCTGATCGCCATAGCCGTAGAAACCAGCCCCGGCTTTCTCGCCCAGACGCCCTGCCTGGTAGAGCTTTTCCAGGAGAGGAGGCACGGGGACGCCCTCTTTTTGGGAGGCCATGTACACAGCCGTGTGATAGGCAACGCCGATGCTGATCATGTCCATCAGAGTGAAGGGGCCCATCGGCCAGCCGAACCCGGTCATGGCACTGTCAATTTCTGAAGCCGTAGCCGCCCCTTCTTGCAGGGAGAGGATGGCCTCAAAGAGGTAAGGCACCAGTATACGGTTGACCAGAAAGCCTGGGCACTCCTTGACAACCACCGGGATCTTGCGCAGTTCTTCGCTGAATTGCACCACGTCATCAATGGTTTCCTGGCTGGTGTCGGGGCTGCGGACCACCTCCACCAGTTTCATGAGGTGAGCCGGGCTGAAAAAGTGCAGACCGACCACCTTGTGGGGGCGTTGGGTGGCCGAGCCCATCTCCTGGATAGAGAGAGCCGAGGTGTTGGAAGCAAAGATGGTCTCCGCCGGGCAGATCTCATCCAATTCGGCAAAGACCTGCTGTTTGACTTTCATATCCTCGGGCACGGCTTCAATGACAATGTCCACATCAGCGAATTCGTCGTAGGAGAGGGTGGGAATGACCAGGTCCACCTTTTCCTGCATCGCGGCGGCGGTCATCTTGCCCCTGTCCACCCGCCGCTGATAGATCTCACGGAGGGCCTCCATGCCCTTGTCCAGCATCTCCTGATCAATGTCCTTCAGCACCACCGGCAGGCCCGCATAGGTGATCACCTGAGCAATCTCAGCCCCCATGAAGCCTGCACCGACAACTGCTGCCTTAAAGATATACATCTTGGCCTCCTACCACGTTTTGAGAGGCATGGCTGCCTCGGGGTTGTCAATGCGCATGAAATAGACCCAACGGTCCGGATGTTGGGCGAAAGCGGCCTCGTTGGCCTGGCCCAGGGTCTGGCCCACAAAATAGTCGCCGCTCTCCGGCTCGATGGCTACCAGGCCCTCTTTCCCTTCCAGTTCACCCTCGATCTTCTCATATACTTCTTTGGCCTTGGCGGCGAACGCCTCTCTGGTAGCCTTGTCCCTGTACATCTCCATGACTGATGACATCAAAAGCCTCCTGTTACTTTCTCTCGAGGATGATCGTGCCGCCCAGCCCGCCGCCGACGCAGGCCGTAGCCAGCCCCAAAGTGGCGTCCTGCTTGATCATCTCGTGCATCAGGGTGACCACGATGCGGGTGCCGGTGCAGCCTACGGGGTGCCCCAGGGCGATGGCTCCGCCGTTGGGGTTGACCTTGTCCCAGTCCCAGCCGTCCTTCTCCAGCTCGACGCCCACCGCCAGGCTCTGAGCGGCAAAGGCTTCATTGAGCTCGATGATCTCAATGTCCGTCAGCTTGAGGCCGGCCCGCTCCAGAGCCAATGGTACGGACCTGGTGGGACCGATACCCATGATCTCCGGCGGCACTGCGCCGTAGGCGTAGCTGCGGATAGTAGCCATGGGCTCCATCCCTAGCTCGTCGGCTTTTTCCCTGGTCATCACAATCACCGCCGCTGCGCCATCGGAGATGGGACAGGCGTTGGCGGGTGTGACCGTGCCACCTTTTTTGAAGACGGTGGGGTAGAGGGCAGCCTTCTGGACGGAGAGGCCAGGGTTGATACACTCGTCCTGGATGATCTCCTCGCGCGCCACCTCCTGGCCGGCCACCTTCTTGACCACCGGGACAGGCACGATCTCGTCGCGGAACTTGCCCATGCGGGTGGCTCGGAAGGCCTTTTTGTGCGAATTGACGGCGAACTGGTCTTGCTCCTCGCGGCTGAAACCGTACAGCATGGCCACGTTCTCAGCCGTGTAGCCCATGACCATGCCACAGACGCCGTCGGTCAGCCCTTCCCAGAGCGTATCAATGAACTCGGTGCTGCGCAGCCTCAGCCCCCAGCGAGCCCCGCGCACGGCATAGGGCGCGCTGCTCATGCTCTCCGTGCCTGCGGAGAGGAAGACCTCACCGTCGCCGGCCTGGATGGCCTGACAGGCATTGGTGATGGACACCATGCCCGAAACACAGTTGCGCTGCACGGTGTAGGCGGGCACATGAGTGGGTATCCCCGCCATCAGGGCTGATACACGGCCAACGTTCGTCGCGTCGGAATACTGGCCGCAGCAACCCAGGAGCACATCGTCGAAGAGATTAGGGTCAATGCCCGTGCGCTTGATGACCTCTTCCATCACGATGCGGGCCAGTTCCTGGGCCGACAGATCTCGAAAGGCTCCCCCGTGACTGCCGATGGGAGTCCGTACTCCCCCTACGATGACGATTTCTTTCATTAAAACCCCCCTTGGAATCCATTCTTTGGTTTGTTTGGCTTTGAGAGAATCAAAAGCGAGGGCCTTTGGACGGTTAAACTTGTCCCTCGGTCACCCTCGCCTGCCTACAGATGTGCAACAGGGAAAAGCTCCGTGGTAGCAGCAAGTGCATCGCGGGTTTCTTCCCTTCAATGTCTCTCACTCCGTCGTCGTTGACGAAACATGGCTGATCAAGTCGCTTTGTGGACCAAGAATTTGGAAATATATTGTACAATAATTCACGAAAAAAGGCAAACTGGTTGCAGCACAAGAACCAGGCAACTAGCGTTCGCCTTGCGGCAGTCAGGCGGCAGGACAAAAGCAAAAAACCGCCCTGTGGATCAGGACGGCTACGGTCTACTCTGTCACAGCGATGCATATTCCAGCTAACGAATGAGATTGGCTATTCTCGCCAGGCTGGATCGCTGCGAAATGCCTCGACAAGTTGTTGTTTCCTGTCCTCTGGCAGCCACGCTGCCTGGATGCCCTGAAGAATACAAGACCGTATCTCGTCTCGGGAAAAGCCTAGTTTACTCTCAAGGAGCAGGAATTCCTCAGCCAGGGAGTTGCCAAACATCTTGGGGTCATCGGTATTGACAGTCACGATGAGCCCTCGCTCAAAGTAACGCCGTACCGGGTGCTCCTCGAGGGAGTTGACCACGCCCGTTCGCAAATTGGATATAGGGCACACCTCCAGGGGGATGCGGTGCTCAGCCAGGTAATCCAGCAGGGACTCGTCTTCTTCGGCGCGGGTTCCGTGGCCAATGCGGTCTACCCGAAGGCTACAAATGGCTCCCCAAATGCTCTCCGCGCCCGCTGCTTCGCCAGCATGGGCGCTGGTGCGAAAGCCGAACTGCCGGGCCTCTTCATAGACCGTTTCAAAGGGCTCCGGCGGAAACTCTTGCTCCGAACCGCCAATCCCGATACCGATCACGCCCAGGTCTCGCACCTCGTTGACCTCGGCCAGGGTCACGGCTGCCTTTTCCGGCCCAGAGTCGCGGACAAGGTCAGCCACCAATGCAACCTCAACCTCCGGCACCTGGGAGAGACCGGTGCGGATCGCCTCTGCCAGCTTTTGAGTTTCCAGGCCGTGATGGAAAAAGTCTGACGGCGAGAAAAAGGCTTCCACATAACGAACGTTCTGGCGTGCCAGGTCTCGCGCTACGGCCTCAGCGATGAAAGTGAAATCTTGGTACTCGCGCAGAAACCCGTTTTTCCATATCCAGGTTTCGATGAAATGCGAGAAGTCCTGATACTCAAACCTGCGCTGAAGCGCCTCGAGGTCCGGGACCGACGGGTCTCCGCCATACTTCTGAACCAGTTCCCACAGCGCGTCGTGTGGGATAGCACCCTCAAGGTGCAAGTGAAGTTCGACCTTAGGAACTCGCTCAAACCAGCTCATTTCCGGCTTTCGAGTCTTAGTGGCATTCTCGACCATGTTATATCCATTTGAGATTTTCGACCGTCCTCTCGTTTCGGACGTTGCCTGTATTCAGCGCGGACTTGGGCTCGAACAAAAGATTGAGCTCCCCCACGATTTTCGGGGACCAATATTCGTCGAAAAGACCGAATTTCTCGGCTAGGTTCACTTTCTCCATATATGCCTTCCTCATCCAGGAGGTTCCTGCCCCACTGAGCGAGCAATCAACCACTGGGCAGCGAAATAGGTGCTCAGGATCAACGCTTGCGCGCTCTGGTATCCTCCTCGGAACCGGTTGACGGCCAGTGCCGAATCCGAAACCAGGAACAAAATCGCTCCCAGGAAAGCCAGTAGTGCCGCGCTCTGTCCTGTCCAGCTCCACTGCTCCCACGCCTGCCAGGCCATGACCAGGATCACTACCATATACACCAGCACAGGCAGTTTCATCTCGCTCAGATGCGGTGAAAGGATGCCGAATATGAGGACGCCATAGATGACGTAGGGCACCAGCCGCCATGAAAAGCCAAAGCCCGTCCCTGAGGTGAACGCCGTTATGCAGAAAAAATGGGCGATGAGAAAGCTGACCAGCCCCGCATAGAGCGTATTTCACAAAAGCCTATTGACTGCTGCTCAACGGCAAGCTATGTCCCGCGCCAATCCGCAAAATCAGTGCGGTTTTAGCATGATCCTCGCAAGCCAGCAGACTAATTGAAGTAAAATCCGGCACTACACAGCAAGCTCCTGCTTGCAGTAGAGGTGATGTCATACTCGAGGGCCCTATACCGATGCATAGTGCTCCGGAAGCGACGGCGGCCTTCACGCCACTGATGGAATCTTCAAACACGATGCATTGCTCAGGTGGTTTCTGCAAATATTGCGCTGCGAGCAGATAGCATTCGGGATGTGGCTTGCCTCTCTGAATGTCGCCCACGGTTACCTGCGCAGTAAACATCCCATCAATGCCAAGCTGATTGATGACCTCGTTGACTTTCCATTGCTCCCCGCTGGTCACTAACGCAGTCGGAACGCCTTGTTTCTTCAGGGTACGCAGAAAAGCTACTGCATCTTCTACCCCTGTGTATGTCAAATTGGTTTCGTACTTTACCATCATATCAATGACAGATTGACGTTCATCGGCATTTAGGTGGGGGAACAGCACATCAAGGGTACGAGTTGCTGGACAGCCGTACACGTGCTGATTGAAATCAGCTTGCGTAAAATGTACTTGGTATGCCCGGGCAAGGTCTTGCCAGAACTCTGTAACAGACTGGTGTGTGTCTACAATGACACCATCCATATCAAACAGAATAGCTTCATAACCCATTAGTGGGAGCTCCGCTTCAAGCGCTTAACATACACTAATTCCGGATCGCCTTCATCAAGGTTGTGAATCACGCCGCTCAACTCATAGCCTAACCTCGCCAGCAGCGACTGCATCGGGAGATTTGAGAGATTGGTCGAAGTAAACAGCTTGGCGGTCTGGCATACCGACTCCAAATACCTCATCAGCGCCGTTCCCACGCCGCAACGCCGATGTTCCGGATGGACATAGAGCATGGAAACAAAGCCGTTGTCGTAAAAAGAGTACTCCAAAACGCCGTATCCGGCGATGCGCTCATCGTAAGTGGCAACGAAACAGTTTCCAGCGGCAATCGCTCACCGAATGAATGCTTTACGGCGGCTGTCGGACTGCGCGATATGGTCAAACGAGACGATGGATTCGGCGTCGCTGTCCAAGGCTGGTCGAACCGGGAACATGTAGGCTGCCTTCTCACGGGTGAAAAAACGGGTCATCCTCTGTCACCTCTCGGTCTACGTGGGCCACTCGCGCCATCAATCCTCCGGCTAGGCTGAGCTTACACAAGTCTGCATGCCAGTTTTTACCGAAATAAGGGTGCCAAATGGCTGTATTCGGGCCTAATTTCGGCGTGAGAAAGGTCGGGCGGGCTCAGTGGTGGTCCTTAACTGAACCATATTGCCTTTAAACCGATATGAGCGTTTAAAGGTGGCCCTGTGCGTATTTTCCACTTTCTACCGCATTGAGGGAGAGCGAGCCGATTCCCCCGCCGACTTAGAAACGACCTCATTTTTCAGGGTCCCAATGCCCTCAATTTCCACTTCCACCACATCGCCCGGCGAGAGCGGCCCCACGCCAGCCGGCGTGCCGGTCATGATCACATCTCCCGGCTCCAAGGTCATCACCCGGGAGATGAAGCTGACCAGGTCCCAAACCTTGAAAACCATATCGGCCGTGTTTCCAGCTTGCCGCACCTGACCGTTGACGCGGCAGGTGACGTCCAGCCTGGACGGGTTCAAATCGGTGACAACCCAGGGACCCAGGGGACAAAAGGTGTCAAAGCTCTTGCTGCGCGTCCATTGGCCGTCTTTCTGCTGCAAGTCTCGGGCCGTGACGTCGTTGCCGCAAGTGTAGCCCAAAATGTAGCGACGGGCCTCATGAGATGGGACGTTTTTGGCCCGCCTCCCGATGACCACGGCCAGCTCAGCTTCGTAGTCAACGCGCTGCGACATGGCCGGGTAGATAATCTGATCCAGGTGGCCGATCACCGCCGTAGGTG
>Ga0315309_1001351_pt1 | contig 14697 bp, 14 predicted proteins | sample TDP4_MG_FD_203080 | JGI IMG/M metagenome (GOLD analysis project Ga0315309, IMG submission 203080) | Freshwater sediment microbial communities from Lake Towuti, South Sulawesi, Indonesia - TDP4 | ecosystem: Environmental > Aquatic > Freshwater > Lake > Sediment | place: Indonesia: South Sulawesi... | reverse complement strand
AGCTGGAGGACCTGCTCTCCCGCGAATCCGGCTTTCTATTGAACAACCTTCTCTTCTGTGGAATGGCCCTGGCTGTCTTTCTGGGCACGATCTTCCCTGTCCTGACCCTGATTGCCAAAGGCGAACGAGTTGCTCTCGATACTTCTTTTTACAATCGGACCTCTGGCCCTCTGGCTATGGTTCTGGTGCTGCTCATCGGGATCTGCCCCATCCTGGCCTGGCGACGAGCCGCGACTGATAGACTCTTGCGTGGGTTTGCTTATCAGGCTGTCTTTGCCCTCGTCGTGGCTGTTGTCCTTTTCGCATTGGGAATCAGGGAGCTTTACGCCTTGTTGTCCTTTGCCGTGTGCGCTTTCGTCACCGCCACTATAGTCTCTGAATTCTACCGTGGCCTGATGGCCCGCCGCCGTACAAAGGGCGAGGGCTATCTGGTCGCTTTGGGACGTCTGGTCGCCAAGGGCCGGCGACGCTACGGCGGCTACATTGTCCATCTGGCTATCGTCCTCATCGCTATCGGGGTGACCGGCTCTTCTATCTATAAGAACGAGTGGTTGGTTTCTCTGAGGCCAGGCGAAGAGACAACCATAGGCGACTACACCCTGGAATACGAAGACTATGAGATAGAGTTGCTGAACGCTAACCCTGAGACCTATCAGAGCAAGATGAGGTTTGCGGCCACCCTCGGCGTGTACAAAGCGGGCCGGAAGATAGATACCCTGGTGGCGGAGAAGAACAATCACTGGCTTCTCAAAAATCCCTGGGTGACGGAGGTAGCCATCCGCAGCAGTCTCAAAGAGGACCTCTACGTGATTCTGGGTGGGCTGGAACAAGACGGGCTGGCCAGCTTTCAGTTGGTGGTTAACCCTCTGGTGAACTGGCTGTGGATCGGCAGCGGGCTGCTGTTTGTGGGAGCGGCTGTGGCTATGTGGCCGTCTGGGCGAAAGATGGTTTACGCCGACCGTGAAGAGGCAGAGTTGGACCGGGCCTTGGGCAGGCTGACTAATGAATAAGCAAATGAAAAGGGTTTGTGCTTCAACAATCATCTTTGTTCTTGCACTGTGTTTGGTTCCGATCCACACTCTCGCTCAGGGTCAGGGGGTCATTGAGGGCCAGGTGGTGAACAGCACCGCCAACGGCGGTTCGGTGGAGGGCCTGACGGTCACGCTGCGCGTTTTTGCGGGCATGGAAGAGCAACCGCCCCAGACAGCCACCACCGATGCCGAAGGACGGTTCCGCTTTAAGAACTTGAGCACTGAGGCCGACCACGGCTACGCGCTTCTCCTGAACTACCGGGGAGTAGATTACGGCAGCGATCTGCTCACTTTCTCCGAAGGGGAGACGACTCTGTCCGTCCCCATCCAAGTCTACGAACCTACTGAGAGCGATGAAGCGGTCAGCATCGAGCGGGCCCACATCTTCGTGGACTTTCAGGAGGGGAATCTGTTGGTGGGCGAACTGTACTTTTTCAGCAATGTCAGTGATAGAATCTACATCGGTGCGGAAAAGGTGGCTGGAGGACAACGGGGAACGCTGCGCCTGTCCCTTCCCACCGGAGCAGAAGGGCTGACTTTTGAGAGTGGAGAACTGGGCCAGCGTTTCTTCGAGACCGAGGAGGGCTTTGTGGACACCTGGCCTCTGCGACCAGGTTTGGCTTCAGGACAACTGATGTTTCGCTGTTCTCTTCCCTACGACCCCTCCGGTTACGATCTGACAAGGGACATCCCTTATCCACTGAAGGCCATCAACGTCTTGGTAGCTGAGGTGGGGGTTGATGTAACCAGTGATCGGTTGACTCTGGAAGGCTCTCGCGGGATGCAGGGGCAAAGCTACCTGAACTTGAGCGGGCAGAACCTGAGCAAAGGCGAGCGCCTGACTTTGCACTTCTCTGGTTCGCCAGGCGACAAACTGGTGAGAGAGAGGGAGGCCATGCCTGCCCAGACATCTCAGGCAGGCAACCAGTCGCCCCTGCGCTGGGCTGTCCTGGGGCTGGTCGTTCTGGCTGTCGGTTTTGCCCTGGGCTATCCTCTGCTCAGGCGGCGGTCCAAAGGGGCAGTTGAGGAGGTAGAGGATAGGAGACAGAGAAGGCAATGATAGAGATCAGAGGGCTGGTCAAGTCTTTTGGACACAAGGCCGTTCTCAAGGGCATAGACCTGGAGGTGGCCGACGGTCAGTTTCTGACCCTGGTGGGCCCTAATGGAGCCGGCAAGACCACTCTCATTCGTATCCTGGCCACCCTGAGCAGAGCCACAAGTGGCACGGTTTGGATGGGCGGCTTTGACCTGGCCGATGCTTCTGTTGACATAAGAAGAAACATGGGTTTGGTCTCCCATCAGACTTTGCTCTATGGCGACCTGACGCCCGACGAGAACCTGCGCTTCTACGGCAGGATGTACGACGTACCTGATTTGGAAGACCGCATTGGTACTGTGTTGCAACAGGTGGGTCTGGAGGGTCGACGTCACGACCCGGTGCGCACCTTCTCACGGGGGATGCAGCAGCGCCTGGCCATCGCCCGGGCCATTCTGCACTGGCCTTCGATCCTGCTCCTGGACGAGCCGGACACGGGCCTGGACCAGCACGCCGCTGAGATGTTGCACGAACTGCTGGCGACCGTCGGTACGAAAGGTCGCACGGTGCTGATGACCACCCACAACCTGGAGCGGGGGCTTTCGATGGGAGATCGGGTGGCCATTCTGGCTGGGGGGCGGATCGCCTACGAGGCTGACAAAGAGACATTGGATGTAGAGAGTTTCCGCGAAATATATTATCGCTCCGTGCGTGGAAACGTGGTTTGAGGGTCAAAGTGCTCATTGGGATTGTTGCCAGGCGAAGAGCTTGGTGATATAATAACCAAAAGAGTGTGGAGGTAAGGAGGTTGAGTAAAATGAGCCTGACGATCACTTTGTCAGAGGACCTGGAAAAACAACTGCGTGATATTGCTACTGACAGGGGCGACTCTATAGAGTCCCTGGTGGTTTCAGCGGTGCGCTGGTATATCATCCAGACGTCAGCCGGAGAAGCCCTGGAATCTGTGGCAGAGTCGCGTCAGCTTCACCGACAGGTCAAAGAACAGATGCGGCAGCGAAATCCCGCTCTCAGGAAGCAACTTTCTCACCCGCAGGTGACAGAATTGATGGACAGGCTCTCCGAGAAAGCAGCCGAAGGGCTACCATTTAATACTTGCAAGTGAAGAATCACGCGAGCGGATGAGGAGGTTGGTGAGTTGGTGTATAGGTGATGGAGGAAGGTAGTAGAATGACGAACATCCAGGAGCTAGGAAAGTATGGCATTTCGTCTCAAGTCATAAGAATATGGGAGGAAAGTGGGATCAGGTCCTTATTGCCTGTTCAACAGCAGGCAATTGAGAAAGGTGTTTTGGAAGGTGCTAGTCTTCTCGTCATCGCACCAACATCGTCTGGTAAGACTTTCATTGGCGAGATAGCGGCTTATAAACGAGCCAAGGAACAAGCACAGGTTCTGTATCTGGTGCCTCTGAAAGCCATCGGGGAGGAGAAATTTGCGGACTTTAAGACCAAATACGAAGATTACGGTATAAACGTTGTCATTTCATCCAGCGATCATCGAGAATTCGACGAGGACATCAAGCGAGGCGATTTTCACATAGCCATCTTGACCTATGAGAAGTTGGTCGCACTGCTAGTAACAAATCCCGAAATTCTCCGCTACTGTGGCCTACTCATTGTTGACGAGATACAGATGTTAGCCGACAAGACACGGGGGCCAGAGTTAGAACTCCTGTTGACTAAAATCCTGCTCTCCCGTGAGGGAGGTGATTTGCAAATCGTTGCCCTTTCTGCTACATTAAATGGAGTAGAAGACCTGGGCAAGTGGTTGGGATTAGAGCCATTAAGATCCAACGAGAGACCTGTTGAGCTACGAGAAGGCATCTATACACCGGATGGGAGATTCGTCTATAGGGGATGGAAGAACTCCAAGAAGATGGGGGAAGAAAGATTTCCCTCACTGGCATCACCGGATCATACGACAATGCTGGACGCTTTGGTTGAATATCTTGTGGATAAGGGCGAACAAGTTTTAATTTTTTTGAGCACCAGGGAAGATACAGTAACCATAGCAGAACGGCTGGCAACCAAGGTATTGACTTTACCCCCGGTCAGCGAGGCTATAGGGGCTCTCGATGAGCTGGAGGGCACTGGAGCGAGAGATACCCTGAAGGAAGTCTTACGAGGGGGGGTGGCTTTCCATAATGCTGACCTGCTGGTTGAGGAACGTCTGCTAGTGGAGCGATTCTTCCGCGAGGGGGCCATCAGGGTGGTTTGCGCGACTTCCACTCTGGCAATGGGTGTGAACATGCCCGCCAAGACGGTCATAGTAGCTGATATATGGAAATGGGCGCGAGATGAGAGAACCCAAAGATGGGTCCGCGAACCTATCTCCGTAGCGGAGTATAAGAACGCCAGTGGGAGAGCGGGAAGATATGCGCTTCAAGACGACTTTGGTCGCTCTGTACTGATTGCTAAAACCGAATTTGAGTACGATAGCTATTGGGCTAAATATGTAGTCGGTCAGTTGGAGAGGGTAGTATCGCAGTTCGGTGAGCAACCTCTTGATCTGCAAGTGCTGGATCTGATTGCCTCGAAAATATGCCAAACAACTGAGGAGGCAGTCAAATTTCTTTTGAAAACCTTCGCTGGGTACCAAAAATGGACGCTGGAGACTACTCGCCAGGAAATCAGCGGTAAGATCAGAGACTCTATCGAGAGGAACGCACGAGCCCAGACCATTGTGAGGAAAGACGGGGTTTTGACAGCTACCGAACAAGGTCGTGTCTGTGCCAGCAGGAGAATTTCTCTTGAGACGTTAGAATATCTGCGTAAATGGTTAAAGAGTGTTGAGGCTTTTGATAATCTGGAAACTATATACGTTGCTGCTCAAACCGAGGAGCTGGCACGTGTCAGTTTCCGGATGTCAACTCCCGAATTTCACAGCAACAAATACATTGATTACCTGCGCCAGATAGAAACAGAGCGCCTAGTTTCTTCCTTTATTACCGATGATATTCCCTCAGACCAGCAAACTTTGGGGTACGAGAAAACCAAGCGGCTTAAGATGGCCTTGATAGCATATTGCTGGATTCAAGGGCATTCGTTGCGGGAGTTGGAAGGATCCTTTCAAGAAAAGGCCGGTCCCATTAGAAGGCTGACGGCGGAGAACCTCAGTTGGATCGTTGATACGATGGCTGACTTGGCGACGGTAACAGGACGCCCACGCGAGTTTGCTGAGCAACTGAAAGTCATCGCTGATCGTCTGGTATATGGAGTCCCAAAAGAGGCTCTATTGATAGCCAAACTGCGGGTGCGTGGGATAAATCGCTCGGAAATGATGCAATTGTTAAAGCATGGCTATGACTCCCCTGACAAGATCCTCGATGCGGAGCTTTCGGCCTTCGACGGCGTTATCTCCCGCACTAGAGCCAATCGTCTTAGAGACGAACTGCGGAAGCATATTAAAGACACGCTTGAACGGCAGAAGCGAGGTCATATCACCAGATTGGAGAGGCTGAAGGTAGACAGCGGGGTTATCAAGAACATTTACGAGGCTGAGGGGAAAGCTTTAGAAATGGCCATGGAAGACCTATTCTCCCCCCCTTTCTGGCATTTGGCCTTTGAAAGAATCTCGCAACAAGATCAGCGTAAGGGGAGACCAGATTTTCTCCTCTACACCGTGGACAATGAGATCATAGCTTGCGAAGTGACAGCTAAAGAGAGAAATGATCATCATATTGACAAGGGTAAGGCAGAAAAGATACTGGGCAGTGCAGCGTGGCGCCCGCCTATAGCGCGAGTGGTGATCGGAAGACCGGATTTCCACGAACTGGCCATTGACAACGCCAGAAACATAGTGGCTGAAGGTATGAACTATAAGCTTGTACCTATGTATGTTCTCGCTGAGATGTATGTAAGAGTTCATGAAGGCAGATTAACTAGCAAAGATGTCGAAAGTATCTTACGTAATGAGCAAGGCTACTTGACCTTTGAGAATCTGGACAAGTACAGCCGCGCATCTTGAGGGTGCAATCGGAGAAGGCACTAATGCAGACACTCACTGAACAAGAACTGAAGAATCTCAACCAGGAGGGTGAAGGCCAATACATGGACAGGAAGAATATCCGTATTCACCCCCGCGACTTTGCTGAAATCCTGATCGCTTTTGCCAATGCTGACGGTGGTTGGGCCCTTATCGGCATAGAGGATGACGGCACAGTGTCTGGTGTAGATCCAGAAGCTGATAAAGACAAGATCAACAAGTTATTATTAGCTGCGCGCGATTACTGTGAGCCGCCCGTTAGCATCAGCTATGGATTTGTGCCCTATGGCAATAAGCACGTCCTGGCAGTGAATGTCCATGCAGACTTTCTTGTGCATAACCACACGAATGGCAGAGTATATCTACGGGTGCAGAATGGAAACAGGCCTCTTAGTGTAGATGAGACGTTACGATTGGCCTATTCAAAAGGACAAAACCATCACGGGGCACGGCCTGTTCCTCGTGCTACCCTCAATGATCTTGATCTCGACTTGGTCCGAGAATATGCCATTTTACGTGGACTCTCCATGCCCGAAGTAGAAATTCTACGAGGGTTAGACCTCCTGGTGGAGGAACAGGATACTTTATGTCCGACAGTTGCGTGCGTTTTGCTTTTTGGTAAGAGGCCACAGCGATGGGTACCTCGCTGCGGAATTGATTTTTTGCTTTTCAAAGGAGCAGAAGAGTCCATCGAGGATCTTGTGAAACGGGAGACCATAGAGGAGGCATTGCCTCGTTTGATCAAACAAGTCTGGACTCTCGTCCAAGAGTTTATTCCTACTCGTCGCAGACTCAGAGGATTAGTGATGGAAGAGAGGACGGGGTATCCAGAGTTTGCTTGGCGTGAGGCTATCGTCAATGCCGTGGCTCATCGCGATTATAGCATCACAGGTGCGGCTATTCAAATCAGAATGTTTGATGACCGTTTGGAGGTAGAGAGCCCAGGTACCTTGCCAGGCATTGTCACCTGTGAGAATATAGCTGACGAGCGTTTCTCCCGCAACCCCCAAATCGTAGGTGTACTGAAAGCCTGGAAGTATATTGAGGATTTGGGCTGGGGAATAAACAGAATGATCGAAGAAATGGAACGAGCTGATCTCAAGCCGCCCGAGTTTAGGGAGACCAGGAGCTCTTTTGTTGTTACCTTAAGAACCGTTCCTGTGTGGGGCGAAGAAGTGCAAGTATGGCTGGAACAATTCGATGAATACAGGTTAAACCATCGGCAGGAGAGGGCCATGGTATATATCCGGAACTTTGGTAAGATCACGAACCGCGAATACCGCGAACTTAACAAGATTGACAGGATTGACCGCGATAGAGCCTTGCAAGAGTTGAAGGAGATGGTCAACGAAGGCATTATCACCCTTCGGCGGTCAGGTAGAGGTGCGGAGTATTGCTTTCCAGGTGAGGAGATGGAACAGCCTGATCTTTACTCCATTCAGGAGTGAGCTTGACAAAGCGACGCAAAAAATGGCATTAGCAAAAAAAATCCTGGCCATCGTCCACAAAGACATCATCGCTGAGCTGCGCACCAAAGAGATGTTCAGCTCGATGTTTGTCTTTGCTCTGCTGGTCATCGTCATCTTTAACTTTGCCTTTGAGTTGCGTGTCGCTAATATCAAGCAGGTGGCGCCGGGGGTGCTGTGGGTGGCCTTTACTTTTGCCGGCATGTTGGGCCTGAACCGCTCCTTCATCCTCGAGAAAGACAAGGGCTGCCTGGAGGGCCTCTTGCTGGCTCCGGTGGACCGCAGTGCCATCTACTTTGGCAAGATGCTGGGCAACCTGATTTTCATGTCGGTGGTCGAGGCCATTGTCCTGCCCATCTTCTGGGTCTTGTTCAACCCGCCCCTCTTCAGTCCGGCGTTGATCCCGGTCATTGTCCTGGGGACCCTGGGTTTTGCCGGGGTGGGCACCCTGTTCTCAGCCATCGCTGTCCACACCCGTGCCCGGGAGGTCATGTTGCCCATCCTGCTTTTTCCTATCGTGGTGCCGCTGATGATCGCCGCCGTCAAGATCACCGGTGGCCTCCTCGACGGCCAGCCCCTCTCGGAGATGCGCAATTGGCTGAACTTATTAGTCGGCTTTGACGTGATCTTCTTGACGGTCTCCTATATGACTTTCGACTATGTGGTGGAGGAGTAGGGGGTAATTATGAGTACACGCAGTTCTGCAATAGTCAGCATCCTGAACGCCATTGTTGCCCTGGCTGTGCTGTTCGCTCTCTATCTGGCCCTCGTCTACGCGCCTCCGGCTGCCAATTTGGTGGGGGCGGCCCAGATCGCGCAGCGCATCTTTTACTTCCACGTGCCCTCGGCCTGGGTGGGTTTCCTGGCCTTTTTTGTGACCTTTGTGGCCAGCATCGCCTATCTTTGGAAGGGAGGGCGGCAGTGGGACGTCCTGGCCCTCTCGTCGGTGGAGATTGGCCTGGTTTTCACGACCATGGTCGTCACCACTGGTCCCTTGTGGGCCAAGCCTACCTGGGGGGTGTGGTGGGTGTGGTCCGACCCCAAGCTGTCCACGGTGGCCGTCCTGTGGCTGATCTATTTCGCCTATCTGATGCTGCGCAACACGGTGGAGGATGAAGCGCGGCGGGCGCGTCTGGCGGCCGTGCTGGGCATCGTGGGCTTTCTTGACGTGCCCATCGTTTTTGGAGCCGTGCGTTGGTGGGGGCAGAGTGTCGCTCATCCTATCGTCTTCGGCACCGGGGGCCTGCGCGATTCCCCCCGCATGTTGACTGCTTTCCTGTTTTGTCTTGGGACGTTTACCCTTTTGTATGTGGTACTGCTCATCCATCGGGTTCGCCTGGAGAGGATGCGCCACGAGGTCGAACGGCTCAAATCAGTGAACACGAATTACGAATCACGGTGATCCAATGACCCAGTTGGGATTGGGGATTGGAGATTGGAGGTTTTGAAATGGGTTATTTTGTCGCTGCCTATGCCGTCTTTTGGGGTCTCACCTTCGTCTACGTTTTCAGCATCGCCAATCGCCAGAGGAATCTGGTGCGGGAGATCGAGGCTTTGAAAAGGGCTCTCGATAGCAGGGCTGAGAGTGAGTAGCGAACACCTCCGGTAGGGTTGATCAGGAGCTTGGAAAGGGATGGAAGCACAACACGTTACGGCTGTCCTGGCCTTCGGCGCGGGCCTTCTCTCTTTCCTTTCGCCCTGCGTCTTGCCGCTGGTGCCTGTCTACCTTGGCTATTTGACCGGTTCAACCATCGGTGGAGAGGAAGCACCCAAACGCAGCACGGTTTTCCTCCATGCTCTTCTCTTTGGTTTGGGTTTCAGCCTGGTTTTTGTGCTCCTCTTTGGTCTGCCGGTAGGCTACCTGGGTCGTTTCCTCGCTGATTTTACTGACATCCTGGTCAAGATAGGAGGGCTTCTCTTGATTATCTTTGGCCTGCACACCACCGGCCTGGTCCAGATCCCTTTCCTGTATATGGAGAGACGGATGGAGGTCGGCTTGGGCAGCAGTCCCAGCTACTTGCGCTCGGCCCTGGTGGGCATGACTTTCGGTGCTGGCTGGACCCCCTGTGTGGGTCCGCTGTTGGGAGCCATCCTTACCCTGTCTCTGAAAGCGGCCACGCCCTGGCGGGCGGCTTTCTTCCTGCTCGTCTACTCGATGGGGCTGGGTTTGCCTTTCCTGCTGGTGGCTCTCCTGCTGACTACGGCCAGCGGTTGGCTCAGGCGGTTGAATCGCCATCTGCACATCGTCTCTATCGTCAGTGGTGCCTTCCTCATCATCATTGGCCTTCTGTTGCTCACCGGCACTTTCCAAATTCTCAACTCCTTCTTCTTGAGATTCACGCCCTCCTGGCTGGTCGAGCGACTGTAGAGGAGTGGAAGGGGAGATCCATTATGGGCGTCAAGCCCGTCACCGGAAGAACACGGGACGTCGTCATCTTTCTGGACAAGCTGATTTTCCAGTTGGCCAAACACTGGCTGTTTCTGGCCAACTGGGCGTGGGGACTCTATGTGGGTCTCCCGGTTTTGGCTCCTATCCTGATGTTGACAGGACATACCTGGCTTGGCAACGTCATTTACAGTGCCTACAAAGTGGCCTGCCATCAGATACCATGGCGGTCCTTCTTCATCGGCGGCCCCCAGATGGTTTACACTTATGAGGAACTGAGAACGCTGGTGGGTCCTGCCCTCACCTTGCGCTACGTCGGCGATGCGACCATTGGCTACAAGGTGGCTCTCTGTCAGCGCGACGTGGCCACTTATGGGATCATTCTGTTGGCTGGCCTGGTTTTCGGCCTGGTGCGCCACCGGCTCAAGCCGCTGCCTATCTGGGCTTTTGTTTTGTCGCTCGTGCCGATGGGCATTGACGGGATCACCCAACTGTTTGGCCTGCGGGAGAGCACCTGGCAACTGCGTGTCATCACCGGTGCTCTCTTTGGCCTGGTCTCGGTCTGGCTGGCCTATCCGTACCTGGAAGAAGGCATGAGAGAGATCCGAGACGAAGTCAATAAGAAGCTGCACCTGGAATGAGGTGCCAGGCACTTCATAAGTGCCTGGCACCTGAGCGCTTCCCAGCGGTCAATAGGTGTAGTCATCAACCAGATTGCCCTCACTGTCCCGCAGAAAAGCTGAATCCCCACCGTTGTTCCACACTGCCTCCCCTACCAAACCCCAGTAAAGGCTACTGGCATCATCCTGTCCCTGGCCGCTGTATAAACGCACCGTGGCTCCCGGCTGCAAGGTGAAGGCGGGGAAGGTGTAGATGTGATTGGCCGCGTCCTTGAGGCTATAGCCCTCCAGGTTGACGGCTGCAGAGCCCTCGTTGACGATCTCTACCCATTCTCCGTTGGGATTTTCACCGTCGTTACCGGGGGCATCGGCCTGGATATGGGCGATCTTGACGCCCGTCTCTTGGGTGGCCCACAAGCCCCGCTCCGCTTCCCGGGCCTCCCGCTCAGCCTCCCGGAAGCGTTCCTCGTACTTGACGTTGGGTGGGACGGTGAAGACATTGGCATATCCCTGACGGAGCAGTTCCAGGTTGACAAAGGTGTCACCGACGAAAACGTAGGCCAGTGTCCGGCCATACTGGTCTATCTGCACGGTGTCCAATTCCAGCCTCACCTCCCGATCCTCCACCAGTTTGCGATTGGCCTCAGTGGCCTCCTCGTAAAACGGCCGGTCACGCTCAGGGGTGTTGAGGCCAATGTATCTGACCTTGCTACCATCTTCGAGGACGATGGTATCCCCATCCACCACCTCCTTCACTCGAAAGGTCTCTATGTCACCTGGAGGGGGGACAGGGGTAGGTGTGCCTTCCAGATTGCAGGCCAGGATGCTGAGAAGAATCAATAGAAGCAAGGCGGCCTTCCTTTTGGTCGTCATTGTGCCTCCTTACGTATCAACTGCTCCTCTCCAAAGCCTGCTCCAGATCGGCGATGATGTCCTCTACGTCCTCAATGCCCACCGAGAAGCGGACCAGGCCCGCACCGATGCCGATCTGGGCCCGCTCTTCAGGCGTCAGAGCGCGATGAGAGGAGTGAGCCGGGTACATCACCAGGCTGTAGACATCGCCCAGGCTGGTGGCTGGCAGGCAGAGTTGGAGGGCTTCCATGAAAGCGAAAACCCTGGCCTGGTCGGCATCGGCTATTTCAAAAGAAACCATCCCCCCATAGCAGCCCGGCCGGAAGAGGCGAGTCGCCACCTCGTGTTGGGGGTGGTCGCTGAGGCCGGGGTAGTTGACCCGGCTGATTCGGGGATGGTCCTGCAACCAGGCCGCCACCTGAGCGGCGTTGCGGCAGTGCTGGACCATGCGCAGGGGCAGGGTCTTCAGGCCGCGCATGGTCAGCCAGGCTTCGTTAGGGCCCAGGTTGCCGCCGACCAATTTGGTCAGTTCACGCAAAGTCACGCAACGCTGGGCAGAGGTCACCGCCACCCCGCCCAGAACGTCGCCGTGGCCACCCAGGTATTTGGTGGAGCTGTGGACGACATAGTCCACTCCGTGAGCCAGGGGCTGGAAGACGTATGGGCTGGCAAAGGTGTTGTCCACAATCACCTCTGCTCCATACCTGTGGGCTATCTCGACCAGCGCTGGTGTATTGGCTACTTTGAGCAGGGGATTGGAGACGGTCTCGAACAACACTGCTCTGGGCTTTTCCTCGACGATGGCCTGTTCCACGGCCGTCAGGTCGGTGATGTCCACAAAATGTGTCCTGACACCCAGGGTGGAAAAGAGCCTGGAAAGCAAGGCGTAGGTGGCTCCGTAGACGTCTTGGGCGGCCACCACCGTCGTGCCAGCTTCTACCTTGGCGGCCAACAGCGCGGCGTGGATGGCGGCCATGCCCGAGGCAAAGGTCATGGCTTCCTCACCTCCCTCCAGGGCGGCTACGGCCTTCTCCAGCGCGGCGACGGTGGGGTTGCCGTAGCGGGTATAGACGTAGCCAGGCCGCTCGCGGGCAAAGACGGCGTCCAAATCCTCCATGCTCTCGTAGATGTAGGCTGTCGAATTGTAGATGGGCGTGACCACCGGGGTAAAGTCGGGCCGTGGCCCCCGCTCGCCAGCGTGCACGGCCAGGGTAAAGATACTCTTCGATGTCATAACCTTTCTCCTTGTTGCTCCAGCTCAGCCAGCAATGCCTCGTACACGTCGTCCTTCACGGTGAAGATGTGTTCAGGCCCAGGGAAAACCTTCTGCTCAACGTCTTGTACGTACTGCTGGAGGGCCTTTGTCCCGGTCTCGAAAAAGTCGGCGTACTTCTTGGCGAACCTGGGTGTGAAGCGGTCAAACATGCCCAGCATGTCGTGTAACACCAGGACCTGGGCATCGGTGCCTGGACCCGCGCCGATGCCGATGGTTGGGATTTTCAGCTTCTTGGTGATCAGTGTGGCGACCCGATCTGGAATGGCTTCCAGGACTAGCGAAAAGCAGCCGGCTTCCTCCAAGGCCAGCGCGTCGTCAATGAGCTTCAGCGCCGCTTCCACCGTTCGGCCCTGGGTGCGGAAGCCGCCCAGCATGGAGATGGTCTGGGGCGTCAGGCCGATGTGGCCCATCACAGGGATGCCGGCGTCCACAATGGCGCTCACGGCTTGGGCGCGCTCTCGGCCGCCCTCCAACTTGACCACGTCCATGTAGCCTTCCTTCAGGAAACGGCCGGCGTTTTCCACGGCCTGCGCAGTGCTCACGTGGTAGGACATGAAGGGCATATCGCCTACCAGGAGGGGATGTCTGGCCCCCCTGGCCACGGCCCGGCAGTGGTGTAGCATTTCCTCCATCGTGACCGTGACCGTGTTCTCGTAGCCCAGGACCACCGTGGCTAACGAGTCACCCACCAGGATGATGTCAATCCCGGCGCGGTCGGCCAGCACTCCGGTGGGATAATCGTAGGCCGTCACCATGGTGATGGGCTGTTCCTTTTCTTTCTTGGCCTGCAAGTCGAGAATGGTGACTTTTGAGCGTTCTTGAGACATCGGGATTCCTCCTTTCGTGTCTTTCGTCCATTCGTGTCATTCGTGTTCAGAGGAGCATACCACAAAGACGAGCATTGGTCAAGCATTTTGGCATCGGCTTGCACAAGTTGCCCGGATCTCCGGGAGGGCAGCCTTTTCGTCACCGGGACGGGTTGCTTCGCGTAGTCATTGATCTATCCATCCACCCAATCAAAGAATTCTACCTGAAAACAAGCAGGGGGGCATTACTAACACGCATACCGGCCCTTTGACCCTTCGACTTTGCCCTTCGACGGAGTTTATCCTGAGCAGAGCCGAAGGCTCAGGACAGGCTCAGGGTAGGCTGTGCTGGGGGCAACGTTGACTGTGGCGTGGATTTGTCGTATAATGGGAGCAGGTTGGGACATTGGCGCGAGGTGAGGCCAGGCCCAACAGCGAACTGGATTTCCTAAGAGAAAAGGAAGGAGGATACTATGGAACTCCCAGAATACGTAACCGTCGAGGAAGTCAAAAGAGTCTGCAAAGAACTGCACATTCGAGATTGGACCGCGTTGACGGAGCCAGGGGTGTTACCAGAAGAAGCCAGTGCGATTCTGGCAGCGATGAATGTTGAGGATATGGACATTGCTCTTGAAGACTTTCGGCAGGGACTCGAAGTAGAGCTCGAGCATGGCACGAGATTCAAGGACGCCAACGTTACAAACAACCATCCGATTTTGACTGGGAAAATCGTGCTGGCACACTTCAGGGAATCTCTGGACTATTACAAGCGCCTGGAAGTGGCTGAGATAGAGGGTGATTTGCTCAAAGCGGTCGTCTCTAAGAATCCGGCCAAAGTCGAGGCTCTATACAGGAAACTGGTCAACGCGAAGCTCATTCTCAGCCAAGAGGAATCGAGCAAGCTGGCGTAGGTGAGAGAAGACCGACGTACGGTACTTTACACCAGAGGCCCTTGGGGTCTTCAAGACCCCAAGGGTCTGTACCCCCACGGCAGCGCCGATGTGCGCACCGGCGCGCTGGAGGCGGCGTCACCAGGTTTCGCCGTTTGACTGGCCGTGTGGTATAATGGCATCCAAGATGAATCGGTACTTCTCTCAGGCAAACTCACCATCCATCATACTATTGTTGGTCTTGGTGGGGGTTTTAGGACTAGTGGTCCTGGTCTTGTATTGCCAGATGTCGCTGGAGTGGCTAGGGACATACCGCCATACCACCACCCTGG
>Ga0315309_1001350_pt1 | contig 14701 bp, 14 predicted proteins | sample TDP4_MG_FD_203080 | JGI IMG/M metagenome (GOLD analysis project Ga0315309, IMG submission 203080) | Freshwater sediment microbial communities from Lake Towuti, South Sulawesi, Indonesia - TDP4 | ecosystem: Environmental > Aquatic > Freshwater > Lake > Sediment | place: Indonesia: South Sulawesi... | reverse complement strand
CTTTGGATATCAGCAATTCTATTATAGAATGCTATCGGCAAATTGAGGCCTATACCCAATTCCTTCGCAAATGTATTCCTGGATTTGAGAGCTCCTATATCAATGCAATTTCTCCTATATTAGGAGTAAGAGAGACACGGCATATTATCGGAGACTATTACTTGACGGGCGAAGATGTCTTGAAAGGAGTCCATTTTGAGGATTCGATAGCCATCGATACTTCCCCATTAGACATACACGATGTTGGGGGATCATTAAATCGTTTTGAAGCAGCAAAGCCCTATGAGATTCCTTATAGGTGTCTTGTCCCTCAAAACATCGAACAACTGCTTATAGCAGGGCGATGTATTTCAGTGGACCATATAGCTCATGGTCGCACCAGACATATTCCTGCCTGCATGTCAACAGGACAAGCAGCCGGCATTGCTGCCGCTATCACCATAGAAGATTCAGTAATAGTTCGAAACATTGATGTGGAAAAACTTCAGAAACGACTTCACATGATCGGGATGCCAACGCACTTATCATACTCGATTTGATTTAGGGATAGGAATTTGGGTGCCAGATCTGCCGCGTTGTCCAATGCTCAATCAATATTTAATTAAAAGTCTCCCATGATCTATAATTTGGTTTTCATCCACCCATAAACTAGGAAAACCCATAACACCATCAATATGAATGGCACTTGGAGTATGCCCACCAAGAGTCACATTGTCGCCCAATGCTATATGAATTGAACCGAGCCTTTTTTTATCTTCCGAAACATTTTCAGATATCCTTGCACATGGATTGGTTCCCACAGCAAATTCACCAATATTGAATGAGTTTTTATCTTTATACTTTTCTAAAATGCTAATTAACATTTTAGCTTCCGTACCACCTTCAATGTGAGTGACAAATCCTTTTTCAACAGTCATTACGACTGGTTCTTTAACCCGACCTATTTGATGGATAGATGAATCAATGAATAGCTTTCCATTTGCAGTTCCTTCTACAGGTGCCATAGGGGATTCTCCGTCAGGAAAACAGGCTATCGTTCCTGGTTTAAATATACCTGATAGCTCTAACGCTTTTCTCCCCTCGATACTAAAAATAAGGTTTGTCCCAAAATCACTAGTGATACGAACCTCCGAACCCTCAGTGAGAATTTTTGCCACCGCCGAGGTAATTCTGGCCACCTCGTTGTAATCCGCAGCGGCTGCCCCTCTTGTTAATGTTTCAATCGTGATATCAGGCATCCCCACATATTTCTTACCCAGCTTGAGAGCATTACGAACACATTCGGTATGGGCCATACCAGTAGATGTAGCATTCAAAATTAACTGACACCCCAAAACAGCTTGGGTCATAACATTGCTTGGTTCTAGACCGTGAACCGACCTTTCAACCATGATGATAATCGTTGGCTCAAGGCCCATTTCATATGCAGCTGCTGCTAAGGCTCTTGCAATTTCTACATCTCTTCCAGTATCAGTCAAGATCGCAACTTCATTGACACCTTCTTTATTAAGCTCTATGGGAATCCTTGCATATTTGATTAACTCAATCATCTTCATACGTTCATCCATAACCTCTTTTATATTTGACAAATCTCTATTAAGACCCCTTCGGTATCGTTTGGATCGAAAAACGCGACCCTTCCATGTGCACCGTCACGGGGGTATCCTTCAGCGACATTCAATCCTCTTTGCTTAAAGTACTTCATTGCGGCCGCCAGATCATCCACCTCGAAACAAATATGATTAATTGCTCCTGCTTGCTTTCTAACTACATTAGTTTTACTGTGATTAGGTTTAGTATAATGGAGCAGTTCTATTAATGTTTCACCCACAGATGCAAAAGCGATCTCCACCCCGATGTCCTCTTTTATTATAAATTCTGTAAAATTAAAGCCGATCCCCTTGCTGAAGTTCTCAACAGCGCGTTTTAAATCATCTACAACGATCCCGATATGCCTTACTTTTTTTAGCATCGATTTGCCTCCAAATTCTCTTTATTGAAAAAAGATTTTTAGGTTGCCATCCTCTTTATAATCGATAGATTTGATTTACTTCTGACCAGCAATAATTTCTTCTTCGTTATTTAAGGGCTAATTTATGTTATCAAACATAGAAATTTCGTTTAATATCCAGTTCCCTTTAATAGCTCTGGAGCTACTTCTTCAAGGCATGGTTTCAAAAAAAATAGACATTTCCTCACTGCATCGAAAAAGCTATTTATTTCCCCTTCTGTAATGCAAGTAGAAATGTTTCCACATCCCCTTTTTCCAATAAATATACCTTCGTTGATTAAACCTAAGTGGAGCAATGGTCTCAATTGGTTGTTTGATCTTGCTGCACTTCGGTAGTCAAACACTTCTTCATTGCTGAAATGGATTTGAAAGAGGGATCCCATTCCAGTCACCTGAACAGAAATATTAAACTCTGCGAAAAGCTCCATCACTCCTTTTCTAAGTCGATCCCCAAAGAAGTTTATACGCTTGATAACAGTGGGAGTGAGCATCCGCATCGCTGCCACACCAGCTGCCATAGTGATTGCATTGCCATTGAAGGTTCCAGTATGAGTGATGGAATCGCCGAATTCAGGAGAGAAGAGTTCCATTATATCCCGCTTACCTCCAAAGGCTCCGACCGGAAAACCTCCTCCGATGATCTTGCCAAAACATGTCAAATCAGGTTTGATTTTAAAAATTTTCTGAGCCCCTCCTTCTGAAAGTCGAAAGGTGATGACCTCATCGAAAATTAGCAAGATATTATATTTAGCAGTGACCTCTCGTATGCACTCAAGGTACTCCGGTAGAGCAGGGATAACACCTGCAGCATGCATGACGGGTTCGACGATTACTGCTGCCAATCGGCTCCGGTTTTTTTGAATAATGTCTGCACTTAATTCAGAATTGTTAAAAGGCAGAACGACCACCTCTTTGGCAAGACCCTTCGAAATACTCTCATCTTCTCTTAGGCTTTTAGGATGATGTATTGATCCAACATGACTCAGCTTTGGCACAACACTTATTTCAACGGAATCATGGCTTCCATGGTATCCACCCTCTGCTTTTGCAATCCATTGTCGCCTCGTGAAGGCCCTTGCAGCTCGAATAGCCCCAAGTGTTGCTTCTGTTCCTGAGTTGCAAAAACGAATTCTCTCGACAGAAGGAACCCTTTTGCAAATAATTTCCGCCAACTCCAAAAGAGATTCAGAAGGGGCACCGTAGACTGTTCCTCGGCGAAGTTGGTCTGAAGCGGCCTGGATGATTTCGGGATTGGCATGTCCGTGGATCAGACTACTAAAGTTGTTGATGAAGTCGACAAAAATATTTCCATCCACATCGATAAGACGAGGCCCCTGGGCACTCTCTATGAAAGCAGGGAAAGGTTTAAAAAAGGTTACAGCTCTAGTATCCCCACCTGGTAGGAATTGTTTTATTCTCTTAAATAATTTCTTTGATTTCGGCCTTTTGCTCGTGTAAATTGACTGAAGTTCATTCAAATAGTCATTTAAAATTTTTTCTTTTCCACCATTCATATCCTTGTCCATTGTGACCTACACCTCATGACCTACGCTTCGTAAGCTGATCAGATTAACCACTCTCCGTCCTTTAACACCACTTTTCCGTCTGCCTCGAGAGTGGGTTTCAACATCACAGCATCAAAGTGCATTGAAGCCGTAGCCTCCCCGCTTAGAACAATGCTCGTTCCTATTCCAATATGAGCAGTACCATAGACGCCTTCATCGTCTAAGGTAAGACCTGATAATGCACATTTAGGGTTGAGGCCAAAGGCAAGCTGGGCGATATTATAAACGAGAGGATGGTTTTGAGCAGCCATCATGTTGCTAATGGTTCTTGCCTGATCCCCTCCCTCAATCTTAGCTACCTTTCATTTTCAATGGGAAAACCCACAAAGGCTTTCAATCAATCTTCTTTCTCCATCCCAACTGCCAAGACTCTTCTTTTGAAAATCAAAGGCACAAATAAGAGCACGATCGCCGTTAATATAAATCCACAGGAGATAGGCCTTGAGAAAAAGATGGTTAGACTCCCATCTGACATTATTAAGGATTGACGCAGAGAGTTCTCAAACATTCCACCCAAGACAAGGGCCAATACCAACGGTGCACCTTCATAGTCTGTCTTCTTCATCAAATATCCTATCACACTAAAAACAATCATTATGAGGATATCAACTATTGAATTGTTAATACTATATACGCCAACAAGGCAAAATAGGATGATTAAAGGGAAAAGAATATTATATGGAACTCGAAGAAGTTGGACCCATATACCAATGAGGGGGAGATTCAAGACGAGGAGCATTAAGTTTCCAATGTACATACTTGCAATCAAGCCCCAGAAAAGGTTAGGCTGTTCACTTATCAACATCGGTCCAGGAGTGATACCATGTATCATTAACGCTCCAAGGAGAATAGCCATTACAACATTTGCCGGAATTCCTAAAGTAACTAATGGTATGAATGCACCTCCGGTGGCAGAGTTATTGGCTGATTCCGGGGAGGCAACTCCTTCTATTACTCCGGTCCCAAATTTATCGGGATACTTTGAAATACGCTTTTCAACCGCGTAGGAAACGAAAGAGCTAAGTATAGCCCCCCCTCCGGGAAGAATGCCTAAAAAAAATCCAACTACAGTTCCCCTTAAAGAAGCGGGTATAAACTTCCGCCAATCTTTTCTTGTGGGAAACAAGTTCGATATCTTAGCAACAAGAATTTCCTTCTTTGCATACATTTCCTCCAAGTTCAAAAGGACCTCAGAAATTCCAAATAGCCCCATTACCACTGGAACAAGGCCCACTCCGTCCATTAATTCAATAATGGAGAATGTAAATCGAGTATCTCCACTCACTGCATCCAAACCGATAGTGGAGAGAAATAGCCCAAAAGCAGCCATTATCAAAGCTTTCGGCATTGACGTTTTCGCCAAAAAGGTTAAAATCACGAAACCTAAAATCATCAGAGAGGTATACTCAGGTGAACCAAACTTAAGGGCGACTTTCGCAAGGGGCGGCGCAAGAAACATCAAACCTAATACACTTAAGGTTCCTGCAATAAAAGACCCGATTGCAGAGACTGCAAGTGCTGGACCTGCTCTTCCCTGCTTTGCCATTTGGTAGCCATCGAAACAAGTCACAACGGACGCGGCTTCACCAGGTATGTTTACTAAAACGGAAGTTGTCGAGCCACCATACATAGCTCCATAATAAATTCCTGCGAGTAATATGATCGCCCCTACAGGACTGAGGTAGAAGCTAGCCGGAAGAAGAAGAGAAATGGCGGCTGCTGGTCCTAATCCAGGTAAAACTCCGACAAGGGTACCAACGAGACAACCAACGAAAGCTAAAAAAAAATTCATTGGTTGAAATGCGACCTGAAATCCAAGGGAGATACTGTGCAAAAAATCCATTATTTAGCCTTATTAGAATCCTAGCCATCCCTTCGGAAGTTGGATTTTCAAGAGATACCCGAAAAGCAAATAACAACACCCAGTTGCAATTAATGATTCAAGAAATCCAATCAACCAAGAGGTCCTTGCCACCTGAGTAATAATCAATAGCATGAGGATGAAAGTTGCCAAAATAAAACCCAACCTTTCCAAAAAAATAGCATAGCCCAATAGTATCCCAATGGTAATCAAAATCTGAAATAATGGTTTTTTCTTCCAAAAACTTTCTGCGCTACTTTTTTTTCTGATTCCTTTTGACTTAAAGAATACAATTAGACCCAGACCAGCAATACACATACCGCATAGCAGGGGCAAGAAACCGGTACCAGGTTGTTTTATCGTCCCGATCCTTAATGTCAAAGATGTGTATATAACAATTCCGGTCCCCACCAGAAACCATACCAGGCTGGTCAAGGAATCGTATCGATTCATCCACAAAATCCTTATTTCAAATGGTTACTAATTTGCTATCTTTTTTATCATATCACCAATGCTATTAAATCCATCCTCTACAGATTTAGTAAACTCCTTTCCATTCTGGTAAAAGAGTTCATGAGAAACTGTTTTGGCGGCTTCTTTAAACTTGGGAGTGTCTGCAGCACGTCGTATGGAATCCTCGATCTTTTGAAGAACCTCTTCTGGGATACCTTTTGGAGCTCCAATTCCGTTTAAACTAGCCCCTCCCAAATAATAGTTAAATCCAAACTCATTCAAAATAGGAAGTTCTGGAAATTCTTTAATCCGTCTTTCAGTCAAAAGAACAAGGGGGCGCAATCTACCCGCACGCGCATGAGGGACCCACGCCATTGCAATTCCAGCAACCGGTACGTGCCCTCCCAAAATTGCAGGTCCCAGTGCACCATCCCCTTTATAAGGAACACCTACCCAATTGACTCCCCTATCTTTCGCAACATTTTCCATTAATACATGGTCATAACTATTTGGACCATGATGTCCATATTTGATCTTCCCAGGATTCTTTTTAGCGTCATCGAGAAGTTCCTGAAAAGTTTTCCAAGGGGCATCTGCTTGAACAACAATGGCATAAGGCTGCATTAGTAATCCCGCGATGTAAGTGATATCCTTTAACGGATGATATTCAAGTTTCTGAATATGAGGAGAAAATAGAATAGGAGATGGGGATATAGTCATAAGTGTATACCCATCCGGCTTTCTTTTACAGGTTAAAGTTGTACCTAACGTGCCGGCTGCACCAGGTTTGTTAATTGCCACTACAGGTTTCCCCAAAATCTCTGACATCCCAGGTGCTAATGTCCGCGCCATTAAATCCATTCCTCCACCCGCTTCCCAAGGGACAATGATCTCAATCTCTCGTGTGGGAAAAGGCTCAGCGGCAAATAAAGAAGGACCTGAAATTAAAACAAAAACCATCGCCCAAAATGCTATCTTTTTTAACATAATAACCACCTCCTGATTGGAATGTCACATTAAATGTGACTTGCCGTTATGATTATAAATTACTAAATGATAGCCACAGGTCGACAGGGAGCACCGTCTAAGTCCTGAAGCTTTATAGGTAAAACAAAGATCTGGAACCGAGGGACTTTGATTTGAGATAAATTGTATGCATATTCTAAATTCAACACTCCATTGCGAAGCAAGATCAAATGCACAGTAAAGCCCTCAGAAGGTGCGTAACCTTTCCTGGTAAAATCTCTAACAATATAGTCTTCAACGAAATCATATCCAGCAATTCGGGCCTTCAGTTTTACCAACCACTCCGCCGCATCGTCCGTAAGATAAGGTGATTCGATGAACTCTTCTTTACCCCACATCTTCTCTAACCAACCCGTGCGAATAAAAACAATATCCCCATCTTTGCAGTGTTTTCCTCCAGCCTCAAGATCCTTTCCGGTTATGGGTTCACTCTTCCCTTTAGGCACATTGATGAGAGACGCCTCCCCAATAAAGTAGTCCACAGGATAGTCAGTGATTGATTTTGTGTTTGGCCCCGCCATATGAAGCGGAGCATCCAGATGGGTATATGCATGAGCTGATATACTATACGAACTGCTCTGCCTTCCATCTTTCTCATAATTCCGATCCTTTCTGAAATCAATTTTGAATCTGAACTTTCCATCAAAAGGTAGAGATAAATCGATATACTGTGGCATTTTTGAGTCCTCCCTTCTTAAAGGTTAAAATGATAGTTTTCTAACAATACCTTGCCATCTAGTTCGATTTTTGGGCTATACATGATAAAGTCAAAATGTGTAGCTGCCTTAATCTTTCCTCCCCATGTTATGTTCGATCCGACTCCAATATGCGCTGTTCCGAACACACCCTCGTCTTGGGTCTGAACTCCTGTCATCTTGGCTTTGGGGTTCAACCCGATTCCCAATTCGGCCACATTATAAACCATTGGATCACTCATAGCGGCCAATAAATCATTCAACTTCCTGGCTTCTGCTCCACCCGTGATTTCGGTTACCATTCCATCTTTCACGCGAGCAACCACTGGCTCATTGATTAGCCCCGGCTTTAACAATGTTATACTCGCATTGCAGACAATTGTTCCTTGCGCCGTTCCTACGTTGGGTGAAGTGGAAGCCTCCAGAATCAGAACGCCAAACTGGCCTGGGTTGTGACATAGATTATTCAACCCCACTACTCCTTCACCGCGACCTTTAAGATCGAGATAAAGGTCTGTCCCCGCTGCGGTACTAATTCTTGCTTCGTTGGCTTTTCGAAGCTTCTCAACCACCTTTTGAATCAAATCTTTTGTCTCAAGGAAATCAGCTTCAATTGCCCCACGAAACATATCATCTTCAGTAAATTCTGTGATGGAAATTCCCCTGGCTCCATTTTTTGCAGCTTGGACCCTACTAGGACTATGAAAAATCGATCGGCTGCACGCCATAAAAATAACGTCTGCACTCTGCATCGCTTGAACGATAGGAAGTGGGGGATCATTCCCTTCAATTGGTCGAGGACTCATCAGCGAAATCATAACTTCCGCCCCTCTCTCACGAGCAGCCATAGCGATGGTTTCAGCAATACTGAATGGCATCCCCGTATCAGTAATGATAAGAACCAATTCACCCTCCTTAACTTTGGTACAATCGTCCACAAGCTTTCTTGCCCCCTTAATCATTTCGATCTGCTTTACACTCATTTCAGCCTCCTCTCCGACTTAAAAAATATTGCCGCTGTGCGGTATTTGATACCAATTTTTGTTCCTATTTTCTTACCTCCTCTGCCTTCTCGTTGTCAAGCAATATTTTAAACGTGAATGCGAAATTCTTGTCGAATTGGTCGCCAAGATTGTCGAATCGGATTATTTATCGAAAACTACAAGAAAATCCCTCTCTGATATAAAGGATGATCGACAAACCTTTCCTCTTAAAACTTATGAGAGATCAAATCCATCCGAATCCTAAAAAAGGATCAACCTATTGAAAATTCAAGATAAATCAAGGTGGTTTTAAGATTGGCACAGCTATTGCTCTTACCAAAGTAAAACTTAATCGAAGGGAGGTGAGATGAATGAGAAAGTCGATCATTAGCTTAGGACTGGTAGCCTTGATGTTTTTGGGTGTCACATACGTCTATGCGCAAGGCCGAAGTTTTGGCCCAGGACATAAAGGGGAGCCATGCTTAGAGGCTTCGAATCCTGGGAAATGGTCAACCCTGACCCCAGAGCAGAAGACCAAGTTCCAAGAGTTGCGCCAGAAGCTTAATGAAGAGACAGCCCAATTAAGAGGGACTATCCTCACCAAGAGGCTGGAACTTCAATCTCTCTGGACAAACCCAAAGGCCGATCCCAAGGCCATCATGGATAAGGAAAAAGAATTATGGGATCTTCAAAATCAGATGAGAGACAAAGTCATCCAATTGAAATTGGAGGCTCGAAAGATCCTTTCGCCAGAGCAGCTCGCTGAATTTGGACCTGGTTGCGGGATGGACCCTGGTTTTGGTCGTGGTCACATGATGGGTCATGGCCGCGGAAGAGGCTATCATGGTGGAGGTTGGGGAATGTGGCAGTAACCACTGGTCACCCATAAACGCAAAAGGGAAGGAGTTCGTCTCCTTCCCTTCTTATTTTTGACCCATTCACCTGCGACAAGTCTTCGGCGTGAGAGTTCGCAATGAGCTCAGTCGAACGCTCCGGTATTTATGTCGGGGAGTCAAAAGGTTGCAATGCCTCGCTGAAGCGTGGATGAAATCCTCTGTGTACCGCGGCCAGGGATGATCCAGCAGGAATGCCTTCCTGCCTTGCCGGCAGGCAGGCGAAAATCTTATCAAGCGGATGGTCTAGATTTTTGAAGGTACGGGTAACATTCACCATCAATAGCACAGTCCTTGCACTGTTGGGTCATTCTTTTAGCTCAGAAACAAGCTGATGTTGCCGCTATAAGATTTTCTCCAGCATCCCCGCCGGATCTCGGCAAATTCCGACGGGAGAGCGAGGCGTTACAAAGGGGTTTGACTTTTTACTACTGTTTCGATATCTTTTTAAAAGTATCAGTGCATCCACCGACCTGAGATCACCCAACTAACGGAAAAAGATATCTATAATGAAGCAAAAGATATATCTCTTTTCCCTCTGTTTCCTTTTTATTTGTCTGCTGCTGTCTCCTGCTTTTTCTCAACCTTCGGGAATGAGAGTGGGACCAGGAATGGGAATGAGACACCCAATGGGAGAAGGTCGGTGCTGTAGAGCATCGGAGCTCAATCTCTCCCGAGAGCAGGCAAAAGAATTGGAACTCCTCCAGCAGGTCTACTTTCGAGAGACGCAACTTCTTCGGGCTCAGCTTTTCTCAAAACGGTTGGAACTCCGGGAGATACTCACGAATCCAAATGTGAAAATAGAGTCCATCCGCTCCAAATCCTCTGAGATTAATGAAATACAGTCCAGATTTGAGGAAAAAGCCCTCGAATACCTGATCAAGGTGAGGAGCCTCCTCAACCCCGAGCAACTAAAGAGTTGGAATCCAGAGGAAGAGTTTCCCCTCTTACGGCGAATGATGCATGGTCCTGACGCCATGGGGCCCATGCGGCCAAGAAAGAACCTGCCAGCCATGGAGAGATTTAGGGAAGAGTAAGGGCCGGGGATTATTTTGTTTAAAAAAGGAAATAAGATTAAACGAAGTTTCTCACCCATCTACCTTGCAATCTTCTCAGGAATCATCCTCATCATCCTCATCGTCAATGGCATTATGGAAATCAACCGAACGAGGAAGGGATTCTATCGTTTATTGGAAAGGGAGGGAATCGTCCTCATTCAACACTTCGAAAAAAATATCCAGGAGGCGTTCGCCTCACTCCAGGTGATCGAAAGTGCTTCAGGAAGCCAGCTTCTTCATCCACCTATTTCGGGATTTCTTTTCGGCCTTGAGGAATCGGTTGCAGAGTACCTTGTGGAGATCGCCTATCGGCTGGATCAGCTGGACAATGAAAGGCCTCTGAATTCCTCTGACTTCCAGTCCCTCATGAACCAATATCTTCTCGCTTCGATGGAGATTTACGACTCCAAAGGGAATCTGATGAGAGGCTCGCCTTCTTCAATCCCTTCCCATGGAAAGAAGAGGCTTCTTCAAGACCTGGTCGAAAAGAAGCGTTCAGTGGTCATTGATCTCTTCGGAAAGCCACTCTCAGAAGATCAACGCTTCTCCATCGGGGTGTGGCGAAAGACTAACCCAGGCATCATTGTCCTTTATCTCAATGGCAAACAGATGAAGATCCTCTTTCGCCAATTTGCGATGCAACGCGCCATCTCCGACATCGGTCTCAGGGAGGGAATCCTCTATCTTTCCGTCCACGATGCCCAACTGAACACCCTCGGCCACACCGATCCAGGTTTCATCGGGGAAAAAGAAGAGGATCCTTTCCTGAAAGGTTCGCTGCAAAGTCCGAACCCTCTTTCCCGTCTCTTCCAGACTGAAAAGGGACAAGAGGTGTTTGAAGTGGTGAAGTCCTTCTCTCTCAAGGATCAACCCATGGGGCTGATCCGTATTGGCTATTCCCCAAAAGAGATCCACCTTCTTCTCAGCCAGATCAGGAAGAATGTAGGTCTCTCGATCTTCTTCTTTCTCATTTTAGGCATTTCGGCGATCACTTTAATCTGGGTGAATCAGAACCGCCATCTCATGAAGATGAAGGAGATGGAAGACCGTATCCAATTGGCGGAAAGACTCTCCTCCCTTGGCCATTTAGCTGCCGGGGTCGCCCATGAGATCCGCAACCCCCTCAATGCCATTGGCATGGGCCTCCAGAGGCTCAATAGGGAATTTTTACCCACGGAGGAAACAAAAAAGGAAGAATATCTCTCCTTCACGGAGTTGATTTTCAAAGAGATCAGAAGGGTCAACGAAATCATCGAACAGTTTCTCACGCTCTCCCGACCTTCCCAACTCAACTTGAAATCATCCTCCCTTCAAGATCTCCTGAAGCATCTGGTCATTCTCCTTCAGGAAGAGGCCTCTTCCCAAGGTATTCGCATTCAAACAGAAATGAACTCTGATCTCCCCTTCATCAAGATGGACAGTGAGAAGTTGACACAGGCCCTCATGAATATTATGAAGAATGGGATGCAGGCGATGGAGAAGGGAGGAGTCCTTCGCATCGAGACTCAGGCCTTTAAGGATCGAGTGGAGGTGTCGATCTCCGATTCAGGTTCTGGGATTCCGGCAGATCAGATGGAAAGGATCTTTGACTATTACTACACCACAAAGGAGAAGGGAGTGGGATTAGGCCTTCCCATTGCCCATCGAATCATCGAAGCTCATGGTGGTCAACTCAATATGGACAGTCAGGTGGGAGTCGGGACGAAAGTGACGATCACATTGCCCATTGAAAGACGAGGAGGCAGTAGGCAGTAATCAGTCAATGAGTCAACCCTTCGACTCCCCGGCCTGAAGGCCTGGGCTTGCTCAGGGTTGACCCTGAGCGGCGCTTCTTTACCCCGCCTTAAAAGGCGGGGCTTGGCGCCGCCGAATGGGTCAATAAGAATATCACTACCTTTTAGGAAGAAGGAATGGAGAAGGCTCGGATACTTATTGCTGAGGACGAGAAAGCTCAAAGGGAGCTCCTTGAGGGCTTTTTGAAGAAGGAGGGATTTTCTGTCGAGACGGCCGCCAATGGCCGTCAGGCACTTCAGAAGCTTGAGGGAAGCCTTTTCGATCTCGCCCTGATTGACTATAAGATGCCTGAACTCGACGGACTCCAAACACTCCGTGAGATCCGAGGGCTCTCCCCTGAGCTTCCAGTGGTAATGATGACAGCTTACGGAACGGTAGAGACCGCTGTGGCCTCTATGAAGGAAGGGGCTCTGGACTATCTCACCAAGCCGATTGATCTGGATGAGCTTCTCCTCATCCTCAACAAAGTCATCGAACGATCCAACCTGATTCGCGAAAATAGAGAGTTGAGGATACAACTCCAGGAACGCTATACGTTCAACAACATTGTCTATGGAAGCCCTAAGATGGAAGAGGTGATGGGGCTTGTGGCTCGCGTGGCACCCAGTCAAGCAACTGTTCTTATCAGAGGGGAGAGCGGGACAGGAAAAGAACTGATTGCCCATGCGATCCATTATGGGAGCCCGCGCGCGGAAAAGCCGTTCGTCAAGGTCAACTGTGGGGCCATCCCTGAGACGCTCCTTGAGAGTGAACTCTTTGGCCATGAGAAAGGCGCCTTTACAGGAGCAGTTCAAAGAAGGATCGGTCGATTTGAAGAGGCTGATGGTGGAAGCATCTTTCTCGATGAGATCGGAGATCTTGCCCCTGGCACTCAGATCAAGCTCCTCCGGATTCTTCAAGAGAAGGAGTTTCAACGCCTGGGATCAAACCTCACGCTCAAAACAGATGTGAGGGTGATCGCGGCGACTCACCGAGATCTCGAGGAGGCCATCAGACAGGGACAATTTAGAGAGGACCTCTACTACCGACTGAACGTGATATCGATCCGTCTCCCTCTCCTAAGGGAGAGGCGGGAGGATATCCCTCTTCTCATCGACCATTTCTTAAAAAAATATTCCGCACAGAATCAGAAATCGATCTCCGACATATCCAAAGAGGCCAGAGCACTTCTCCTCCAATATTCCTATCCGGGGAACGTGAGAGAACTGGAGAATCTCATCGAAAGGGCTGTGGTTCTCTCTCGGGGAGAGATCATGACAACACAAGATCTTCCTTTCCACTTAAGAGAGGGAAGGCCCGAAAGGCCATGGGGGGTTCAAGGAAAGGCGAAGAGCCTACCGGAATCGCTTGAAGAGATCGAAAGGGATTTGATCGTCAAAGCCCTGCATCAACATCAGGGAATTCAGACCAAGGCTGCTGAGAGTCTTGGCATCAGTGAGAGGGTCCTTCGATATAAGATGAAGAAATATAGAATTCGGTTGCAATGAGGTGAAAGAATCATGACCTACTACCGATATCGTTTCTCTTTTGGTTATGGCTTGACGCCCATCATTAAAAAACTGATGATCGTCATGGGGGCTGTTTTCCTCCTCCAAATGGTGGTGAACGATCGTATCAGCTTTTACCTTGGACTCGTCCCCATCCTGGTTTGGAAAAAATATTTCCTGTGGCAACTGGCCACTTACATCTTTCTCCACGGCGGGATCACGCACCTCCTCTTTAACCTCTTAGCCCTCTGGATGTTCGGTGGAGAGTTAGAAAGCTACTGGGGATCGAGAAAGTTCCTACGATACTTCTTCTTTTGCGGAATCGGTGCTGGTATCTGTACCGTCCTCTTCACCCCGTATCAGTTCATCCCTGTGATCGGAGCCTCTGGAGCGATTTACGGAATACTCTTGGCCTTTGGATGGCTCTTTCCCAACCGTCCCATTTACATCTACTTCCTTTTCCCGATCCCAGCCAAATATATGGTGATCATTTTTGGCCTCATCGAGCTCTTCTCCTCGACGGAGGGGACAGGAGGGGGTGTGGCTCACCTCACCCATCTGGGTGGCTTACTCTTCGGCCTTTTCTATATGGCCTATCCAACCCTCCGACAAAAAATTCGGCGGGAATACTATCGAAGGAAGTGGTCTCAAAGAAGACCAGGAGACGGGAATTACTACCATTGATCACGGGTATTAAAACACGAGATTGCTTCACTCCGTTCGCAATGACAATTGACGAGTAATCCTATTTTTTGTCATTGACTATATGAAAGCGCTGCAACACCCGGATGGTGTAGGATGGTTTGGAACGAGAACCCTACACGAGGAGGTGCTGCAGCATGGAACCAATCAAAAGCAATTGTGTTGGATGCGAT
>Ga0315309_1001349_pt1 | contig 14708 bp, 17 predicted proteins | sample TDP4_MG_FD_203080 | JGI IMG/M metagenome (GOLD analysis project Ga0315309, IMG submission 203080) | Freshwater sediment microbial communities from Lake Towuti, South Sulawesi, Indonesia - TDP4 | ecosystem: Environmental > Aquatic > Freshwater > Lake > Sediment | place: Indonesia: South Sulawesi... | reverse complement strand
ATCTTAACATTTCCGGGCCTGATGTTACTTTTTATAAGGGGGCTCAGTAGAATCGTTAAAAACTCCGAAGCCCGCCTTCTCTTCGGCAAGCTTAGGGAGTACCTTTTGGGCATTTTGGAAGGGCGATGGGGATAAAAGCCATGGAAAATAAAGAAAAATGCCCCTTCGTTAAAGATGTGTTAGGGGACAGGTTAATCTAGATTATGGGCCCTCATCATGGTAGGAGATCGATTGAGGTGAGAGAACGTGAATGAAGAGAAGATCGAGGGGCGTCTGGGAGCTATTGCTGGATTCTCTGGATTCGCATTATACCTATGGTTCTCGTTTATTTCCCAAGACATGACTTACGTGGTAGGTGGAATGCTCTTCCTAATAGCCATGGCTGCGGGCATTTACGTGCTGAGGACTAAGAAGGTGGATATCCAGGATAGTTCCAGTCCACTACCTAAGTAATCACTATAACTATCTCGGTATGTAGAACTCGAAAAATAACGATAAGCGCTCAGTTTGCATAACCTGATCTATACAGTCTGCCAACATCATCAGAATCCCCCCAAATTTTCTCAAGGTCAATTGGTTATCGTGAAGGCCTCCCTCATCTACAGTATAGTAGGATTTCCCCTTGCCATGCCACTTCTCTAATTGCCTTACGACCTCCTCCTCGAAGCTCATGTCCAGTACCTCCTCCTCGGTTATCCTCTTCAACTCCGCCCTCGTCTCCGGCAGCTCCAGGACCGATTCGCGCCATATGGGCATCGGTTCGTCTCCAACCTTGTACGCCCTCAACAAGCATCCCCCTACGTTGGTTATGAGCTTGTCACCTTCATCTCCAACTGTTCCAGGCTTGTAGTTCTCGTCGAAGATCTTCGGCAGTATCTTGAAGCCCTTCTTCGGGAGCCACTTGACTGCAGCGTCGAGTTGGCTCGGGCCCCATTCCCAGTAAAGCTGATCGGAGTCCTTTATCACCCTAAGCATGTGGCTGGCGTTAGAGATCGAGGTTTGAATGACCAGCATTTCACCCATTTCTATCCATCTCCATATTCCACCAACCACCCACATTCCTCAAGTTCGTATATAATGTTCCACCATCCAGAATCCGGCTCAGGACGTTTGAGTAACCAGTATAATAGTCTCTTTCCAACTCTTTCAGCAAGTTTGAACAGGCTCTGTTAAGTCCTTGAACAAAAGGCTTAAATAGTTAGATTTACCTAACATGGAGTTAGAAGTGCATAACAAAATGTTAGATATATATCGTAATAACGCGAGAGAACGAGGTGCGCCGCAATGAGGGGCTCACAACGCGCCCTATTGGCATCGGGAATCTCGCTATGCCTGTTTGGAGCATTCTTGATGTTTAATGGGAGCATTCTGGGAGACAGGACAACGGGAATCGCGACCATCATGGGGATTATCGGCATTGGCCTGATGGCAAATTTCAGGAAAAAGGCGGCAAGGTGATGAAGCCATGACCGATGTGTGGCCGACTATGAGTTACGGGATAATAACCGTCATAGTTTTGATAGCCGTCATTATGTTTTGGAGGATCATCAAGGATAGAAGGTATGTATATAATGTCGCGAAAAGGGCTTTACCGTTGTGGGCAGTGGGAATCTCGCTATGCTTACTGGGAGCCATCCTGATGTTCGATGGAGGCTTTCTGGGAGATGGGAAAACGGGCATCGCGGCTATAATTGGGATAATTGGGATTAGTATAATTGGGATGGGAACTACAATCGGTATTGGCCTGATAGTAAATCAGGAAAAACGCAGTAAGGGGATAAAGCCATGACCGATGTGTGGCCGATCACGAGTTTAGGGATAATTATCACCATAGCCTTTATTGCCATCTTATTATTTTGGAGGATCATCAAGGAAAGAAGGTCGGGTTACCCCGCTGGGGATGAGCGCACGCAGAAGATAACGGGAAAGGCAGCGACGGTTGCTTTGTTTATCGGCATGTATTTCACGATAGCGCTTCTGTTAGTCAATATCATCGGCAATGAATTGTACGGCACGCATGGATCATTTTTCCTGGAAGCGGGGTATGCGCTGATAGCCACGCTCCTCGTATACAGCTTATCTTTCATTTTCTTTCGCTGGCACTTCGGTAGAAAAGGAGATTCCTGATGAAGTTCAGGACGAGGATAAAGGAACTCAGGGCAAGGTACGACCTGACGCAGGAAGACCTTGCGAAGAAGGTTGGCGTGAGGCGGGAGACCATACTCTACCTGGAGAAGGGCACGTATAATCCTTCGTTGGAACTGGCGCACTCAGTGGCCAAGGTCCTGAAGACGACGATAGACGATTTATTCGTATTCGAGGATTAAGGCTGAGGCAACTGGCATTCGACTTATTGGGCAACTATCGCCTTTCCTCGACCTTCGTTTGCTGATATGGATGTGTCCAAAGTAAGAGTCAATCGGTGAATTTGTATCTTCTGATAACTCGCAGTGCATTACGGCAGGTGATCTTCTCGAATGCCTCTCGGTCGATCTTGCCCTCTGCGAGCAGCTGACACATGTAATGCAAGTGCTGCGTGCGCCCCTCCGCGTCGGCGAAACAAACGTCGGTCCCAAATATTACTCGATCCTGGAACTCGTTTAGAAAGCGGACGCCATACTCCTCGTCTCGGGTTAGGGCATTGTAGCCGCTGAAGGCGGAGATGTCGGCATACAGGTTATGATGGGTGCGCAGCAGACGGGTCACGCTGCCCTCCTCGACTATGCGGCCTTTGGGATAGCCCGATTTATCCTCCACCCGCAAGTGGGCGCCGATGTCGGCCCAAAAGCCCGGGCCGTGGCCGATGACGATCGTCTCCGGAACTTGTTGTAACAGCCTTTCCAAGTGAGGCGAGCCGACCTCGTCGATGAACCCGTAATGGCCTTCCCCAGGACCGCAGCTCTCTATCGTGACCGGCAGAGCCCACTGGCCGCACTGCCTGAACAGGTTGACGGTGCGCGGGTCATCGAAGTAGATGTTGGCGCTAACCTCCCCCATGCCGACGCAGCCCATCTCCACGAAGCGTTCGAGCAGCCACGAGAAATCCGTGCGCGATGAGTTCCCGCCCCATCGAGGGTCGGCGTTGCCGAACAAGATCAGGCGATCCCGATGGCGCGCCGCTTCTCGTATCTGACCGACGATATCGCATCCTGGTGCGAAGAGGCCCGGGAAAGTGACGGCCTCAGGGCAGGCGGGCCAGGGCAGCACGGCGGCCCTGTCGATTCCCTCCTCATCGAGACGGGCGATCAGATCCCCTGCGGTTATGGGAGTACGCCTTAGTTCATTCGGCAAGCGCAAATCACCGATGTGTGCGTGCATATCGATGATCATGTTCTCTCCATGCTCTCAACCTATATCAAGCCTTTTTGTATTTTGCCATCGTATGGAATGGCCAATGGTAGAACGGTTCTATCGGTTGCCAATCGATTATTGAAACAACGGCACTCAATCGTTGCTCACTTAACCGGAGAATCCGACTACGACCCCTAACGCTTATAGCCATGACGGAGAGATCGGCGCATCAGGATGACCGCTACTCAAGCCAAATTTTTGGCACTTTGCGTACTCCTTTCAATCTACCTCTCAGGGATAGGCGTTGCCTTTCTCATAAACAATGATTTTGGAAAATTGGACGTTAAATCGATCCTGATATCTAATGGTGGCAAGTGGATATCGGGCCTACTGTATCGCCCCATCAGCGCCACTGCTGAAAATCCTCAGCCTGCCATTATTTTGGCTCACGGGATAAGTGGCTCCAAACAGATGCTGAGCGGGATCGCGCTGGAACTCGCAAGGCAGGGATTTGTTGCGCTTTCCATAGATTTGGTTGGGCATGGGAACTCCGAAGGCGTATTCGGGGGCGATCTTACCGATCCATCTTTGGGCGCCTTGGCAGCTGTCAGATATTTAGATGCGCAACCGTATGTGGAGGGCTTTAGGATCGGCCTTGTCGGTCACAGCCTCGGGGCGGGAGCGATTAGGGCCGCCGCTGTTGCCCATGGAAACATCTCTGCTTCCGTTTACATTGCCGGAGGTTTGGGTGAGGTGGTGGCAGGCCCCGCATACGGCATGCTGAACTCCACGTATCCGAAAAATCTATTGATCGCAGTTGGCGAATATGATGTCTTGTTCGACATAGGGCAGTTGAAGAGGGAACTAGGACCGGCCTTTGGAGTCCCTCGGGAAGCGGTCCCTTATGTCCTCTATGGCAATTTCTCCTGTGGAACGGCCCGAAAGCTCATTACCCCATCGACAATGCATCTATTCGAGCCTATGGATCCCACGATCGTATCGGAAATAGTGCTCTGGATGGATAACGCGTTGAGAGCCACCGATTCACGTCCAAGGCCCATCCAAGGGTTAAGGCTGAATTATCTTTATCGGGAGGCGGCAATATTAGTGAGCGCGTTGGGATTTGTCGGCCTGGCCTTTTCCATCTCCTCCCTCATCTTCGATTCCCATTTACCCTCGGCTCGGGGCATGAAGGCGAGATATGGAACCCTAGAGGACTGGAAAACCTTGGTCATCTGGGGCATCTTAGGTCTGACTTTGTTTCTGCCGATGTTCATAATGGGTTCTATAATTTCATATCCCCCTTTAATCTTCGGATCATCATTCGCATGGTGGCTCCTGGCCGTTGCCATCGTGGGCTTCTTGATGATCGTGCTCGTAGTTCCCAAACTCTCTGCAGTGCGATCGAACCCCAAGGAAATGGTCCATGGATCATTTGACTTCAAGCGTGTTGTAGTGGCCGTGGGCGTATTTACCTTACTTTACTTAATCGCAAATCTCGTTGAGGCAATTTCCCTCGTTGACTTGAGGATATTCGTAATCCCCATGTTCAATGACCTGATGCCCGTCACGAGAATGTTGACATTCTTTACCTTCGTGCCTTTCGCCGAGGCCTATTTCCTTGTTGAGGGTTTATACTTCCATGAGTTGCATGATTGGTCGGCCCATGAAGGCCGACTCGGGATGGCAAAAGCCGTAATTAAGGCCATTGGCATAAAGGCCTTCCCGTATGCCGCCCTTTTGGGCGTTAATTACGTTCCGATGATCTGGTTCGATGCCAGGCTTTTGCCGACGTTCATGGGCTTCATTGCGGAATTCTTCTGGGGTATTTTACCACAATTCATCATTGCGATGACCTGCTCCTGGTGGTTCTACTGGAAAACATCCAAAGTAGGTGGCGGAGCCACCTTCAATGCGCTTCTAATCGCGTGGTCGGCAGCTGCCACTTTTCCCTTCGGAGCATCCAATACTCTCATGAGGTTCATATAATGGGTTTATAACGAGGGGACTCGATCGCCTTTACAGCCTTTAAGGCGCTCTTCTCCTTGTCCTTTATCTCCAACATGACGTCGAAATCATATCGTGAAGTGCATTTCAGGAATGCCCCAAAATCGCTCATGTCTAATGTCTCCGCATGTTGGTTAGGAGAGCCATCGCACATTTGGGAGCTATAATCGACCATCGGTATCCCGTCCCTCTTTTTATTCCAAGTTCCCATTATGCTCTCGATAGCCTGTTGAACGCTTTCCCCCGAATTATAACGCCCATGGTGGAAGACGTCGAATAAAATGGGCGAGCCAGTATCAGCGCTTATATTGAGGCAATCCCTTAAGCAGTAGAGCTTATCATCATTCTCGATAGCTAAACGACGCCTAATGGCATCATCAAGTCGATAGAACCTCTCCACGAACCTCCGCATGCTCTCCTCCTTGTTTCCATAAACCCCACCGATGTGAATCTGGATCTTCGCGGAAGCATCGAGGTTCATGAGATCCAAGACTTGAGCATGATAGGCAAGTTCCCTTTCACTTCTCATGAATATTTCGTCATCTACGGAATTGATCAATGTGAACTGGTCCGGATGCATTGAGATGCGCATGCCGGCCCCACGAATTAAGCCTCCTATCTCCTCAAACTTGCCCCTAAAATGATCCTGCCAATTAAATCTACAAATGGAGTGGGAGGCGAAGGGAATGAGGTCGGAAGTAATCCTAAAGAAGAGCAGATGGTTTTTCAGGTTGAAGGTCAGGATCTTAAACAGACAATTTAGGTTATTCTCGACGGTCTCTACCAAACGCTGTTTTGAGTAAGATCTGAGCCTAAAAGTCCTATCGCTTTTACAACCTATGCTGCGATTTATACAGGGATAGCCAACTCTCATTGATGACGACGCCTAATTGGCCATTATCACTTGGCATGCCTGCGCACGCGATATTCGCTTGGGGACTTGAGGCCAATACACTCTGAGATTTTATCGAGCTTGACGATGATCAATGGCTTCTCTGGGGAGAGCGCAGACCACCCATCCTCCCTGTTGAAACCATGAACCGCCAAGAAGTTATCCGATAGCTTCATTACACCTTCTTCCGCCATCTTCCTGACGACCTTCCCCCTTTCCATGGGCTCCATGACGACCTTCAACGTCCCTGTCAGGGCAACAAACGCATATTTTCTCATATCTGGCGTGATCTCCTCGATCTCAACACAGACCGGTTCATCTCGCTTGAGTAACTCGATTTTCCTCCCATAGTTTGTAAAGTGGAAATACAGATGCCCATTAAAGTATGTATATTGGAAAGGGATCAGGTAAGGAGACCTATCTCCTCTGAAGGCGATCCTACAGATCATCTGCCCCTTTATCAACTTCGCAACTTCCAACTTTGCCATTTTCGGCAACTTTACCAGAGCCATTTTTCAACATCGCCAATGAATCAGCGGTATTTAATGATTGATGCTTTGTATAGCATACTACGATAGCGAAGGATGCTTGATGCAATTGAGAGTAAATGCTTAAGTACACTAATGAGGTTAAGTGATGGAAATGGAAGAGGGTAAGATAGGAAAGGAGGGGGAAGAGGAGATCAAGCGGTTAGCTCGCAGACTGAAGAGAATGGAATATCTAATGACTGGTGTGTTGGCCATAGTCGCTTTGGCCCTGAGTCTACTGGGTTTGAATCCTTTTATGGCTACGATGATAGCGATCCTCGTAATAGTGGTTCCCACCTTCATGGTGAGCATGAAGCTAGATAGACTACTCGGAATCCGAACATTTGGCAGAATTCATGGCGTTCCCAGGGCAGAGGTGATAAAGCTGGCATTGATCGGGGCCATCAACCTTGCCATATTTATCATTGGCGCAATCGTTGGTAATCCCGTTCTCAGCATGATTCTACTAATCGTAGGCGTCTTAATGTTTTTCACCTTGACCGTCCGGCAGGGCGAAAGGATTTCGCACATGACGCAAAAGTTCGACGTGAAGAGCCTGCCCCCTGAAAAGCAGAAAATAGCGGAAGAGGTTTTTGGTATAATGCGGGGGGATACATCGGGTCATAAGAAAGAGGAAGATCCTTAAGGGTAATTTAATGAATTAGGGGGAAGGAAATTATATAATAACGATTTGAACCAACAGCCACAAGCCTTTTTAATGATTTGGGACATTGAGCGAATAAATCAGATGGCGAGGGTGCGGAGATGGTTACCGTATGCTTTGATCACATCGTTATTGCTCACGGCGATGGTCGTGATCTCCATGACTAAGCAACTACCTCCCAGAGTATATCTGGACTTTGAACAGGACGAGCCCGTGGGCAACCGCCCTTATGAGATGGGGTGGGCAAATCGTCAGGAGGCGCGCTGTCCGACAATCACTTTCTACAACTTGAGTGGATGGCGCATGGAGCTGCAAGGGGATGCGATTGCAACCTTCAGGCCCAGCAGGTCGCAGAACATTTGGAATCGCGCAGTCGGCAAGCTAACATATCGTGGCAATGGTGACGGGAATTCGCAGCCACGCGTCTTGCTCTTCCCAGCGGAGCCCATCCCCATCCCCAACGGAAGCGACTGCGTGGAGATGTGGGCATACGGAAATCGCTGGGATTGGGAGAATCCACCAGACACGCCGCCTGTCAGGATCTACGTTCACCTGAGCGATGACGAAGGTGAGATCCAGCGCATCTTGGTGGACGGCGTCCGTTGGAAAGAGTGGTGGCTCCTCCACCGTAAGTTGCCCACCGTGGCAAAGGGCTGCCACCTCTCCGCCTTGGAGGTGGAGGGGGGCTGGCAATCCGAGGAGCGTACGCTGTTCTTCGACAGAGTAGTCTTCTACGAAGAGGCCCTACCTGCCCTGGAATTACCTTCGCGCCCGAAGAGGAACCTGACGCTCCTCCAGGGGCAATCGCCAGGGATGAACACAGGGCCCGGATGCTTGGAATTTCCAATCCGCGAGGAGACGATCCTGCCCATCAATATAGAGTGGGAGTTCAGGACAGAAGTGGCTCGGGAGGGAGGGGGATACCTCCTTCGCTACATCGGCAACGATTGCGAGCTCCTCTATCGTTTCGACCCAAGCCAGGGTCTTTCAGGAATCGGGGCTTCAATCGGTGGAGAGCCAATCGGTCAACTCCTGTTCGGTGGGGGCGTGAAGTTCGCAGGCGAGGGGAATGAAGGGGAGTTAATTCTATCCGAACTGCGTGATGGCGTAATCGTCGTTACATATGCTAATGGCGTCGCTTACCAGATGAGGCTGTGGCAGAAGTCCCTGGTCATAGATGTATCGTATGACAACACGGACTTGAGTGCGAGGGGTGAGGCGACCGAGCTCTCATTCGGTGAGATTAGAGGCGCGCAGGAACCACGGACCATCTACGTGCCGTTCATAACATATGGTGGAAGCAATCCGGTGGTGTTGATGGGAGTTGCAGGAGGGGGTCAACATTACTTCGCATCGATCTGGTTGGACTGGTACAGAAGCGGGGGCTCCGAGCCGTACGCCTACCCCAACGGGGAACTCACTTCAACTGGCGTTCGTATTAATGGCGGCGTCCGGTATAATCCAAAGACTGATGGAAAGCGCAACGACCTCTTCGAGCGCGTCTTCGTCACGGTCTCCCCAACATTCGAGGAGGTCCTGCCCGTTATCCCGAACCCAGTTGGGTTCAATGCCCGACTGGCGATCGACAAGCTTTGGCAGGAGAGTTGGGGGCCGGAGGATTATGGACGGGAGATCGAACGCAGTCGTACACTGCGAGCATATGGCATCGCTGAGCTCATCCAGTGCAACCACGAAATAACTTGGCGCGACGGCGGGGAGAGTTTCACGCTTCGCACGCGAGCAGCGCCTGGCAAGGGCGGCGACGAAGCCCTCCAAAAACATCTAGCCCACCAGAAATCCATGGGCTGGTATGCGGGGCTCTACACGAACTACTGCGATTTCGCCCCCGTCAACGAGTACTGGAACTCGGACTATGTCCAGAGGGTGTCAGACGGCAACTGGCGCTCCGCGTGGCCCCGATGCTGGGCCTTGAAACCGCCGGCGGCGGTCATGTTTGAGGAGCGCCTAGCGCCGATCATCAAAGGCAAGTTCCATCCGGACGGCGTGCAGGTATCGGCCTATACCGATGTACACACGGCCGTCGCGCCTTGGAATTACTGCGACTATGACTCCCGCGTGCCTGGCGCTGGCACTTTTGCACAGACCTTCTACTGTTATGGCGAACTCCTTCGCAGGGACAGCCGAATATACGAAGGGCCCGTCTTCTCGGAGGGTACATACCAGTGGCTTTACGCAGGGCTTGCGGATGGGAACTATGGCCTCACCTATAATGGGCGACCGATCGCCAGGGAGTCGCTGCTCCCGACATTCTTCCTTCGCGAGATCCACTCCAAGGAGTGCGAAATCGGCATGGCTTGGACGGATTGGTTCCTGCAGGGAATCGCGGATTGGCAGCTGGATACGGATGCGGCCATCGATCGCTTCCTGCTGCACGAGATCGCCTACGGGACCAACGGCTGGCTCGTGGAGGAGAAGTTCGGTATGCAACGCGTATGTAGAAGTTACTACATGCTTCAGAGATTACAATCTCGTTACGGCTTGTTGCAGCCAACTGAGATCTCTTACTGGAATGGCGACGAGTTAGTGAGCACGTCGGAGGCAATCGTCATGGACCTGCCCACTAAACGTCGGCAAATGTACATCTCCTATCCTAACGGTTTAAGGATATGGATCAACGACTGGACTGGAGGGAGTGGCCCTGAGTCGATTTGGCCGGTGCAACTGGACGGCATCACTTACGAAATCCCGCCGGCTGGTTGGCTTGCGGTTCAAGGCAGTTCATTCGTTACCTTTTCGGCCATGGTCGAGGGACGCAAGGTCGACTATCTGCGAGACATCGGCGAGTTGCGCGGCCAGGGACCGCTGATGTATATAGACGGGCGGGGAAATCTGACCGAATTTCCTGAGGTCAAGGCCAAGGGCGCGATTGCGGTACGGCTGGTCAGCCAAAGCCAAGTCGAGGTCATAGACATCTCTAAAGGCGATGGGTTCGGCCTTAACCATCCTTTTGGGGTGGAGGGCATTGCCGTTAAGTGCGATGTATTTGATATCCAGGGGAACGCGCTGGGAACTACAGAAATTCAGGAGGGGCAGGATTATTGTTGGATCAATTCGAAGCCGGATGGTCACCTTTACCTGATTTCCTACAGTAGTGGTAGTTGACTGTACCTATTAGATATATTACGGGAGTGACAATGGAAGTCATGCAAGACAAGACAGGAGCCCTACATACCTTCATCAGAATTATCCGAATGCGATATAAGGACCTCATCGGTTTAACGGATCGAGGGGTGAGATTGCTATGAAGGAATACGAGTGCGTGCAAGTAAACCACCACAAGGACATCGGCAGGACCATTGAGGAATGGGAAGGGAGAGGCTGGCACTTGAAGACCTATCAAGCCGCTGGAACTCCGAACATGGTCAACCATTACTTGCTGTTCGAAAGAGGAGATTGACGGGATTTACCAAGAGCTGTAAATTTCATCCAGAATATGTCCTGAATTCCTCAAATGCCCTGCATAGGGCCTCTATATTTTCAAGGGGCACATCAGGCCCACACTCCGCTGAGAGCATCAAGCCCCCATCTCTCGATCCCAGCCGAATCACAGCCGCTTTGACGTGTTCCCTTATTCCGGAGGGAGTTGCGAATGGGAAGAGCTGTCTATCGAGATCCAGATTCACACATATTTGGCCCTTCATCGTCTTTGCGATCCCTTCCGAGGTGTTAGCCCGGATTTGGGGATTGATGACGGTGACGCCGGCATCGATCAGATCTCCAACCACCTCCAATATGTGCCCATCGCTGTGGAATGCGATGTGGCTCCCCGCTTCCCTGCATGGCCCGAACATCCTCACGTATCCGGGCTTGAGATGACGCCTGAATGTCCTGGGGCTGACCATGCACGATACCTGAGTGCCAAGGTCATCTTGGAAGCTCATGACGTCGACGCCTATTCCCAACCACTTCTCAACTACGCGCATGTTCGCGGAGATCACGAGGTCGATCAACTTATGAAGCTCCGGGGGATCGCGCAGGAAGTCAATCATCAATTTCTGAAATCCACGGAGGAAATGCAAACGCTCGAAGAATCGATTACCCCCTTCGCCCCACGTGAGAGCCCCCGCTCTCCTCGCAGTTTCCACGTTATGCCGCGTAATGGCCCAATCCTCGCGCGGCCCGTCCTCGGTGAAGCGCGTTGTGTCGGGCGGCAGATAAGTAGCTAGCTTGCCCCAATCGTCTATTGGGTGTTTGGCAATCTGCCCGTAAATTCCATCGATGACGTGGTACCACACGACGCCCCATGTATCCGTGAAGCGCTCACCGCTATTCCAATGCCCCATGTCGTCATAATTCACGCTCCCTTCCTTGAATCCCCTGAAGATCAGAGGATGGCGGAGGACCAGGTCCTCCAACGCCTTCCGATGGCGCTTCCATGTCCCAGGCAGGAAGCCAATGTTACAGGGGATCCACTCTGGCCCCCTGAATTCGACTGTCGCCAAGTAGTTCTCCCGTTCGTTCATCGAGATGGGATGAATGTGCCTCACGTTAATAATTTTCCTAAATGTGTAGGGGCATAAAGCCCGCGTACATTAGGCATGTCCAATTCATGGATATATAATCCCATATCTAGCTATCATGGGTAACGCTTGGTGAGGGACATATGGGGAGCTCGAAAGTGACCATACGCAAGGCCGTGCCAGAGGACATCGCCTCCTGCCTAGAGGTGGAAACTTCTCAGGGGGATGACACCTTTTCAGGGGATGATTTCTGCAACTCGATAGCCGAACCAAATGCGATCTTCCTGGTGGCCGAACAAAGCCAGCAGGTCGTTGGGTTCATCTTGGGATACGTTGTGCCTACGAGAAAGAGAGAGGCAGCAATACACTCAACGATGGTGAATAGGAGGCATGAAAAGAGGGGCATCGGCTCATCCCTCGTCCTTAACTTCGCAGAGCTCGCATTCGGACAAGGCGTAGAGTTGGTATACGCCGAAGTGGAAGAGGGACCGGATATATTCTACGCAAAATGCGGATTCAGGAAGGCAGCGGTTTGGCATTCGATGCTCTTGAATAGGCATTAATCATTATTGTAATAAGTTATTGAGAGAGGGGATGAGGGGGGCACTCCTCGTGTTGCATTACGTAGCCAGTGTTAGGGTTAATATTAATAGATGACTTCGTTTTGACAAGAGCAATCCTTTGTCAGACATAGTCAGTTTCGGTGAACCGATGGTGGAGTTCTGCGCCACTGATGTAGGTAAACTCCAAGATGCCCAATTGTACAAGAGGGGATGGGGCGGCGATACCTCAAACTTCGCGATCGCGGTGGCGAGGCTTGGTGGGAGATGCGGTTACATCTGCAGGATAGGTGACGATGGTTTCGGGAGGTCGTTCCTGAGCCTCTGGCAGACGGAGAACGTGGATACATCGCAGGTCATTATTGAGAGAGACGGTTACACAGCAGTCTATTTCATATCCCTTCTTTCGAATGGCCGGCACGACTTCACGTATCTTCGAAAGGACTCGGCCGCCAGTCACTATTCGCCCTCAGACCTGAATGAAGAGTTCCTTAGGGAGGCGAGGCTCTTTCACTCAAGTGGGATAACGTTGGCACTGAGCCAAAGCTGCAGGGAAGCCGTGCTCAGGGGAGCTGAAATAGTAAAAGGATCGGGTGGAATTTTCAGTTTCGACGTAAATTACAGGCCAAAGCTCTGGCCTCAAGACATCGCGAGGTCGCACATCGAGAAGGCGATTGAGGCGGCGGACTTAGTCTTCGCCAGCGAGGAGGACCTGAACGACTTATACTCGCAAGACATCGACGACGTCGTTGACAGGATATATTCGATAGCTGAACCCAAGTTGCTCGTCCTTAAGCTGGGCAGTGAGGGTTGCTCGTTAGTCTATGAAAAGGAAAGGGCCCACGTCCCGGGATTTGATGTGACCGTCGTGGACACAACGGGCGCCGGTGATGCCTTCGATGGCGCATTCGTCCTGGGATTTTTAAAAGGCTGGTCATCAGTGAAGTCGGCCACTTTCGCAAACGCAGCCGGGGCTCTGACGACGACAGGATTAGGAGCGGTGACGCCGATACCGACATCGGGGGAGGTTGATGACTTCTTTAGATCTAGGGGGATGTCATCCCTTTGAGGGCCACCATCTTACGATCAAGGAGCAGCTTATGGCCATCCCCTTTATACCCTAAACTCGCCGGTGTCTATCCATTCGTTCTTCAGCAGCGACCACCAATCGATGGCCAGGCCCTTCAATGCATACTCATACGGGAGCCAACCATATCCCTCGCTCCCCCATTCCCTGCCCCAAGAGTTCCTGATGAGAAACGCCCCCGTTGTTCCTTCCTCCTCATCCGCTGCGTTGTCGTTCTTGATCTTCACGTTGTTATCATAACCAACGGCATCGACTGCATGGCCGCCGAGAACCCTCTCGCGGGAGGTTGGATACGGTATCTTGCCGGTATTATCGGCCTGCGAGATGGAGCTGTAGACCGTAAATCCGAACATCATGGGAAGGCCGGCTGATAAGAAGGTCTTGATCCTCGTCATCAATTCATCCTTGGTGATCGTCATCGGATCGAGGCGGTAGTAACTGATCGCCTGATAATTCTGGGCAAATGCGTAGCAGAAGGAAGGGGGTTCTTGGTCGAAGTCGGCGATTCGATATGGCCAATGTTCCTCAGGGGGCACGCCGAACAGCACCAATGCGCCCATGGTCGTCCTCAGGTGGGCGCCCGCGTCTCCCGTCAAGTGCAACATGTTTCGCGTGACCTTGTAGAGGAAGAGCCTGGAGGCGCCGATATATCTCCCGAACGCCCTCCTCTCGAAATACTCCACTAGGCCAACGCCGGCGTGAGCCGTGCATGAACCTAGTTTACCTTGGTCCTGTATCGGAGAGCACCACTTCCTCAAGTCCTTGGAGTCGCGTAAGGTCACTTTCGCTGGCTCCGCCACACCTACTACCTCTAGCATGGCCTTCACGGATTTCGTCTGTCCCAATCTCTCGAGTTCGGGTGAGAGCTTTTCTCGATCAACCCCGTAGTCGCGAAAATCTGGATAGTCTGGCAACCATCCCATTCCGAATTTGAGAGTCTCGCTCATTTTTATTGACGATCCCCTGAGTGTCTATTGTTGGTCGCATACTTAAGATTTGGCTATCGATATGCCCCTACATAATTCGAGAGCGTATGGGGTCATCATCTGCCCCCATCCATGAGGAATGCCATAAATATCATGGAGAAGAGCTTTTAACCCTAAAGCCCCTTAAACGTTCAGGGTGATTCACTCGTCCGCTTCCTCCGATGACGTCGACCCCCTTCTCGGTGAGGCAGCAGAGTTGGAGGGGAATTACCG
>Ga0315309_1001348_pt1 | contig 14720 bp, 14 predicted proteins | sample TDP4_MG_FD_203080 | JGI IMG/M metagenome (GOLD analysis project Ga0315309, IMG submission 203080) | Freshwater sediment microbial communities from Lake Towuti, South Sulawesi, Indonesia - TDP4 | ecosystem: Environmental > Aquatic > Freshwater > Lake > Sediment | place: Indonesia: South Sulawesi... | reverse complement strand
CTCAGCCGAATCCACCCCACACTTGACTTGAAAGAAGCTCTGTCAAACGCTGACCTAGTAATTGAAGCTGTAACCGAAAACCCCGACCTCAAAAAGAAAGTACTAGCTGAAGCCGACTCACTTGCCAAGCCCGACGCCATAATAGCTTCAAACACATCGTCAATCAGCATAAGCGAACTAGCCTCAGCCACAAAGAGACCTGAAAGATTCGCAGGCATGCACTTCTTCAACCCGCCTCAACTCATGAAACTAATTGAAATCGTCCGAGGCGCCAAGACAAGCGATGAAACCCTAAACAACATCGTCGAAGTTACGAAACAGATGGGCAAAGAACCAGTCGTAGTTAAGAAAGATGTGGCAGGCTTCGTAGTCAACCGCATACTCATCCCAGCCCTAAACGAAGCAGTTAACCTAGTCAACGAAGACGTAGCCACGCCCGAAGACATAGACAAGGCAATCAAGCTTGGCCTCAACTGGCCGATGGGACCCTTAACTCTCCTAGACTACGTCGGGCTGGACACAACCTTGGCAATAACAGAAGTCATGGTAAAAGAGCTCGACCCGAAGTATCAAGCCAGCCCACTCTTAAGGCAGATGGTAAGAGCGGGACTTTTAGGCAGAAAAACTGGAAAAGGCTTTTACGACTGGAGAAAGTAACACGAAGGCGATCAACATGATAGAATTCAAGAACACACTCTACGAGAAGGCTGAGGGCATAGCCACAATCACAATAAACCGCCCAGACGCATTAAACGCGCTCAACCAAGAAACCATAACAGAAATCTCAGCCAAGATTGAGGACGCCGAAAGAGACGAAAACATACGAGTTATAGTTATCACAGGCGCAGGAGACCGAGCCTTCTGCGCGGGCGCAGACCTAAGAATGATGAAGGGCACCAGCCCAGTGAAAGGAGCAGAAATCTCAAGGGCTGGGCAAGGTCTCACAACGCGAATCGAAGCCTGTGGCAAACCCGTTATCGCAGCCATAAACGGTTACGCGCTTGGCGGCGGCATCGAACTAGCCATGGCATGTGACATTCGAGTTGCCTCCGAAAACGCTCAAATCGGTCAGCCTGAAATAAACGTGGGTCTCATACCTGGCTGGGGTGGAACACAACGGTTGCCCAGACTTGTCGGCAAGGGCATAGCCAAAGAAATGATTTTCACAGGCAAACGCATCGACGCAAAAACCGCTGAACACCATGGCTTAGTTAACATGGTCGTGCCCGCAGACCAGCTACAAGCTAAGGTCAAAGAATTAGCCGTCGAAATGGCTGGAAAACCACCAATCGCTCTCAAATACTGCAAAGCACTTGTAAACGACAGCACTGAGACACATCCTGAAGCTGGTTTAAAGCAAGAAGCAGAAGCCTTTGGGCTAGTCGCGTCAACAGAGGATTTCAACGAAGGAGTCACAGCCTTCTTGGAGAAGAGGAAGCCACAGTACAAAGGAAAATAACCCAGCGACACGGCACATTGAAACCTGCACGCCGACTTCCAATTGTTCGAAGGCTTAACCATAATCACATGGAACAGATTCCGTAACTAAGTGAAAAAACCAGATGACACTGGAAATAATCAATACACGAAAACAGAAGCTAACAGACAACGACATTCGAGGGGTAGCAGAGATAGAAGAGCACCCCGAGATAAGCAAGTGGGACATACCCGCTTTCGGCGGCGACGTGGAAAGAGCATTTGCAGGCTTCAAAAAATCGCTGAGCCGTGTTACAGGCGACGAGTTCCTAGTAGCAAAAACTAAATGGTCGAGTCGTCGGATTTGCTGGAATCCACAGGTTAGAGGGAGAAATAGGCGAGATGTCACACGTCGGTGAAATTGGCATCGCAGTTCACCCGATTTCCAGAAGAAGGGAATCGGCGCAGAACTCTTAAGGTCACGTGTAGATTTAGCTAAAACTCGAAGATTCGAACGGCTCGAAGCAGACATTCTATCCCACAACGAACCCATGAAACGATTACTCCAAAAAACTGGGTTTACGTTTGAGGGCACCAGAACAAAACGCGTCAAACGAGACAGAGAATACTACGACGAAGCTTGCTACGCCCTCTCAATATAGCAAACATCCATTCGGACCGAGTATCATAGTTAATATAGGCTATGTTGCACTATCACTAGTTCTCAAGGTCTAAAGCTGACATTACACAAATCCGGCTAGGTGTCAATATTTGCGCAAGGTAGCAATTGCGGGCGGTGGAGCAACACGCTGCGGCAAACGTGAGGCAACATGGCGCGACCTAGTTCAGGAAGCAGGAAAGGCCATGTTTGAAAGCATCCCAAACCTGTCGCCTAAAGATGTGGACAGCCTCTTCGTAGGAGCCGCTGACCCTGGACGATTCGCCTTTCTATCCCACGTGGCTCCAATGGTTGCCGAGGGCTTGGGCATCCAGCCAAGAAAAGTGCTTGCTCGAACTGAACTCATGTGTGCTTCTGGTCAAGCCGCAATCCGTTACGCTTGGGCTTGCATCGCCACAGGCTTGTCTGACGTAGCCGTAGCTTTTGGCGCCGAGAAAATGTACATGCCTGACATGGCTGAGGCTCAGACAAACATGAGCTGCGTTCTTGACCGCGAATGGGACGGCGTTAATGCTTTGTCGGCGCCGCCTTTCTTCGCTATGACAGCTCAAAGGCACATACACGAGTTTGGCACAACCGAAGAGCAGATGGCTCAGGTCTGCGTCAAAAATCACAAATACTCTGCGCTGAACCCGTTGGCACAGTTTCCTAAGGAAGTAACCGTGGAAGACGTGTTGAAGTCTCTAGTGGTGGCGCCGCCATTAAAACTGCTTGACTGCAGCGGCATAACCGATGGTGCAGCAGGCGTTGTCCTAGTGTCAGCTGAAGACGCGAAGAAATACACGGACACTCCAATGTACCTAATTGGCAGCGGACAAGCCAGCATAGGAAACAACGTGAACAATTTAGCAAGCCTAACCGAATGGATCCCCCTTAAGATCGCTGCTGAAGAAGCATTTCAAAGCGCGGGCATAAATCTCGAAGACGTTGACATCGCTGAACTGCACGACTGCTTCACGATAAGCGAAATTATGGAGTACGAGGCAATGGGCTGGTGTGAAAAAGGCAAAGGTGGTAAATTCATCGAAGAAGGACAAAGCTACATAGGCGGAAAAATAGCGGTCAACCCAAGAGGCGGCCTACTCGGATGCGGACATCCGCTTGGAGCCACAGCCATCCTACAAGCCATCGATGTCATGCAGCAGTTCAGAGGAGAAGTGCCCAAAGGAAGACACGTGCCAGACGCTGACGTAGCCATTACACATAACCTGAGCGGACCAGCCAACGTACATAGCATTCTTGTCTACTCGAGTTCAACAAGGTGACATAAAAGTGGACCAAGCACAATTCGACAAAGTGAATCGACCTGAAACTGTAAAGCTACCATTCATGCTTGACTTCTATCCACTTGAAGACGCCAAAACAACCGAAATCAGCCAGTTCTTCCAAAACTTGAAGCAAGGGCATTTAACCACTACCAAATGTAAGAAATGTAGTCAGCTTCTATGGCCTCCGAGAATCGTTTGTCCCAACTGCTTCTCAAACAAGTTCGAATGGATTGACCTAGGAACAGAGGGCGAACTCTACGCATTCACGGAAGTGCGAATTGGAGCGCCCCTCGGCTATGTTCAAGACGCCCCTTTCTGCGTAGGCCTGGTGAAAATCGCCGGCTTGACCATATCAAGTCGCATAGACAACGCCAAATATGACCAACTGACAATAGGCGACAAACTACACCTCAAACTAGTTGAACTGCCAGACGGAAGAGTCTTTTTCAGATTCGCCAAAAAAACCCAATAGGGAACCGACACTGCCCGCAGGCTCGATTAGAAGTTGTTATTACGAAAGGCTCTGAGGCAACAACCTCTGCGATAGTCTCCCAAGACCGTGTTCACCATGCCATTTTCGCTCATGCAATCTTCTCGAAATGAATGATGTGTACCAGCTCGTCTTCGTTCCATTCTCCGTGCTGTTTCTTCCAAGCAAGCTTGAACTCTGAAAGGCTTGAATATCCTTCCTTCTTAGCGTCTTCTGCATCGAAGAATCGTAATCGTTTTCTTTCAACAGAAACAACACGGAGATCAGCGAAGTGGGGTATATACACGCTGGCGTAGACTGTTGCGCCAGTCTTTATCTTAGGATCCGGTGCACTGCGACTAACAACCTGAGTCTTCGCTCCCTTCATGATGGGTTCCATCTCGTTGGGTTGGAAGAAAAACTCTGACGGTTCAGCCTTGATCTCGGCTAAAATCTCTTCCACTCGTCTGTCGGGTGCTCTAGCGGCTTCCTCAATCACTCTTCTGGCAAGCTTCTGGGACATTCCCTCGCTGGCAAGCCTCTGCCCCAATTCAACTTGCCTTTCCTGTTCAGGTATTCGCCGCATGATCGTTCTAGCCGTAGTGTAGTCTATCTTGCCCTCAGGCGTGCCTCTCCTCTCCACCTGCGCGGGAGCAACCATCTTCTGGATTTCCCCGGGTGCTTTAGTCAACTGCAGCCAAGTCTTGACTGTGGCAGCAGACAATCCAAGCCGCTTGGCTAACGCTTGAATGTTACTGAATTTCTGCGGATACTTCTCCAACAAGAGTTTGCAGCAGTTGCCTTTTTCAACAGCGCTCAAATCCTCTCTCTGGATGTTCTCAACCAAATTCAGTTCAATAACTTCTTCGTCCGTATACTGCCTAACAACAACTGGCACGGTCTTTAAGCCGACTTGCTGTGAGGCACGATACCGCCGCTCGCCCACAACAACCTCATATCCATCGCCCGCAGGACGAACAATCAAGGGTTCAAGCAATCCAACATGCTTGATACTGTCAGCCAAATCATTCAACCGTATAATGTTGATCTCAAGCCTTGGGTTGAGGCGGTTTGGACGAATCTTCTTCAACTCCACTTCCATCAATTGACCATTCATCCCCGAATACCTCATGTTGAGCAGATGAGCTAGACAACCGAAAACTCTAGCTTTTATTATAAAGGGTTTTCTTCTTGCTGATTTCCAGAACGTAAGATTATTATGACAGCATCACTTCTCTCTTGAAAACTAAAGGAGACAAAACGACGACATAGGTCAAGTAGCAGATGAAGCAGCTTATCCATTCAGGCGTTCTCATACCCAAACGCTACGAAGCTAAGGGCTTCCACATCAAAATCAGAGGCGAAACAACAGCTCTCACACCGCATCAAGAGGAGATGGCTGTCGCGTGGGTCAAGAAGCTGGGAACGGACTATGTGAAAGACCCCATCTTCATCAAAAACTTTTTCCAAGACTTCTCAGAAGCCATGGGAATAAGCGACAAGCCTCTATCTCCTGATCGAGTGGACTTCTCAGAAATCATAGGTTTTGTTGAAATGGAGAAATTGATCAAGGCCAACATGTCCAAAGAAGAAAAGAAGAAGCAGGCTCAAGAGCGTAAGGTGTTGAGAGAAGCTAACAAAGAGAAATATGGCTACGCGATCATTGACGGTCTCAAAACTGAAGTAGGTAATTACACTGTTGAGCCGCCCTCGATTTTTATGGGGCGTGGCGAGCACCCGATGCGAGGACGTTGGAAGCCCTTCGTAGGCGAAAGCGACACAATCCTGAACCTGTCGCCTGATGCACCCCGCCCCCCAGGTAATTGGAAACAAGTCGTCTGGGAACCCGAGTACATGTGGATAGCCAAGTGGGACGACAAACTTGTAGGCAAGGAGAAGTACATTTGGCTCTCCGACTCATCGCATGTCAAACAGCAGAAAGAGATTGAAAAGTTCGACAAGGCGAAGCAGCTTGCTAAGAAAATCGATAAGCTCAGAAGCCACATCTGGAGAAGCTTGGAGTCCGAGGACATCAAGAAGCGCAAAGTCGCTACCGTAGCCTACCTGATCGACGAATTGAAACTGCGAGTTGGAGACGAGAAAGACCCAGATGAAGCAGACACGGTCGGTGCAACAACGCTGCGCCCCAGCCACGTCAAGATAAACTCGAATAACAAAGTGTCTTTTGATTTCCTAGGCAAAGACTCTGTCAGATGGCGAAAAGAAGTGGAATTACCAGAGGCTGTTGTGCGAAACATCGAAGAATTCAAGAATGAAGCTGAATCCGGAAGTCACTCCGAATCAACAATCTTCGAAGGCATACGGTCTGAGAATGTTAACAGTTTTCTCAGCCAAGTGACGCCGGGCTTAACGGCCAAAGTTTTCAGAACATATTACGCCTCGGATGTCGTAAGCAAATCTCTCAAGAAATCAAACGTGCCACCGTCTGAGCCGATGATGCTGAAGAAACACGTGGCGACCATGGCGAATCTTGAAGCCGCAATTATGCTGAATCATAAACGGAAGCCGCCTAAGAACTGGGAAGAATCACTAGCGAAGAAAAACGATAGGTTGCATACACTGGAAAGCTCTCCTAAGAAGACCCCGAAAACTGAAGAAAGAATTCAGGCGCTCAGGCTCAAAATCCGAGAAGTCGAGGCTACTCGTGACTACAATCTGCGTACTTCGTTGAAGAGTTACATTGATCCAAGGATCTATTATTCATGGGGGAAGACCGTCGACTTTGACTGGAAACTCTACTACCCTAAGACACTGCAGAAGAAGTTCTCGTGGGTTGAAAGATAAACGCTTAGGTGACGCTCAGTCACAACATGAGCTGTAGTTGATTTTCGCCCCTACTGCTCAAAACGCTTTTTGTGATATAGGTTAGTAAGAGAAGTTTATAAGAGAACTATGACTTATGTCATACTTGAGGCGACACGCACGGCTCAAAAACGAGAAAACGAGGAAACTAGGCTATATGGCCAAGTCTGTAGAGTTCGTGTTTCAGTTTCCACCGATTCAAGGAGTATTCGACACGGGATTCGGAGTGATCTATATCTTCGGTGAGCTGCATGAGGATGAGATTGAAGACATTCTTGTCCATGAAACTCTACATTACGTGGTGCAGAAGACGGCGGGCAAAAGAGCCAGCCTAAAACTGGATAGAATTGACGCCGAAATAGAGGCTGATTGAGCCATCGCTGACCTATGATTTTTGCCTTATGTAAATGATCTTGTACTTGTTGCAGTCGGCTGGAAGACAGTTGATGCATATTTGGTTGACTTCGTCCATTGTGGCGTCTTCCAAATGAACCTCATAACCAAGTTCTCGGTAGAGTTCAACAGCCTCGCTGAGCCGCGGCTCATCAGTAACAAACTGTCTACTCCAACCCTTTTTCTTTAATTCTTCTTCTCTTTCTTTGCCGCCGCCACAGCGCAGGCTCAAGCTGGTTCCCCACGTTATATGTATGAAAATCACGTATAAATCTTAGATGTCAGTTTTTGTTGTGTTTATTTAGACTGGAAATTGCGTTTTCACATTCACTTGTGCCTCAAGTCCTCAGGTCTTCTGAGAGACAGAAGGGACTAGCTTTTGATGTTTTAAGACTGCTTTTCACTAAGCTTCTTAAATCTTCAATGTGCTTATCATAGTCGTAATTCCAAGACCCCTCTTTGAAATGCTCATATGGTATAGTTTGTCGCGACCATTTTCCTGTGTTCAAATCTTGGAAAACGTAGTCGTAGCCCTGCAAATAACCATCTCTAGCGAGTTTTGATAGACTTTCAACAAAGTTTCTGAATTCTGGACGGGGAAGACACACCTGCGACACAATGGCATTTTGACCTAGTATTTTGCCCACAATGTATACGAACGGCTTGTCCAGCAGCGACTGTGCAAACTTTGCCATCTTCTCCCTAGTCTGAAACCTAAAAACGAAAAATAGCATATCAGACACGGTTCTGTCAAAAGGCATTATGCCTACTTGAAAGGTTTCAATCAGCCCCTTTTTGAGAACATGCATTTCATAATGATGGCGAACGTTTTGCGGGGTCATTCTAAGCTTTCTTGCAATTTCTGTCAGATCGATTGTAGCATCTTTCTCCATTTCCTTCAAAATGAATAGGTCTGTTGCGTCGGCCTTTATTGGAAAATCCTCGGGATCAACAAGCGTGTGGGGCAGCCAGCTTGTTTCGGTCGCAATCTCTTGGATCCATTCATTCCAAGGAAAAATCCATTCCTCTAATGCGGCATCGAACCAGTTGGTTGTTGGGTTGACTGTATGAAAGCAGGTTGACCAGAAAAGCTGAGTTTTCTCGGCGACTCCTAGCCTTTTGATTTCCTGAATGAACTGCTCGAATTCACTGCATTGATCCCTGGGAGTAACGTAGATTCCAATGCATCCTTCATACATTCCAAAGCAGCGGCTCAGGTAGATGTAAAAATCGTTAGCCTTCATGCAGTTGAAAAGCAATTCCTCATTGCCGGGAGATGCTTTCGCAAAAACTACCGACTTCTTCAATCCTATGTTTGTGTGATAAACGCTTGCGCTCATCCTTAAATTAAAAAAGGGGGACATACGTCTTATTCTTGAAACCACAGTCCCCCTTGGCACCTTAAGCCTCTCTGCGACTTCCGCTGTATTTCTGGGTCCGTACTGCCCTAAGCCTTCTATGATTCTTGCGTCAAGTAGGTCAAGCTTGTCTCGCATTTGTCTCTACCTGTTTGTCTCTATGTGTTTCTCTGAGGTTCGTTGTATATTTTTTGCTAGACTTGACCAGGGGCGATGGGGTTGTCGACGGGATCCCCTAGGGGTGTTACTATCCCTATCACTAGTACGCTTAGCTGAACTACTAGGAGGATGATTTTCCAATTTGAAAGGATCGCCATTTTCCAGTTCATGCGTTTCACCACCTTTTATATTTGTCGACAAAATGCCTTGTGTCTCGACAAAAATAAAACTTATATGCAGTAATCTTCTAGAACTATGTTCTGTGACCCCACTTGCAGACTGAGATACTGAACAGAATGCACGACAGAATTGTTCACAATTTCCTAGACTTGGCTATCCTGCTGGAATTAAGAAAACGTTCATTGAGCAATAATGACATTATCGATTTCACTCATAAAAAATTCCGGATATTGTTAACTTCAAACACGGTTTCTTCTTACCTCTCTGCTCTTCAGAAGGATGGTTTGATTGAGGCTGAAGACTCGCAAGGAAAAACTGTTTACAAATTGACTGAACGAGGCACCGAAACCATTGTCGAGCTTTCAAGTATGAAAGACAAGATCTTGGGATTGTTCTTGAACCTTTTTGTTGGTTGAATGAATGTTCAGTAAAGGTCTTCTTCCAACCCAACGTTTTGCTTAGGCATTTTGCCATGTTTCTTCATGAACTGCTGTAGCAGTTCGCTTTCACGCATTGTAAACATCTTTGCTTCTTCACATAGGAAGTATCTTGCCTCTTTGTTAGTCGATACCTGTTCCATCAATTCCCCGCGTAGATTAATGGCGCCTTTTATGTAGATCACCATCTTATTCTCATCGAGAAGCTGGAATACTCCTTCATCCTCCGGAGCCTTGGACACGTTTTCAATGTCAAATTTCATCCATTTTTCAGGCGGTAACATAGGCTGTCTTATGCGCAACCGCAAATCACAGCGCAGGCATCGCTTAGCTTCGGCGACTGCTGCTTTCTCATCGAAGCCTAAGGCCACTTCGGCGAAATTGCCTCGACGTTTTTCAATGGGAAGATGAGGCATCTCAGCTCGACGTCTGAACGCGAAGCCTTCCTCTCTTCCAATCCAGTGGTTGGGTTTCTCTGCTTGCACTAATGTCTCGTCAATGCTTCCATTCCCGCCCAAGTACTTGTCTACGGCTGTGGCCGCTCGTCTGCCAAGTGCCACAGCGTCCACAATGGAGCCTGGTCCTTTAATAATGTCGCCGCATGCAAACACGCCCTCAATACTTGTCTCTAAATTGGCATTGTTCACGTCGAGAATCCCGGATTTTGTCAATTTGAGTGAGTCGGCATCACTCAAACCCTTCAGCTCGGGTGCCTGACCAATCGCGAAAACTATCATGTCCGCTGCCATTGCTTTGGTGGTTGACTCGTCAAAGGATGGGCTAAACCTGCCGTCGGTGTCAAAGACTGATGTACAGCAGATGAGTTCAATGCCAGTGACGTTTTGGCTCTCGTTGACCAGAATTCGTTTGACTCCCCACGAGTTGTGAATGCTCACGCCTTCTTCAACAGCCTGCTGAATCTCCCATGGAAAGGCAGGCATCTCCTCTGGTTTCTCCAAGCACACTAAGTCCACTAGTTTGGCGCCAAGCCTCAATGTTGTCAGTGCAACGTCTACTGCTACGCTACCGCCGCCTACCACTAAAACATGGTCTTTCACTTTGACCTTCTTTCCAAGTCGCGCATCGCGTAAAATGTCCAAGCCTCCAAGCACATCTGAACTGGTCGAGCCTTCCACGTTCAGGATTCGGCTTTTCTGCAAGCCTATAGCTACGAGAACAGCGTCGTAGCCTTGTGCTTTCAATTCCTTTAGCCGCAGCGACTCATCGATCGGCGTGTCAGCTTTCACGTCGATGCCTAATCGCAGTATTCTTTGCAAGTCTCTTTCCAGAACGCTTTCGGGCAAGCGATATTCCTGAACACCGTAGCGCATCATGCCGCCAAGCTTCGGCATAGCCTCGAAAACGGTTACGGAATGCCCCAACCTAGCCAGATAATACGCTGCAGTGAGTCCTGCTGGACCTGAACCGATTACGGCGACTCGTTTGCCGGTGGGTTGAGCTTTTCTAAGTGCGGTAGCTGATAATTCATTAGTGTTGTCAACAGCAAATCGCTTCAATGCGCAGATTGCAATAGCCTCATTGACCTCTCGGCTTCGGCACGCCTTTTCACAAGGTCGAGCGCAAGAATGTCCCAGTACAGTAGCAAGCGGCACTTTCTCCCTCACAACAGAGGCTGCTTCCGCATAACGTCCTTGGGCTATCAGATCGACATAACATGGCACGTCGATATTGGCCGGGCAAGCGAACTTGCACGGCACCAAGCTGATTTCCCGTGCGCCAGCCTTGATCTCCCTGTCCATTAACGCGCCTGTGGGGCAGACTTCAACGCACGCTCCGCAGAACCTGCAGTCGGATTCCTTTAACGCTGTCGCAACTGAACCCACAAAAGCTTCGCCGTTGCGGTAGACAAAGTTGAGAGCCTTGACGCCGCGTAGTTCTTGGCAGGTTCTCACACACCGCGTGCAACTAATGCAGAGGTTTGGATCTCGAATGAACAAGGGTTCAGTTTTGACGATTGGAAGATTAGCTGGCACGTAACGTGGTGTGTCTGTTCTGATGCCAATGTACTCTGCTATCTTTTCCAGTTCGCAGTTGCCGAACTTGTTGCAACACCGTTCAGCTACGGGTACGTTCGTTGAACACGGCTCTCGAGTACAGCCTTCTTTTTGAGCGCAAATGAGGCAGGCGTGGGGATGCTTGGCTAGAATGCGCATCAGTTTCTCTTGTCGGGCTTCACGAACACGCACAGTATCAGTTTGAACTCGCATCCCCTCGGTGACCGCTGTGTCGCAAGAGGGAACCAAGTCAGGCTGACCTTCAACCTCAACGAGGCAGAGGTTACAGCCCTCAAACTCTTTTTCGGGCGCGTCGCCAACAATCTGTTCACCGCCTCGAAAAACGGTGGTGCCAGCTTTTGTTCTTCGAGAAGGAGTCAAATCAGGATGGTAGCATAATGAGGGGATGTAGATTTCGGCGTTGCCGGCTGCTTCTAGGATAGAGGAGTTCTTAGGCGCTTTAACCTCGATGTTGTTGACAAAAAAACGGACTATTTCCATGTTGATGAGCCAGCTAGCGAAAGCTGTTTCCTACCAAGAGTGCTCTATGGCGTTTGGTTGACACGCGAGAACGCAGGGTAGTTTTCTTACTCCAGCCACTGGCTTACACGGTGCGCAGCTGTATTTGATTTTCTTGCGGTGTTCCTCTTTCACAGCAGCCATAGGGTTACCTTCAATGTCGAATTCATTGGGCACCATTTCCAAGACTCTGTAAGGACATGTTTCGACGCATTTGCCGCACCCGTTGCATTTGTCGGTGTCTACTATGATGAAGTAGTCGCCTGAGCCATTCTTGTATCCGTAGTGCGCTCTCACCTAGCGTAGCCCCTGTTCCTTTTCGTACAATGCCCTTGCGAACAAGCCTGCGCCTAGGGCTCCCGCCAGAATCGGATCCATCTTGGGGTCAAGAGGCTTGGTCTTCAATATCTTCTCGAGTCGCGTGACAATGCCCGTGTTTTTGGCAACACCACCCGTGATGACGAAGTCTTTCTCAATGCCCACTCGATTGAGCAAGTCAACGATTCTGTCCGCCATAGCTGCGTGATAAGCGGCTGCTACCTTCTCCTTAGTCCAGCCTTGCCGCAGCAATGCAAGAGACTCAGCTTTGGCGAATATAACGCAGGTGTTGCTGACCGGAGGCGGCTCTTGGTCAACGTTAAGTGAAACCTTGCCTAGCTCTTGAATGGGCACACTGATTAGGTCGGCGAACACTTCTAAGCCTCGCCCCGTTCCAGCTGCGCACTTGTCGTTCATGAGAAAGGATACAACTTTGCCCTTGTCATCGCAGCGAATCGCTTTACAGTCTTGTCCGCCTATGTCAAGAACAGTGCGCACGGTTGGACCGTAAATATAATGTGCACCTCTTGCGTGACAGGCGATTTCAGTGATAGTCTTCTTAGCGAAGGGAACGTTGACTCGACCATATCCTGTTCCGACAACATAATTGAGCTTTCCCATTTCGAGACCTGTTCCTTCAAGAGCCCAGCTGGTTACTTTGACTGCTGTAGCCTCGCTTACGCCACCAGTTCTCATTGCTGCATACGCGTAGAGTTCACCATCGACCAGGACAGCTGCTTTGCTGCCAACAGAGCCGATGTCAACTCCAGCTGTAATCGCCTTAGCATTGCTCCAATCCACGTTTGAGACTGTTTGCCTATACTCTGGCCATCGCCAATATTCCTGCGTTTTTACTTCAGTCTGAGCCATGTTCTATCTCACCTCGTTAAGCCCACCGCCATTACGGCTGCTCCTAAAGCACTCACGTATTCTGGGTATTCAGGTACGATTATGCTGGCTTTAAGCTCCTTCTCCAAAGGCGGTTTGAAACCAAGGTCCAAGGCTACGCCGCCAATGAGGACGACATCTTTCTCCACACCTACACGCAACACCATAGAGCTTATTCGCCCAGCAATGGCGTCGTGAATAGCCTTGGAAATGTCTTCCTTGGAAATCTTTGAATGAATAAGCGACACTACCTCAGACTCAGCGAACACGCAGCATTGAGCGTTCATGGGTATAGTGTTCATTGATTTGAGCGACAAAGGTCCCATGTCTTCAACCTTGACCTCTAAAGCTCGAGCCATAGCCTCAATAAAGGTTCCAGCGCCAGCAGCGCAGCGCTCATTGATGACGAAGTCCTTGACCCTGCCAACTTCTACTTTTATGCCTCTGCCTTCTTCAGCGCCCACATCGATCACTGTCTTAGCTGTAGGAACAACATGGTAGGCACCTGCAGCTGCAGACACCACTTCTGAAACTGCTTCCTCAGCGCTGATTGGCGGCTTCTGCACAACAGTGTTTCTTCCCATGCCTGTGGACACGACTCTCTGGATGTCGCCTCGAGAAAGGCCAGCGTCTTTTAAAGCAACCTCAAACACTTCAGCCGCAGACTTCAGCAGATCAAATCCAACAAGAGCTTTAGCTCTCGCCACTACTTGCCCATCTTTGAGGATGACAACTTTAGCGTATTTGGCTCCGACGTCAACTCCAGCAGTTATCATTTAGCCTATTCACTCCTTCAGTTTCCTTAGCCCAGTGCTTTCAAAGAATGTTGTTAGCCGCGCCATTGTGCCTGTTAAGTCGAAGTCTCGTTCATCACCCATGTTGCCCTCAAACGGAAAAACTGGAACACCTGCTTGCATTAGGCCTAAACGGTTCTCAGCTATGTGTACACTCAAGCCTTCGCAGCCACGATTGTAATGGAGCAGTACCGCGTCGACCTTCCACTGTTTAACTATGCTCTCCATCATCTTAGTCTTCAATTCAGGCTGGTAAAAGTGTGCCCACTCAGGCTTGTGCAAGGTCCAACGCACAATAGCTTGGAGGGCTTCGTCTCGTGTCTGCGGCTTCTTCAGTGGCACTGGCTTTGGTACCCATGTGCCGTCGGGCAGGTATTGCCACATGCCTATCAAGCCGAAGGTGTAGAGAGAGCCAACTGACACGGCGCCATATTTTTCCATTTCCCTAAATATTTTCAAGAAGCCCCAGGGAGGCTGAGTGTCCGTTATGACTCTGAATCGTTCTGTGGAAACCGCTGCGATGCCACGTTTAACTCGGTCTTTGACCTCGTCGCGTAACGTTTGGTAGAAGGCTACGCATTCTGGTCTATGTTTCATCAATGTTCCCATAACGTACAGTGAATACATGCTTTTCTCGTCCAAAGGCGCAGGCACAGCCTGATTCAAAGCGCAGACTTCAGCCCACAACGACGTTGCATTCATCTCGTTCCAAACAGCGTCGCAGAGCAAGCGGTCGTCATATTTGCGTCCAGTTACCCTTTCAAGCCATTCTATACCATCATCAAGCTGTCCGACAATGTAGTCGACCTTGTAGTTTTCTTCAGGCGTGAAATCTGATGGATAGCCCACCGACACATCTACAGAGTACATGGGCACATCTTTGCCACGTTTCTTCTCCAGCCACTTCACCAATTGATACCATTTACTGTGACTGCAGCAGATATGATCCTGCCAGATGAAGTCAGGCGCTGGGTAGCCGTCGACAACTGTGCCATCGGTTAAAA
>Ga0315309_1001344_pt1 | contig 14736 bp, 15 predicted proteins | sample TDP4_MG_FD_203080 | JGI IMG/M metagenome (GOLD analysis project Ga0315309, IMG submission 203080) | Freshwater sediment microbial communities from Lake Towuti, South Sulawesi, Indonesia - TDP4 | ecosystem: Environmental > Aquatic > Freshwater > Lake > Sediment | place: Indonesia: South Sulawesi... | reverse complement strand
TATTGCTGACATCCAGTTAAATTCTAGGGTGGTATGGCAAATCTATCTCAGCCTAGAGAACCATTTTTCTGCGTTGCTGTTTAAACCACTCCCGGCTATCTTCAACCTTGGGAAGGTTGTCCAGTTCCGCTTGGTTATCAGCGATATACTTCTTGCCCTTTTCCGTGGGTTCTATTTGCAGAACGTAGGTTTTCCAGGCTAGATAACCCTTATCCACCAACCCATCTAAAACATCAGCCCACTCCCTGACCGTCGGCTCCGTCCAGAGGGTTGGTCCAGGGGCATCATAATCTGAAATTATTGTCCGGCAATGCTTACCAATATCAGTCCGCTCAATCATGCCTTTGCGCACCGCATCCATTATCGCCATTTCCATTAATGTTAGCTTCTCTTCAGCCATAGCTAAGCTAACCCTCCTTTTTTATGCCATACATTATACTGTATTCCCCCCGACTCTTCAATTTGACCGGCTGAGAATTTGAAAGTACAATGCTCATATATGGTAAGTAACATCACAATGAAGTTTATTAACCGAAGTAAGATGCCTAGAGGAATAAAGGTTGCTTTGGATACCCTTGGCTGTAAACTCAACCAGGCTGAGACGGAGCTCTTAGCCCGGCAATTTGCTGAGGCAGGGTATCAGTTAGTATCTCCAACCGATGAGGCTGATATCTATATCCTGAATACCTGCACCGTAACTCATATTGCCGATAGCAAATCCCGACACCGGCTCAGGTCGGCTCACCGGCGAAATCCTGATGCCTTGGTGGTAGTGACTGGCTGCTACGCCCAGCGAGCCCCCCGGGAAGTGGCTCGGATTGAAGGGGTTAGCCTTGTCCTAGGCAATAATGAAAAGGAGTATCTAGCCCAGATACTAAAGGAGCCTGGTTGTATGGGTAGCCCAGCTTTTGCTCAAGAGGGTTCGACTATCAGCCATTACCCTGGTTTTAGGACTCGCGCCCTGGTCAAGGTCCAGGATGGTTGTAATAGCTTTTGCTCCTACTGTATTGTCCCCCTGGTAAGGGGCAGGGAGAAGAGCTTGCCGATTGACCAGGTTGTTGATGAGGTCAAGCATCGGGTGGCTCAAGGCTATAAAGAGGTGGTATTAACCGGGGTCAAGATTGGTTCCTATAGCTATGGCGGGGTTAATCTGAAGGGCTTGCTAGAGCATCTTTTAGATGAGACCGGTGTAGAGAGGTTAAGGCTATCATCCCTCCAGCCCTGGGAAATCTCCCCCGAGCTTATCGAGCTATGGCATGACCAAAGGCTATGCCCCCACTTTCACCTATCACTTCAGAGTGGCAGCAATGAGGTACTTGGTCGGATGAAGCGGTACTACTCGGTCGGTGATTATGAGCAATCGGTATCCTTAATTCGGGGTCTATTGCCTGATGTAGCTATCACCACCGACATTATGGTTGGCTTTCCCAGTGAGACTGAGGAGGAATTTGACGAGAGCTATGGTTTCTGCCGGCGGATGGAGTTTGCCCGAATCCATGTCTTCTCCTACTCACCGCGTCAGGGGACTCAGGCTGCCCAGCTTCCCCACCAGGTCAGTGATAGGGTCAAAAAAGAGCGAAGCCAGAAAATGCTAGCTTTAGCCAGAGAAAGCGTCCAGAACTTCAGCCAGCGCTTTTTAGGCAAGACGATGCCAGTATTATTCGAGCAGCAGTCCAACGGCATCTGGTCTGGTCACACCGATAACTATATCAAGGTATATACCAAAACCACCGCCGACTTAACCAACAAACTCCTGCCAGTAAAGCTAGAGGAGATTAGGGGGGATGGGGTATGGGGCTATCTCCATCCCCAAAACTACCGAGGTTTCTATCTGGCGCGGGGGGATGTCCCAGTAGGTCTTCAGTAGCTCGTCCTCGTTGGGTAGCAGGGTAAAGCCGTGCCTGACATAAAATTCTATTGCCCAGTAGGCGTCAGCCCAGGTGCCTACCAGCAGGCGGGGGGTGGTAACCAGACTCTTGAGGTGCTTTAAGAGTTTGTTGGCTATCCCTCTTCTCTGCCACTGTGGTAATACATAGGAGTGGCGGATGAGGGTAACATCTTTAATCGGCTCAAAACCCATTACCCCGACCAGCTCCTGGTCTGCTTCCCAGCCAAAGAAGGTCATGCGCTTCATTTCCCGCTTTAGCTCCTCCATAGTCATATAGGGCTGGTGATAGCAGTCAGCCGGTATGACCCCTTCATAGGCTTTGGCTGCCTCATTAATGATAAAGTATATCCTCTGGATATCACCGGGGTGGCAGATACGAATCATAGCCTGATATTTTACTGCTCTCTACTTTTTGGATAATTAACCAGCCTATTTTACCATGCATTTTGCCAAATATACCTAATAGAGTTGCTCCTTTTCTAATATTATGCTAATGTATTATGCTAAAGTTATTATGTGCTCTGCCGAAGGAATCCGCAGGGTGGACTCCCTAAGTGCCATATTGTGGCGCAAAATCGAGGCCTTCTCAGATGAGCCTGAGGGCGAGAGGTTCATCGCGGGGAGAAGATTGACCAGAATAAAGTATCATCGTAAATTGAGTGGTGTGCCTCAGTGTGGCAATGCTTGGGGAAAGGGAGAAACAGTTAACCGCCATCTAGAAAAGAAAGGGGGTAAAAATGGCTAAGCCAAAGGTCGCTTTTTATTGGTGTGCTTCATGCGGTGGGTGTGAGGAGGCAGTTGTTGACCTTAATGAAGACTTGCTGAAAGTGGCTGAAGCTGTGGATATTGTCTTATGGCCGGTTGCCATGGACTTTAAGAGAAAGGATATTGAAGCCCTAAGCGATGGCGAGATAGCGGTGAGCTTTATCAATGGGGCAGTAAGGCTAGAGGAGCAGGAGGAGATGGTAAAGCTCGTGCGGCGAAAATCCGGTCTTGTAGTCGCTTTCGGCGCCTGTGCCCACTTGGGGGGAATACCCGGGCTGGGGAACTTCTGGACGAGGGAAGCCATTTTCCACAGAGCGTATAAGGAAGCTCCAAGTGTCGAAAATCCAGAGGGGATTACTCCACAGGAGAAGGTAGCTACAAATGGGGATGAGCTTACCCTGCCCGAATTTTATGATACGGTAATGACTTTAGCCCAGGTTATTCCGGTAGATTATTACCTCCCTGGTTGTCCACCACCGCCAGACTTGATACTGAATGCGGTAAATGCCATTCTCCAAGGAGAGTTGCCGGAGAGGGGAGCAGTGCTTGCCCCCGATAAAGCCCTGTGTGATACCTGCCCGAGGCAAGAGACAAAGCCAGAGAAATTATCCATGAAAGAGATAAAAAGACCGTGGGAAATCAACATTGCCCCTGAGAAATGCTTCTTGGAGCAGGGACTAATTTGTCTCGGTCCTGCCACTCGTTCGGGGTGTGGGGAAACATGCATCAAGGCTAATCAGCCATGCCGGGGGTGCTTTGGCCCGGTAGAGGGAGTCATAGACCAAGGGGCAAAAGCTCTGTCAATGATTGCTTCTATATTAGGCCTTGAAGGCGAAGAGAAAATGACTGATGAGGAGGTCGAAAAACTAATCAGTGGGATTGTCGACCCGGCAGGGACATTCTACCGATTTAGCTTGCCGGCTTCTCTGCTTGGAAGGAAGAGAATGAAATAGGAGGACAGAGTGAGAAAGATAACCATTGATCCGATAACCAGGCTTGAAGGGCATGGAAAGATAGAGATATTTCTCAATGATGAGGGGAATTGCGACCGGGCTTACCTTCAGGTCCCTGAGCTTCGAGGCTTTGAGAAATTCTCTGAAGGAAGACCTGCCGAGGAGATGCCACGAATAACCACCATGATCTGTGGCGTGTGTCCTACTGCTCACCATATGGCATCAACTAAAGCCCTTGATGACCTTTGGAAGGTTGAGCCAACATCGGCAGCAAAGAAGATAAGAGAGCTTATGTATAACGCCTTCCAGGCTGAAGACCATATATTACACTTCTTTTTCCTTGGCGGTCCTGACTTTGTTGTTGGTCCACAGGCACCCGCCGCAGAAAGGAATGTACTAGGGGTTATTGCTAAGGCTGGGCTGGAAGCTGGCAGAAAGGTGATAGAAGTAAGGAAAAGGCTGCGAGGAGTTTTGAGGATAATTGGAGGGAAGCCCATTCAGCCTACCTGCGGCCTGCCTGGAGGGGTATCAAAACAAATCACTGAGGAGGAAAGGGAGACGATTATAGACGCAGCGGAATATGCGGTTGATTTCACCAAGTTTGCCCTTGCCCTTTTTAATGACATTGTACTTAAAAACAAAGACTATGTTGACCTCATCACCGGTGATGTCTATAAACATCGGACGTATTATATGGGGCTGGTGGACAAGAATAACAAGGTGAACTTCTACGATGGGCTTCTAAGAGTGGTTGACCCCAATGGTAAAGAGTTTGCCAAGTTTAGGGCTCAGGAATACCTTGACCACATCAGGGAGCATGTTGAGCCCTGGACTTATGTTAGATTCTCCTATCTTAAGAATGTAGGCTGGAATGGGTTTGTCGACGGGAAGGAGAGCGGTGTCTTTAGAGTAGCGCCGTTGGCTAGGCTGAATGCATCTGATGGGATGGCAACGCCGCTGGCCCAAGAGGCCTATACAAAGATGTATGAAGTATTAGGCGGGAAACCGGTTCACAGTACTTTAGCTTTCCACTGGGCACGGCTCATTGAGGCACTTTACGCCTCAGAAAGGGCACTGGAGCTTGCCCGCGACCCTGAACTTACCTCCCCTGATATAGTAAATTTGCCTACTGAGACTCCAAAGGAGGGGGTAGGCGTAGTCGAAGCGCCGAGAGGAACCCTGATTCACCACTACCAAACTGATGACCGGGGAATTCTGACTAAGGTCAACTTAATCGTCGCTACCCAGAATAACTCAGCTGCCATTAACATGTCGGTTGAAAAAGCAGCTAAATCGCTGATAAAAAGGGGGAAAGTCCCCGATGGGATTCTCAACATGATCGAGATGGCATTCAGAGCATATGACCCCTGCCATGCCTGTGCCACTCATTCACTCCCAGGAGGAATGCCGCTTGAGGTGAATGTATATAACTCCAAAGGCGACTTAGTAAAGAAATTAAAGAGAGAATAAGATGGGGGAGACTATTTCTGAGAATGAACAGGCTCGGGTTGAGGAAGTAATTAATGAAGCTGGGAAAGTATATCTGCCGCCCTGCCAGATAGCTTGTCCTCTGGGCGAGGACATTCAGCGCAGTCATGCTATGATTGCTTTACTCCCCCTGGATGCTAAAGAGGCAGTAAGTCAGATAATCAAGATTGGCGACGAAATTTATGACAAGAATCCGTTGTTCTTATTATGCAGCTATATTTGCGGGCTCTGTGAGAAGCAGTGCAATTATAAAGACCAGACTGGAGCCGTAAGGCGTAGGATGATAGTGAAACTTATTGCTGAGTATTACCTCCCGTATCTGGAGACCAAGCCTCCGCTACCGGTGCCAACCAAAGAAAAAGTGGCTGTGATTGGTGGTGGACCAGGAGGCTTAATGTGTGGCTATACGCTGAGTAAGAAGGGCTACCGGGTAACCATCCTGGAAAGAGACTTTGAGCTAGGTGGCGCTCTACGATACATCCCCAGGTATCGCCTGCCCAAGGATATAGTCGATGCCGCGATACGCAACCTAATCAGGATTGCCCATATTGAAGTCAAGCTCGGGGCTAGGATGGGTGATGGGGGGAAAACGCTAGATGACCTGAGGCACGAAGGTTATCGGGCAATATTCATAGCTACTGGCACTCCCTCTCCCAGACCTTTAACTATAGGCAGGGAACTTGTAGCTGGGGCTGACCTAGAGGGAGTCATGTTCGGACTACACCTGCTCTTTGGTGTAAATCAGGGAAGGGTTTCCCTTCAGCTGTTTCAGGGTAAGCGAGTAATAGTGGTAGGCGGTGGCAATGTAGCCTTTGACGTAGCCAGGACCGCCCGAAGGCTGGGGGGAGGGGTTACTCTTGTTTGTCTAGAAAATGAAAATAAGCGTTCCAAAGATGGCATACCGGCTGATGTTGAGGAGATAGAAGGTGCTACCGAAGAAGGGATAAAAATAATCTACTCCCGAGGCGTATCCGAAATAATCGGTGAGGATGGGAAATTTAAGAAATTAGAATGTCCCCGGTGCACGTCGGTCTTTGACGAAGATGGTAAGTTTAACCCTAAATTCGACCGGAGTGATGTGATAGAGCTTGAAGGCGATGTGCTGCTGATTACTATCGGCCAGGGTCCAGAGCGGGCATTCTTCCAGCAAGAGGGTCTGCTGAACGAATGGGGCAGACTGGCTGTTGACCCGGTTACCCTTATGAGCAACCTTAGACTGGGGATCTTCATTGGTGGTGATGTCAGAAGGGTAGGTTTTGCTGCCGAAGCAATGAGGGATGGATTAACCGCCGCCGAGTCAATCGACCGCTACCTGAGGGGTGAGGACATGAGGGCGTGGAGGGAAAAGGATTATGAGAAAGCTTCCATTCCCGAGGGTCTGGAGTATAAGCCTCAACCAGCAATCAAACGGGCTCCGGTTGAAGAGAGGCTGAATTTTGAACCACTTGAGGAAGCATTCACCCTGGAAGAAGTAATAGCAGAGGCTAGACGGTGCCTATGCTGCGGACCGTGTAAGAGCTGTAAAGGGTGCGTCGTCTTGGAGCTTCAGCCTGAGATACCAGTCATTGAGGTTAATGAAGATTTGTGTAGCGGGTGTGGAATTTGCATTGCTGTCTGCCCCTACAATGCCTCTAAATTGGAAAAAACCGAAAAGGGGCTAGTATCGGTCACAGATAACCTCAAATGCAAGCGATGCGGGGTGTGTGTTAGTGCCTGTCCTGCTGGTGCAAGAACTATCAAAGATGAAGTGGCGGAAACTATAGCCAGTGCGTACGCAATGTTATAGATATGGAAAGGAGGGATAAACTACGAAAGAGAAGGTAGAAGCAGTTCTGGCGCAGATAAGACCTGCCTTGCAGGCAGATGGGGGTGATGTTGAGTTGGTGGATGTGAGTGAAGGCGTGGTCAGGCTAAAGCTCAGAGGTGCCTGTAGCGGCTGTCCCATGGCAACTATGACTCTGCAACACGGGATTGAGCGAATCCTTAAGCAGCAGATACCCGAAGTTAAACAAGTGATTGCCGTCTAACGAGGGGAGAGGACGATGCCGATATATGAGTATCTTTGCTCAAATTGTAAACTTAAGTTTGAGCTGCTTAGAGCGATGAGTCAGTCGGGTGAGAGTGCCCCCTGCCCGATGTGCGGAAGTAGTGCTCAGCGGGTGCTTTCTTTATTCTCTAGAAGTTCTGAGGGGTCATCTGCTTCCGAGGGAAGGAGTGCGTGCAGTAGTTGCACTTCCTATACCTGTAATTCTTGCCCTATATCAGGGTAAGGCGTTAGAAAGGAAATAACCTCAGGCTGTATTTTAGCCCTGAAAATTCACTTTTGATACAACAAATAATGGACCAAGGGAGGCTATGACAGATTTCGAGCCTAAAATTGTAGTCTTTTGTTGTAACTGGTGTTCGCCTGCGGGGACAGACTTCGCCGGCGGTTCAAAATTAGAGAGCACCCCCTATTCCAAGGTAATCAAAATCACCTGTACCGGAAGAATAGAGCCAAGCTTCATCCTTGGTGCTTTTGCTAAAGGTGCCGATGGTATAATGATAGCTGGATGCCATCCTGGGGATTGCCATTATATCAGCGGTAATCTTAAGGCAAGGCGAATAATAGCATTAATTAAAAATCTACTCCCCCAACTCGGGATAGAACCTGAGAGATTACGACTAGAATGGATTTCAACATCTGAGGCAGAAAAATTCCAGTCGGCAGCAGATGAATTTATTGATGAAGTCACCAAGCTCGGTTCTCTCAAACAGATTAATAAGGTGGAGGCAAAATGAGCCAGCAGGTTACCCGGGATATAGTAGCTGTTAAACAAAACGAAGACTATTGTAGCCATTGCTCTATTTGTTCCTCCCTCTGCCCCTACCAGGCGTTAAACAAGGAGGCTGAAACCGGCAAAATCTTCCTAGATATAGAAAAGTGTCAAGTGTGCGGACTATGTTACTCTACTTGTCCGGCTAAAGCCATCGACACCATCTATTACGACCTCGATTCATTAATTAACTATCTAGGGAAGGCGAAACAGGAATTTGACTCCGATACACTGGTTATTATGTGTAAGGGAAGCGCCCCCGATTTTAGCGGGGTAGAAAAACTATTTGGGGTATCAAAGTTTGTCCCGCTTATAGTTCCCTGTGTTGGTCGCCTTCCCGAGGAAATATATTTTAACGCCTTACTTATGGGGATAGAGAAAATTAGCGTCCTTGCTTGTGATGAAGATTACTGCCGATACGATAGAGGCAGCCCGGTTACCGGGCGCAAAATCCTCGCCCTCAATCTATTATTAAACCAGCTTGGCTACGGACAAGAGGTTATAAACCTAAAACGGCATAGCCTGAAGGTGATGGTAGATGCCAATCTGTGTATTGCCTGTGGAAATTGCGTCTTTTACTGTCCTTATAGTGCGGCTAAGCTGACAAGCCCGGGGGGAATTAACTTTGAACTAAGTGCCTGTCGGGGCTGTGGGCTGTGTGTGGCTATGTGTCCAGCTACTGCTCTAGATTTAGAGAATTGGGAAAGAGAACGTATTTCAATGTTGATTTCCAAGTTATCACCAGAGATGGAACCGCCAAAGATTCTGGTATTTCGCTGTCAGTGGGCTGTTTTCCCCCCATTAAACGGGGGGCTTTCACCAAATATCCGCTTTATTGACTTACCTTGTGCGGCTAGGGTTGACAATTTCCACATCTTGGAGGCTTTCCTGAAAGGTATAGACGGTGTTTTGATCGCTGCTTGTTCTGAGGAGGATTGTAAACAGGAGAAAGTGAGCGGGAAAGCACAGCATGCCATAGCCACTCTAGGTAAACGGCTAAGCCAGATAGGCTTTCAGGATAGGCTTTACTTCTGCACTGTGGCTCCAAGATACCCTGAGGAGTTTGATAGAGAATTAGACCAGTTTAGCCAAAAAATAAGGGCTATCAGGTCAAAGGAGGGCTAGCTAATGATAATAACAACACAAAAGCCCTTGGATGAGATTTTGGATTTTATCTCGCCTTATGCCAATATCCTAATTGCTGGTTGCGATGGCTGCACCCAGCCACCGAGAGGCTTAAGGGAGGCTAAGACCCTGAGCCAACTACTTGAGCTTGGGGGTAAGCTGAGAAACAAAAACTTTGTATTTAAAACAACCACGGTAGCCAAGCAGTGTGATAATTATCTGGCAGCCTCTATACTCAAGCCCCAAATTAATGGTGCTGAGGCAGTGCTCTCTTTGGCTTGTGGGATAGGGGTGCAGACCCTGGCTGAGATTTTTCCCGAGCTTCCTATCTTTCCGACACAAAACACCCACTTCATGGGTGCCGAGGAAAGAGAAGCCGGTATTTTGGAGGTAAGGTGTGATGGCTGTGGAGACTGTCTCCTCGCCGTAACTGGTGGCATCTGTCCTGTTGCCAGGTGTAGCAAGGGACTACTTAATGGTGCTTGTGGTGGCAGTAAACAGGGGAAATGTGAGCTTGACTCTGAAAGAGACTGTGCCTGGAACCTGATATATGAGCGCCTGAAGAAACAGGGTAAGCTAGGACTGCTTAAGGAATTTCGCCCGCCTCGAGATTACCAGCTAAGTGGTTGGAAAGTCACTGTATAATGGATTCAGCGGGGTTGGTGAATGGTGCTGGTGAGAGTAAAAAAATTAGCCAAGATAAAGGTACAAGGGGTGGTGCAGGGGGTTGGCTTCAGACCCTTTGTCTATCGACTGGCTAGTGAGTATAACCTTAAGGGTTGGGTGCGCAATACCTCAGGAAATGTAGAGATTGAGGTGGAGGGAGGCGAGGCGACCCTAGACAGTTTCCTGAACGACCTTGAAACCAAAGCCCCTCCCATGGCACGCATTGAGAGAGTCGAAACTACCTTTCATCCCCCGAAGGGTTATACCGAGTTCAAAATTTGGGAGAGTCTGAGCCAAAAGGGGAGATACCAGTTAGTATCACCAGATATCGCTACTTGTGAAGAGTGCCAGAGAGAGCTCTTCTGTCCCACTGACCGCCGTTTCCGCTACCCATTTACTAACTGTACCAATTGTGGTCCTCGGTTTACTATTATTGAGGACATCCCTTATGACCGCCCCAAGACTACCATGCGCCAGTTTGAGATGTGCCCTGAGTGTCAGCAGGAGTATGATAACCCCTTAGACCGGCGCTTTCATGCCCAGCCAAATGCCTGCCCTAAATGCGGACCCAGCTTGGAACTAGTCGATGGCGATGGTAACCCTATTAAGGCAAATGATGTCATTAAGGCGGCAAGCGCCCTCTTAAAATCAGGGAGAATCCTGGCACTTAGAGGTCTGGGCGGCTTTCACCTTGCCTGCGATGCCACCAATGAGGCAGCGATAAATCTTTTAAGAACTAGAAAAAGGCGCCCCTCCAAACCTTTGGCGGTTATGGTAGCTACTCTTGGGGAGATTGAAAGCCACTGCTCTATTTCTCCTGAAGAGCGAAAGCTGCTTCAGTCTCCGCAATGCCCGATTGTCCTCCTGAGATGGAAGCATAGCTCATCTAATATCTCCCCGGCGGTAGCTCCAAATCTAAAGTATCTCGGGGTCATGCTGCCATATACCCCTCTGCATCACATTCTATTAACGGAGACTGGCGTGCCTCTGGTTATGACCAGTGGCAACATAAGCGAGGAACCCATTGCCAAAGATAACGACGAAGCTGTGACAAGGCTCAGGGGGATTGCCGATTATTTCCTGCTTCACAATCGGGATATATATGCCCGTTATGACGATAGCGTCTATATGGTAGAGGACATGCCTCAGGCTATAAGGCGAGCCCGGGGCTACGCCCCATACCCGATTTTTCTTCCTTTTAAGTCAAAGCAGATTCTTGCCTGTGGTGCCGAGCTGAAGAATACCTTTTGTCTTACCAAAGACGAGCACGCCTTCCTTAGCCAGCACATCGGTGATATGGAAAATGAGGAAACCTTAGACCACTTTGAAAATACGATTGAGCTTTATAAAAGGCTATTCCGCATCGAACCCGAAATTGTAGCCTATGATATGCACCCGGAATACCTTTCCACAAAGTATGCCCTTCAAGTTGGCTTGGAGCAAGGCTTAAGACTTACCCCGGTTCAGCATCACCATGCCCATATCGTAAGTTGTCTAGTAGAGAATGGGGTACAGGATCCGGTTATCGGCGTAGCCTTTGATGGCACGGGATACGGTACCGATGGCACTATCTGGGGTGGGGAATTCCTGCTTGCTGACTGGCGCCGCTTTCAACGGGCTGGACGCTTAGAATATGTCCCTCTAGTTGGAGGTGCTGCCGCCATAAGGAAGCCCTACCGTATGGCTTTAAGCTATCTCCATACATTGTTGGGCGAAGACTTTGCCTTGGATGGTCTTGCCATTGGTAAGCTAGACCCCGTCGAGCTTGAGGTAATAAGGCAGCAGCTAAAGCAGAAAATAAATTCTCCACTGACCTCGAGTGCCGGGCGACTTTTTGACGCCGTTTCTGCCCTAGTCGGAGTCAGGGGGGAAATAGATTATGAAGCCCAGGCAGCTATTGAGCTTGAGATGCTGGCTCCAGACGAATTAGGCGAAAGGAAATCCTATCTCTTCTCCATTGCTAAGGACCAGGGAATAAGGGTGGTAAAACTGGAAGAGCTAACCTCGGTAATAGTCCAGGATGTTAGAAACCAGGTTCCCATCCCAATAATATCGCTCAAGTTTCATAACACAATGGCTGAGATAATCGCCAGGATGTGTAAATTAATTGCCGAAGAGTCCGGGATAACTCAAGTGGCGCTAAGCGGCGGGGTTTTCCAGAACCGGCTACTGCTGAAGCTAGCTACCTCTGCTTTACATAAAGAAGGCTTTACTGTGCTTACTCACCATCTGGTGCCCTGCAATGATGGTGGCATTTCCTTGGGACAGGCGGTGATTGCCAATTTTGCTAGTATTTGAGAGTCAGAGAGAGGCAAAGCCTCTCTAAAGTCTCTTCCCCCCTCTCCTTCTTAAGGAGAGGGGGATAAAGGGGGTGAGGTTACTAGGAGTTAGATATGTGCCTTGCCATTCCAGCACTGATTAAGCTTATTGAAGATAAGGAAGCCGACGTCGAGATAGGGGGTATAACTCGCCGGGTAAGCCTATGGCTTACCCCGGAAGCTAAAGTAGGCGACTATGTGCTGGTTCACACCGGCTATGCCATAAATATCGTAGACCAGGAAGAAGCCGAGGAAACCTTGAGGCTCTTAGAGGAAATAGCTGGGCTGATTGAGGAGGAGGGGTGAGGTTTATTACTGAATTTCGGCGCTCCGAACTGGCTAAGGGATTGATTTCCCACATTCACCGCCGGTCTAAGACCCAAGCACGTTTCATGGAGTTCTGCGGCGGTCATACCGTAACTATTTTTAGATACGGCATCCGCCAGGTCTTACCTAAAACTATTGACATGGTCTCCGGGCCGGGTTGTCCTATCTGTGTTACGGCAACCTCTGACCTGGACAAGGCAATTGCCTTAGCTCAAATTCCGGGTGTCATCATTGCTACCTTCGGCGATATGCTTAAAGTCCCGGGGAGCCATTCTAGCTTACAGGAGGTCAAGGCTGATGGGGCTGAAGTGCATACAGTATATTCCACTATGGACGCTCTTAAACTAGCCGAGGAAAATCTGACCAAGTCGGTGGTCTTCCTTGGCATCGGATTTGAGACCACTGCCCCAACCATTGCTGCTTCCGTCCTCCAAGCCCAAGATAAAAAGATAACAAATTATTATGTCCTTTCTTTACATAAACTTTGTCCTCCGGTAATCAAAGCTATCCTTGATTCTGGCGAGGTCAAGCTTGATGGGCTTATATGCCCCGGGCATGTAAGTGCTATTATTGGCTCCAATCCCTGGGAATTCATCGCCCGAGATTATGGTATCCCCTGCGTGGTGTCCGGCTTTGAGCCGTTAGACATCCTACAATGCGTTGATATGCTAGTGGCTCAGGTTGAAAATGGTGAGTCTAAGGTTGAAATTGCCTACCGACGGGGGGTGCGTCCTGAAGGCAACCAACTGGCCTTGAGACTCATGGAGCAGGTATTTGAGCCCTGCTCAGCCAAGTGGCGGGGGGTAGGGGAGGTCCCCAATAGTGGCTTAAAGCTAAGGCAAGAATATCAGCCCTTTGATGCTGAACTTGCTTTTGATGTCACTCCCAGCCCTACCTATGAACCCAAGGGTTGCATCTGTGGCGACATCCTTCGCGGAGTCAAGACGCCGGCTGACTGCCAACTCTTTGGCAAAGCCTGCACCCCGCAATATCCGGTAGGACCGTGTATGGTCTCCTCAGAGGGCGCTTGCTCTGCTTATTACCTATATGGAGGTGATTTTGGAGGATAAAATCCTGCTCGCCCACGGCAGTGGGGGCAAGCTAGCCCATGAGCTGGTGGAGAAGAGCTTTGTTAAAGCCTTTGCCAATCCATTTCTAGCCAAGTTGGATGACTCAGCCGTTTTCGACTTGAGCGGTAGGCTTGCCTTCACCACTGATAGTTATGTGGTGAGCCCTATTTTCTTTCCCGGTGGAGATATTGGCAAGCTGGCTGTCTATGGCACGGTAAATGACTTAGCCATGGCTGGAGCTAAACCCCTTTATTTGTCTCTTGCCTTCATCATTGAGGAGGGGCTTCCCCAAGCTGAGCTGAACAAAATCGTAAACTCAACTCAGAGGGCAGCTCAAGAAGCCGGGGTGCAAATCGTTACCGGGGATACCAAGGTGGTAAACAGAGGCAGCGCTGATAAGCTGTTTATTAATACTGCCGGTGTGGGCGTAATACCTGAGGGAGTTGATATCTCTGGTAGTAAGGCAAGACCGGGAGATAAGGTGATTCTAAGCGGGACTATAGGCGACCACGGAATAGCCGTGCTTAGCCAGAGGGAGGGACTGAGCTTTTCTACCCGGCTAGAAAGTGATTGCGCTCCGCTTAACAGTTTGGTAGCGGCAATGCTAGCCGTGAGTCTGAATATCCATTGCTTACGTGACCCTACCCGAGGTGGACTGGCTACTAGCTTAAACGAACTGGCAAAGCAATCAAAAGTAGGTATAAGGATTGAAGAGGAAAAGATTCCAGTACGGGAAGAGGTTCTAGCGGCTTGCGAGATGCTAGGCTTTGACCCCCTCTATGTAGCCAATGAGGGAAAGCTGGTGGCTATAGTCCCAGCTGAGGACGCCGATAAGGTTCTTGGGGCAATGCTGGAAAACCACTATGGCAAAGATGCGGTAATCATCGGTGAAGTAAGGGGGGAACACCCGGGACGGGTGGTAATGAAGACCTGTCTGGGTGCTTCCCGTATCATTGATATGCTAGTTGGCGACCTACTGCCCAGGATTTGTTAAAATGCATGAACTTGCCATCACCCAAAGTATGCTTGACCTTGTCCTAGAACAAGCCCGGAAGTTTGAAGCCAGGGAAGTTAAGAAAATTAACCTGGTCATCGGCAAGATGAGTGGATTTGCTGAAGAGGGTGTGCAATTTTACTTTGACCTTGTTAGTAAAGGGACCATTGCTGAGGGGGCTGCCCTTTCCTTTAAGACGATCCCGGCAACGGCTCGCTGCCAGGGCTGTAGTAGGCTCTTCGAGCCTAAGGAGCTTGACTGCTCTTGTCCCTACTGTCAGAGTAACAATGTAGAGATTATAGCTGGTAAAGAACTATTTGTAGAAA
>Ga0315309_1001342_pt1 | contig 14750 bp, 13 predicted proteins | sample TDP4_MG_FD_203080 | JGI IMG/M metagenome (GOLD analysis project Ga0315309, IMG submission 203080) | Freshwater sediment microbial communities from Lake Towuti, South Sulawesi, Indonesia - TDP4 | ecosystem: Environmental > Aquatic > Freshwater > Lake > Sediment | place: Indonesia: South Sulawesi... | reverse complement strand
CTACAAGAAGATCTATCTCGATTGGATGGCCAACCTCCATGACTGGTGCATTTCGCGCCAGCTTTGGTGGGGACATCGCCTTCCCGTGTGGTATTGCGACGGCTGCGGCGAAGTGATCGTAGCGCGCGCGGCGCCGCCCGCTTGCCCGAAATGCCAGAAGCAGCAATTGCGGCCCGAAACCGACGTCCTCGATACCTGGTTCAGTTCGGCGCTGTGGCCGTTTGCCACCCTCGGCTGGCCCGACGATACCCCGGACTTGCGGCGCTTCTATCCCACCGACCTGATGATCATGGGCTTCGACATCCTGTTCTTCTGGGGTGCGCGCATGATCATGATGGGCCTGAAGTTCATGCACGACGTGCCCTTCCGCGAACTGTACATCCACGCTCTGGTGCGCGACGCGGAAAAACAGAAGATGTCGAAGACCAAAGGCAACGTCATTGACCCGCTGGAGGTGACTGAGAAATTCGGGACGGACGCGGCCCGCTTTGCCCTGGCCATCAGCGCGGCCCCCGGCACTGACATCGCCTTCAGTTACGACAAGCTCGAGTCCTACCGCGCTTTCGCCAACAAGATCTGGAACGCGGGCCGGTTCATCTTGATGAATCTCCGGAAATTGCCGGAGCCGCTACAGTCGGCGCTGGGTGCGGCCCTCCAGCCGCTGCCCGGGCTGGGCTACGAGCCGGCGGCCGCCCCCGAGCACTTGCAGTTGGCCGATCGTTGGATTTACTCCCGCCTGCTTGCGGTCAGCCGCAAGATGAACGAGGCGCTCGGCAACTATCGTTTCCACGAAGCGGCCTTTGAGGTCTACCACTTCTTCTGGCACGAGTTCTGCGACTGGTACCTGGAATGGCTCAAGCCGGATGTCACGGGAGGCACGGATGGGGACGCTCTGCGCCCATACCGCGGGCTCCAGCCACCCCAGCCTGGGGTTGCGTTGGGCATTGATGTGGTCAATGTGCCGCCATTGGCATGGTTCAACCTAGCCCGCGTGTTCGAAGCATCGCTTCACTTGCTGCATCCCTTCATGCCATTTATTACAGAAGAGTTGTGGCACCAACTTCCGCGCGCAGGTCGTATGCCGTCCATTTCCCTTGCAGAATTCAGTTTGGTGAGCGAACGCGTCTCCGACCCGGTCTCCGAAAAGCAGTTCGAGACGGTGCAGGAATTGATTGTGACGGCGAGGAACGCCAAGGCCGAAATGGGCCTGCAAAACCTGAAGCCCAGCGCGCAAGTGGCCAGTGAAGACCTGCGCGTGCTGGAGCTGTTCCGCGCGCACCAGGAGGCGGTGTTGCGCTTGGCCGGCCTCCAGGCGTTGAACTTCACGCGCGGCCGGCTGGCGGCGGACGTCGGCGCGGTGCGGGTGACCCCTACTTTCGATCTGCGCCTCTTCCACGAGGAGCGCGTGAATCAGGAAGCCGAACGCTTTCGCTTGCAGAAAGAAAAAGCGAAGCTGGAGCGCCAGCTTGCCCAGGTGAAGAAGCAGTTGGAGAACCAGGAATTTTTGAGCCGCGCCCCGCGGGAAGTGGTGCGGGGCGCAGAGCACCGCCACGCGGAATTGAACGTCCACTACCGCAAAGTTCTTGACTCTCTGGAGAGGCTGGGCTGAATCGTGCGCGATTCCGGCAGTTCTTCTACAGCGCATGGCAGTGCAGTTACGCCGGAGGAACTTCGGGCGCTCGTCGCAGGAGCGTTAAAGGAAGACCTGGGCAGCGGTGACCTGACCACGCGTCTGACCGTTCCCCAGGGTAAGCAGGCGCGCGGTACCTTTATCAACAGGCAGCCTCTGGTTGTGGCAGGCCTGCCGGTGGCGGCGGAAGTTTTCCGGGTCCTTGAACCGTCCGTGGGCTGGGAGCCGTTAGTTGAAGAAGGGGCGGAGATAGGGCCGGACACCCGACTGGCTGTCGCGAGCGGCACGGGGGCGGCGCTGCTGGCTGGGGAACGCGTGGCGTTGAACTTCCTGCAACGCCTCTGCGGCATCGCCACCTTGACCCGGCGGCTGAAGGCTGAGCTGGCGGGGCTCAACGTTGAGGTGCTCGATACGCGAAAGACTACTCCCGGGCTGCGAGCCGTGGAGAAATACGCGGTCCGGGTAGGCGGAGGCCGCAACCATCGCCTGCGCCTGGATGACGGGATTCTCATCAAGAATAATCATTTGCGTTTGGCTGGGGGAGTTCGGCCGGCCGTCGAGAACGCGCGGCGGCAGCGCCCGCCGGGAATGCTCGTCGAGGTGGAAGTCTCGAACGTGGCGGAGCTGGAGGAGGCCATTGGCGCGGGAGCGGACGGGGCCTTGCTCGATAACCTGACTCCAGGCGAAGTGCGGGAATGCGTGGCACGCGCGGCGGGACGGCTGCGGCTGGAAGTTTCCGGAGGGATAAGCGCGGCGAACATTCGCGCCTACGGCGAGACCGGCGTGGATTACATCTCCGTGGGCGCGCTGACGCACTCAGCGCCCGCCGCGGACATTCACTTCTTGATTGAACCTTTGTAGCGACGCTCCGTGAACGCCGGACTAGGCCGGCGGTTGCCGACTGCCGCTCCAGCGGGATGCATATATGGCCAGCGGAACCACGGACCGCAAGATTGACAAGCTGATCTACCTGCTGGTGAAGAATGCCACCGTCGTGGTGCCGGGCCCGAAAATTGCCTCGGAAATCGGGGTCACCCGCTCCACGGTGTGGATGTACATCGAGAAGTTGCGGGCGCTGGGGGTGGAAATCAAGGGGCATACGGCCAGCGGCTACCAACTCCGGAAGCTTCCTGACATCCTGGCGCCGAGCCTGATCCGGCCTGAATTGGGCGAGAATCAGATCGGGCACCGGATCGTGCACTATTTCCGCACGGATTCCACCAACAATGTCGCGCTGGAGTTGGCTGCGCGGGGTGCGGAGCACGGGACCGTGGTGGTGGCCGAAGAGCAAACCGCGGGACGCGGTCGCCTGGGGCGGGACTGGTACTCGGAGAAATCCAGCGGCATCTACGCCTCTGTCATCCTGCGGCCGCCCCTGGCGCCGGCGGCTGCTTCGGTGCTCACGTTGCTGGCCGGCGTGGCGGTGTACCAGGCGTTGCGCAGCACCACGGGCTTGCCCGTGGACATTCGCTGGCCCAACGACCTGCTTGTCAACGGGAAAAAAGTGTGCGGGATCTTGACGGAGATGAGCGCCGAGCTCGACCGGCTGCACGCCGTGGTTCTCGGTATTGGGCTCAACGTGAACCACCGCGAGATGCCCGCGGGCTTGAAGCAGATTGCCACGTCGTTGCGCATGGAAGGGCGGAAGATTTACTCGCGGGCGCAGATTCTGGCGGCCTTGCTGAAAGAGCTTGAAAAGAAATACCGCCTGCTGTTGGAGGAGGGCAGCGCGGCTGTCGTCCAAGCCTGGGCGGCCGCTTCGAGCTACGCGGAAGGCAAACGCGTCCGCGTCCTTGCGGGCTCCGGAGAATTTGCGGCCACGACGGCGGGTCTGGAGCCGAGCGGGGCCTTGCGCATTCGCCGCGAGGATGGCCGGGAAGAGTCGTTGGTTGCAGGGGAAATAACTGAAGTAAAATGAAAAACAAGCACTCAGCTATCAGCCTTCAGCCTGCAAAGGCAAAAAGACTGGGTGACGGCTGATCGCTGACTGCTGACGGCTTGCACATGCTTCTGGTCATTGACGTCGGAAATACGAACACGGTTCTGGGGGTTTACGAGGGCAAGGAGCTGCGTGCCCAGTGGCGCCTCTCCACCAACCGCGGCCAGACTGCCGATGAGTACGGCATCCTGATCCACAACCTTTTCACCCTGGACGGCATCGAGCCGGGCCAGATTGATGGCGTCATGGTGGCCAGCGTTGTCCCGCCGCTCAACGCGGTACTGGAAGAGATGGCGGCAAAGTACTTTCATGTGAAAGCGGTTTTCCTGGGGCCGGGCACGCGGACGGGCATGGCGGTTCATTACGACAACCCCCAGGAGGTGGGAGCCGACCGCATCGCGGACGCTGTGGCGGCCTTTGAGAAGTGCGGTGGCCCCTGCGTGGTGGTGGATTTCGGCACGGCCATCACCTTTGACGCCATCTCGGAGAAAGGTGAATACCTGGGAGGTGTGATTGCGCCCGGCCTCGGGATTTCCTCCGAGGCGCTGTTCCAGCAGGCGGCACGACTGCCGCGCGTGGAAATCCGCGAGCCCGCGCGGGTTATCGGGACCAATACCGTCGGCAGCATGCAATCCGGCCTTTTTTACGGCGCGGTGGCCCTGGTGGATGGCATCCTCGACCGCCTGTGCGCGGTGCTAGGCGAAAAGACCAAAGTGGTTGCCACGGGCGGCCAGGCCGCGCTCGTTGCCGCCGCCTCCAAGTACAAGCCTCCGGTTGACTCCTCGCTCACGCTCGAGGGTTTGCGCATCATTTATGAGCGCAACGCCGCGAGCCCGCGGCATAAGTAGGATTGCAGCGGTGGAGAATTACTTCAATTACTTCACCGAAATTGAGGAATGTTACCGCCGGTGCCGTAACACGCCGACGCTGCTCTCCACCCTCGACTGGGCCCTTATCGAATCCTGGAAAGAAGCCGGCGTTCCGCTCGAGGCAGTCCTGGTGGGCATCGAGCGGTCTTTTGCCAAGTTCCAGGCGCGGCCGCGCAGGATTCAGAAAATCAACAGCCTCGCTTACTGCACCCAGCTAGTGCTTGCGGCGGCGCAGGAATTGGGCGCGGCGGCTTCCGGGGAGAGCAAGGGCGCTGGGCAACCGGGCGAGGAGAGGCAGGCCGCTTCTCCCTTCGCTGTCGAAGAGATTGTGAATTTCCTCGAGCGTAATGCGGCGGCTTTGGACAAAGCGGCGGGGCAGGCAGGAGCCAGCGGGCAGTCAGTGGTGGCGGAAGACCTCGCCGCGGCTGCCGCAGCGTTGCGCGGAGTGACGGCGCGCGCAGCCAGCGCCGCCGGGCCGGATCTGGAAGAGCTGGAGAGGCAGTTGACCGCGCTCGAGGAAAAACTGACGGCCTCACTGACGCGCGCTGCCTCGGTTGATTTGCTTGCCCAGTTTCGCCGTGAGGTGGAGCGCGGATTGGCCCCTTACCGCCGGAAAATGACGGGTCCCCAGATTGAGTCCCTGGAACGGCAGTTCTTGAAGAAGCGCTTGTTTGAGCACCACCAGGTTCCGCGCCTGAGCTTGTTTTACCTCTGAGATCTCCATTTTGAGATTTCAAATCTGAGATTTCAAATCCGTGCCCTTTGAGATAGTTCCGCAGAAACTGGTCTATGGCGGCGAGGCGCTGGGACACTACCGGGGTCGGGCGGTTCTGGTTCCGCGCGCGCTGCCGGGCGAACGCCTGGAAGTGGAAGCGAGGCGCACCGCCAAGGGCGTGGTGCATGCCCGCCCACGGCGCGTGCTAGAGGCGTCGCCTGAGCGCGTCGAGCCGCCGTGTCCGTGCTTCGGCCGTTGTGGCGGGTGCCAGTACCAGCACCTGAAGCCTGAACTCCAGACCGTGGCGAAGGGTGAAATCCTGCGGGAAACATTGCACCGCATTGGCCATGTCCGCTGGGACTCTGAAATTCCGCTCCACGCCGCGCATCCCTGGAACTATCGCAATCAGGTTCAACTGAAAGTCGCCCACCAGCCTGATGGCCGGGTCGTCCTGGGCTTTTTCGAAGCAGAGTCCCACCGGCTCTTCCCCCTGGACGTTTGCCTGATTCTGTCGCCCCGCTTGAATGCGGTCTTGGGCGAGCTGCGCTCTGCGGCATGGCCGGCGTGCCTCGCGGGCTGCCAGGAAATCGAGCTGCTGGCCGACCATCGAGACGAACGCGTGGCAGTGACTCTACGCGGCAGCCTTAACCCGGATGCAGCGAAAGCGACGGCAGGAGAGATGCTGGCGCGGTTAAGCGGCGTCGTGAGTATGGCTATCGAAACCGGTCGGGGATTGCGCGTCTATGGCGAAACGGCCCTGGACTATTCCGTGGGCGAGTTTCGCTATCGGATCAGTCCGGGCTCCTTCTTCCAGGCTTCTCGGTTCCTGCTGCCCGAGCTGGTGGCTGCGGTCACGAGTGAAGAAGCCGCCGCTGCTCTCGCGCCGGATTCCGACCGTCCAAGGCTGGCGCTCGACCTTTTTGCCGGTGTGGGATTGTTTACCCTTCCTCTGGCTCGACGCTTCACGCAGGTGGTGGCGGTGGAAGCCGCGGCGACATCCACAGCCGACCTCGCAGCGAATGCCGAGGCGCACGCGCTCGGCAACATTCGCGCGGTTACAGCAACTGCCTTTGACTTCTTGCGGCGTTTTGCCCAGGTGGCGCCGGATCTGGTGGTTTTGGACCCACCGCGGGCAGGCGTCGGCGTCCGCACGCTGAAGTTGCTTGCGGCCTGCCGGGCCCGGCGCATTCACTACGTTTCCTGTAGCCCACCGACCCTGGCTCGTGATCTGGGCTATCTCCTAGCGCACGGTTTTCAGCTTAACGGACTTGAATTGTTCGATTTCTTCCCTCAGACTTTCCACATCGAATCGCTGGCCAAGCTCACGCGGCGCGATGGCGCGAGTCCATGAAAAGCCCCCTGCTGCTTCTTGCGGCCTGTTTTGCTCTAGGGATTGCCGTCGTGCGTGCCGCGCACGGATGGACGCCGGGCGTGGCATTTCTGCTGGCCGCTGCCGCCGCGTGCCTGCTGGCTGGACTCGTGTCGCTGCGCGTGCGCTGGCATCGAGTGTCGTCCGCGCTCGCGCTACTGGGCTTCGTCGCTGCTGGCGCTGCGGCGGCGCAGCTCTTTGAAGTGCGCTTCCCTCCCCACCACGTCAGTCGCCTGGCGGAAATGGGAGTTGATTTAGAGGACCCCGTCCGCCTGGAAGGGTGTCTTGTCTCGAATCCGGCGCGGGCGCCTTACGGCCTGCAGTTCGATGTGGAAGCAAGGCGCTTGGAAAGCCGAGGCCGAGGCCACTCCGTTACCGGCAAAGTTCGCCTGAGACTCCTGGTTCCGGATGAGCCGGAAACGCTGGCGGCCGCGGATTCGTTGCGCCTGCGCTATGGGGATTTAATCCGCGTGCTGGTCCAATTGCGCCGGCCGCGCGTCTATCAGAATCCGGGCAGCTTTGATTTCCGTCGCTGGCTGGAGTCAATTGAAGACGTCTCTTACACCGGAACCGTCAAGAGCCCCTTCCTGGTGGAGAGACTTCCGAATCCGAACCCCCCTCGGCTCCGAGCTTTTTTCGAGAATACGCGCCGCAGCCTGCTTCAGGGCATTGACCGGCTCTATCCGCCGTGGTCCGCCCAAGGGCGCCACGGCGCCGTGCTGAAGGCCATACTGCTGGGCGACCGCTCCTCGCTTGATTCCGACACCATCGAGAACTTTCGTCGCACCGGCCTTTATCATCTGCTGGTGATTGCGGGCCTGCATGTGGGGCTGCTGGCCCTGGTGGTGGGAGTCTTGCTGCGGGCCATGCGGTTGAGAGAGAAGTGGAGGTCGGTGCTCCTGCTGCTGTTCTTGTTGGGCTACGCGGCCTTGGTGGAACAACGCGCGCCGACACTACGTGCCACGCTGATGATCCTCCTGTATCTCGTATCGCGTTATCTATACCGCCGGGAATCGGGCTTGAACGCCATAGGGCTGGCAGCGCTGGCTTTGCTTGTCTACCGTCCGGCCTGGCTGTTTGAGTCCGGATTTGAACTCTCGTTCGCGGCGGCCCTGCTCATCGCCGGATTGGCTGTGCCCATCCTCCAGCGGACGACCGCGCTGTATTTGCGCGCCTTGCGGGGGTTACCCGAGGTGGATCGTGACCTCGCTCTTGAGCCACACTTGGCCCAGTTCCGCCTTGAGACGCGGGCTCTAGTCACTCGCCTGACACGACCGTTCTATTTCTTCCATGAGCGTCCTGGGGCGGCTGCCGCCGTGGTGACCGCGCCCCTGAGAATTGCGCTGTGGGCCGCAAACATGTTGTTGTTTTCGGCGGTGCTGCAACTCGGCTTGTTGCTGCCCATGGCGGAGACCTTCCATCGTGTGACCTATGCCGGAATAGGATTGAATGCGCTGGCTATCCCCTTGATGACCGCACTTCTGGGCCTCGCCGTGCCGACCGTGATCTTAAGCGCCACGCTGCCCGCCCTGGCTGTTTGGCCTGGCAAAGCCCTCGCGCTCATCCTGAGTGGACTCTTCGCCTTGACCGATTTGCCTGGTTTGCCCGCCTGGCTCTCCTACCGCGTTCCCGAGCCGCCCGCTTGGGTCTCGTGGGGATTCGCCATGGCCATTGTGGTAGCGGGCTGGGCCCTGGGCCGTCGCCGGCGTCTATTTTGGGTTTCTCTGGTTCTGCTAAGTGCACTGGTGATTCTGATTTCAGTTCACCCCTTTCCGCCGCGACTTCCGCGCGGCGCGCTGGAGGTGACGCTGCTGGACTGCGGCGGAGGGGATGCACTCTTCGTGGTCTTCCCCGATCGCACCACGCTGCTGGTAGATGCGGGAGGAATGCGGCCGATTTCGGACCGGGAAGGCGCCTTCCCCGGAAGGCGCTGGGATCCAGGGGAGGATATTGTATCGCCTTATTTGTGGTCGCGAGGAGTGGGACGGTTGGACGTCGTCGCGCTCAGCCACGCTCACCAAGATCACCTGGGAGGCCTTGCTGCGGTAGTCAGGAACTTTCGCGTGGGAGAGTTCTGGCATGGTGCAAACGCGCCCACGCCGGCATACCAGGCGCTTCTCGGAGACGTGCAGCGACGCGGCATTTCCATGCGGCAACTCATCGCTGGCGACCGGCTCCCGCTGGGGAAGACCAACGTGGAGGTCCTCTGGCCGCCCGCGGGCCGCGCGCTCTCGCCGGGCCCCTCTAACGACGACTCAGTGGTGACACGGATTTCGAGCGCCGAGGGCAGTGTTCTTCTTCCGGGCGACATCAGCGACAGGGTGGAACGAGAGTTGGTGAGCCGGGGGGTGCCGCTCGACGCCCGATTGCTGAAGGTGGCGCACCACGGCGCCCGGACTTCTTCGAGTGCCGAATTCCTTTCGCAAGTCTCGCCCTCCATCGCCTTGGTGGCGGCGGAAGGCAGAAGCCCTCCCAACCTGCCCAGCCCGGAAGTGCTCCACCGTCTGCGGACCGCCGGGGCCCGAACTTATCGGACGAATACCGATGGGGCGGTGACGGTGACGATGCAGAAGTCGTTGCTTACGGTCCGAGCCTACGGCGGCTCCCCTGCCGATTGAACAGTGGGTGCCGGAGCCTCCGGGGTCGGCCCGGTGGTCTCAAGCGTGCCATAGAGGGCGCAGGAAACCTGGGCGCCAAAGAGCGTGACCGCCGAGGAAATGTACGCCCAGGTCATCAAGGCTACTACCACCCCGATCGACCCGTAAATGTGGCGATAGTTGAACACAGGAAGGAGCAGGGTGAAAAGAGACCGCGCCCCTTCCCAAAATATGGCGGTGAGCAGGGCGCTGGGCAATACTTGGCGAAAGCGCAGGGGCCGGTCTGGCAGAAATTTGAAAAGCACCACGAACATGGTGAGCGTTAGGCCGAACATCACGCACAAGGCGAGGACGTCATAGCCAAACACAACCAGGGTGGAAGAGAAGGAATGCCCTCCGCGCCGCAGCCGGTGGTGGATGTAAACGTTCACTCCTGCCGCAGCCGAGGAAAGCAAGAAGAGAAAACCAATCGCCAAAGCCATTTCCAGGGCCAGGAGGTGGCGCCGCCCCCAGCTTCGCCCCTTCTGCACTTCCCAGGCGCGGTTCAGGGCCTTCTCCAGCGGCAGGAAGACGCCCGACGAACTCCAGAGCAACAGCAGGAGAGAGAAGAATCCCACCCGTCCGTAGGCCCGCGAAATGCCGGCCAGGTTACGCATGATGAAATCCGGCCTCATGGGCAGGTACCGTTGCAGGACAAGAGTGAGCTGGCCGGTGAGTTCGTGACGCTTGATGTAGAACCCGCCCAGGGTGATGAGCAGCAGCAGGAAGGGAAAAACACAGAGCAAGCTGTGGTAAGCAATGCCGGCTGAGGCTGCCAGCGAATCCTCCTTAAAGAAATTCACCAGCGCCTTCGTGAGCACTTCGCGCATGCGCCGCCAGCGCCGCTTGAGGGTCGCGAGCTTCTCAGTGGAGATGAGGTTTGCCATGCGGTGCGGCTTGCTCATAGCACAGCAGCGGAGCGGGAACGGATCTACAGCGCCCCGCTTCCGTCTAGCTTATAATAAATACTTGGGTTCCGGAGCAGATTGTTTCCAGCGCCCACGTTCATCAAGGAGTCCCCATGGCGAGCGAGGCTGAGATCCACGAGGAAAACCGCAAGGTGCGCCGCCTGCAACTGGTGGTGGGACTGGTGATGAACGTTATCCGGCAGTCTGACCTGCCGCTTGAGGAAGCCCAGGAACTAATCGCCGACACCCGCCGGTTCGCCTTACGCCTTTTCCCCGACAAAGCCCACGTTTATGACCTGATTTACCAGCCCCGCTTCCAGCGGCTTCTCGCGGAAAAATACAGGATCATTTGAACGCCTCTCGGAACGTAGCCGTAGCGTCCGCCGCTCTTGATGGCGGGTGGGTTCCCAAATGATATCTGGCCCTGAAGGGGCCGAATCCGTCCGCTGACGGATTGAACCCGTCGGCTGACGGGTTCGGGGGAAATTCGTCCCCTGGTTCCGGGGGCGCTGCCCCCGGCTATTCACGTTCAACCCCTGCGGGGTTCGAAATCTTCGCAGACATCAAGAAGCGATGTCTGCGCCACACTCTCGACAAGAACCGCAGGCCCAAACCACGGGGCGGCACGACGCTTGCTTGACGCGCCTTCCCACGCGGCCTATGATCACTCCACGCTGCTGCCGATAAGTCATGGCAACTCATCTTTCCCTTAGCGGGCGTGAAGTGCCTCCATTCTGGCTGGCTGTAGTGCGCGCGGCAGCCATCGCAGCGATTCTTCCTTTGGGTGCCATTTATTCTGGGCCCCTCTTGGGGCTCATGGTGGACACCAAGCAAACGCTGCTCGCCCGGCTGATGGCGGGGCTCCTATTCGTAATCCCGGTGCTTCCCTATGGGCATGTCGTATGGCGCCTTCGCCAAAGGCCGGAGAAGAGCGGTCTGGCGCTGGCCGTGGCCTGGGGCGTACCGATGGCGGGCTTCGCCGTCCTGCTAATCTTTGAAGAGGCATCCTGGCCCAGCCTGCTGGCGCTGGCGAATGCGATTCTGGCGGGTGCGGCGATCAAGGTTTATCTCTTCTTGGGGAAGGATAAGGGTGACGGGCGAACCCTGGCCTGGGCTATCGCCACCGCGGCCATCTATTTCGGCATTCTCTTGCTGCTCGCTCTGATCATGCCGAACCTCGTTCGGGCATGAGGAGGTGGGTAGATTCTCTCTTGACTTGCGCGTAGCCGTAGGCCTTTGGCTTCCGACAAGACCCGCAGTCCGTCAGCCGACGGACTGCGCAAGCGGCTAGCGGCCGGGAGGCAGGTTGGGAGGGACCGGCGACACCGACCTCAGCGTGCCGGTGATAGAACCGACTGCAATCGAGGCTTTGATACGCAGGGGAAGCTGCTGCTCGTCGTCGCTGAACCAGATGAGCATGCGCCCTCTCCGGGTGTAGAGGCCGCCGAAGACCTTGGGCTCGACGCGCAGCGCGGTGCGCAGGCCCAGGGGAGTCTGGATTTGCTCGCGCGCCTGGACCTCCACGTTGACCACATAAGTCTTGGCGCCATCGTTGATGGGCAGGCGGAGCTGCTCGCCCACGCGCAGGGGTTGACGCCGCACAAAGTAGAACGCCGTCACCACGTCCGTCACACACGAGGGGATCTCGTTTTCGGCGTGCTTGGGCGGCGCGTTGGGTTTGTTCAAGTCGCGTTCGTCCAGGATGGCCAGTCCGCGCGTGCTGTCAAAGACGAGGCGCGTGTCCTTGTGGCGGCGGCCTTCATTGATCTTTTTCAGAATCCGCTGCGAACAGGCCGTGCGCGGGTCGAAGAACGACCGGAATTCGTTCTCGACGTTGTAGAGCAGCGAGACAAAACCCTGGGAGCGAGCGGTGGTGAGGACTTCAAAAGCCTCGGGCGATACTCCCTCCGCGAGGTTAAGTGTCGCGACTACCTGGCCGGCGGGAAAGATGGACCAGGTCACATCGTACGTCAGCGTCTCCCCGGGCGCGAAGGGTGAGGGCCCTGGCTCTTCAGCAGTCTGCGGGATCGGCGCAGCCAGCAGTAACGTGGCCAGCCCGACTCCGACAATGCACGACTTTCGCAGGCTCATATAAAGGAACCAAGTACTGCGAGGCGCCGCAAGCCAACTGATCGCATTCCTAGCGCAGCATCATCTTCAGGATCAGGAAAACGACGGCAGCCACGAATCCGGCGGCCGCCTCAAATTCACGGTTCTTTCGATACAGTTCCCAGCGAAAGGGTTCGCCGGCCAGCGGCACGCGCCGCCCAGTAGGCAGCAGGAACGGAACAGCCGCGGCGTAGCGGTCGTATACTTCTCCAAACTGCTGGCGCAAATACGCCTCTTCGCGGCGCATCACCGGCCAATAAATCAGCACGAAGAAGCCCAGAAAGGCAAGTCCCAACAGCCACGAGCCTCCGGCAATGGCGAACCCTGTGCCCATGAGGAAGCTGCCCAGGTAGAGCGGATTGCGGGTGTAGGCATAGGGGCCGCCCGTGGCCAGGTTGCGGTTCTTCTCGAGACATCCGGCGGCGAAGGCGCGCAGCAGGAGTCCGCAGAGAGCAACGGCGCCCCCGGCGGAGAGAAGCCGCAGGGTGGGTTGTGAGAAGACCAGGTAGGCCACCCCCAACGCGAATCCCAGCGGGACGCGCCAGCGTGCAGCCCAGGCCGCGTAGCCCCTATCCATGCGCCCTCGCCCGGCGTTGGTGAATCGCCTGCAGAACGGATTCCACCGAGACGCCCGAAAGGTATTTGGCCTCCGGCGCCCGGCGCGTGTAGTTGATTGGCTCGTGGCTCCAAAGCGTGATGTCGGCCGGGGAGAAAGGTCCGTTGCGCGCGGGGTCGGTCGGCCCGTAGATGGCGACGATGGGAGTCCCCACCGCCGCCGCCAAGTGGAGCGGTCCGGTATCTCCACTGAGAAAAAGCTTGGCGCGCCGCACCAGAGCGATGAACTGGGTAATGGTTGAGGGAAAGTGCTTGGCCCGTGCCGAACCCGAACTCTGGATGATATTTCGAATCAGCGGTTCTTCCTCAGGCGATCCAGTCAAAAAGATAACGTCTGGAAATTCGCTTTCCAGGTGACGGATAAGCTCGACGTAGTTTTCCGGAGCCCAGCGTTTGCTGGTCCAGCCTCCGCCCGGGTTGATCACCATAAACTCTTGCGACTCGAGCGCTGTGAGCTGCTGCTCCACGTAGCGCGCGTCCGCTTCGCTCTGGGGCAGCGGGAACTGCCAGCGAGCGGCGCGCGCCCCCAGGCGCTCAACCAGCGCCAGGTTCATCTGGATGACGTGCTCACCCCCGCGCGGCGAAACCCGTTCGGTATAGAGGACCCTCGCCGCCGGTTCACGTAGCCATTGTTTGGCAAAGCCCAGGCGCACGCGCGCGCGGCTGAGCCAGGCAATCAAGGCCGACTTGTACAGTCCCTGAAAATCAACGGCGGCATCATATTCCACCTGGCGGAGGTCTGTCAGTGCGTGGCCTATGGCCTTCCACGTCGTGAACCAGGCCAGTTTCTTTCGCCATCCCAGCGTATCGAGCTTCACCAGGCGATGAACGAAGGGATTTCCGTCCAAGAGAATCGCGTAGCGCCATTCCACTGCCCAGTGAATCTCGGCCTTGGGGTAAGTCTCTCCCAGGGCGGCCACGGCCGGCAGCGCATGCACGATGTCGCCGATGGAACTCAGACGAATAACCAGGAAGCGCGGGCGGGACTCCGACATGTTCTAGTAGTGAGTGGCGAGTGACGAGAGGAGGCGGCCTGTCGCCCGTTACTTGTCACTGGCCGCTGCCTTTGATCGCTTGCCAATCTCCTCCAGAATTTCGCGCGTCGAATGGGTTTTCACATCGCCCACAATGCGAACTGTTCCTCCTAACTGCTCCATGACCGCGCGTTCGGGAACAGTCTCCGGTGAGTAATCCGTCCCTTTGCAGTGCACGTGAGGACGAAGGTCGCGCAGCACGCTCTCGGCCGTCAAGTCGTCGAAAATGACCACGTAGTCCACACCGGCGAGCGCGGCCACCAGCTCCACGCGCCACGCGGCGCGCAGCAAGGGCCTGCCGGGGCCCTTCAGGGCTGTGACGGCCCGGTCGCTATTGACCCCGACCACCAGCACGTCCCCCTGTTCCTTGGCAGCCTGGAGGTAGCGGACGTGCCCCACATGCAGCAGATCGAAGCACCCGTTGGCAAAGACAATGCGCTGTCCCTCGCGGCGCAGGCGCTCGCCCAGGGCCGTAACTTCCATGCGCGGAATGGTCTTCGCGCTCACGCGTTCCGGATGGCCTCCCGCAGCTCCTGGGCGGTGACGGTAGCCGTGCCGCGCTTCATCACCACGATTCCCCCGGCGCAATTCGCAAGCTGCGCTGCCTGGAGGAAGTTCGCGCCGGCCGCCAGAGCCAGGGTGAACGCGGCGATCACCGTATCCCCGGCTCCGGTCACATCCACTGCCTGGTCGGAACCGAAGACGGGCAGGTGTTGCGGCGCGCAGCGCGGCTGGAAAAGAACCATGCCGTCCCGGCCGCGGGTGACGAGCAGGGCCTCCAGCGACTGACGATGCAGCATCTTTCTTCCCAGCTTATGCAGAAGCTCGATCGTGTTCCCGATTTTCTGCTGGAACGCCTCCTCGAGCTCGGGTTCATTGGGTGTGGCGGCAGTTACGTGAGCGTAGCTCAGGAGATCGAAGCGGGA
>Ga0315309_1001340_pt1 | contig 14760 bp, 15 predicted proteins | sample TDP4_MG_FD_203080 | JGI IMG/M metagenome (GOLD analysis project Ga0315309, IMG submission 203080) | Freshwater sediment microbial communities from Lake Towuti, South Sulawesi, Indonesia - TDP4 | ecosystem: Environmental > Aquatic > Freshwater > Lake > Sediment | place: Indonesia: South Sulawesi... | reverse complement strand
CTGGGGCGCGGAAGTTGTTGAACCACAAGGGATAGTCTGCCAGTGGGGGCTAGGGATAGAGACTTTATGTCCCTCGGAATGAGCCGGTTGGGATGCCTCTTTTTCTTTGATATTTGCTCTTGACTTTCGCTTTTTCTTCGCCTATGCTGGCAAGGGGGAAAGGGGACCTGCAATGGGTAAGACCGATGAGACGGGTGAGACAACCTTGTCACCCCCGCGGCCCTGGCAGTTGCCCGCGCACGGGCTAGCGGTCTTTCATGGTCCGGGCGATGTGGCGCGGCTCAGCCACTACTTCCTGCCCCGCCTGCTGATGCAGGGCAAGCGCGTCCTCTTTCTCGACGGAGCAAACTCCGCCGACCCGCGGCTCATCGCGCGGTTCGCCCGCGAACGCCGCGTGCCCTTCGCGCAGTTCAATCAGCAGATCGAAATCGCGCGCGCCTTCACCTGCTTCCAGCTTACGGAGCTGATCGCGCGCGTGCCGCAGTTCCTGGAAAATTTCCCCGCCGAGGCGCTGATCGTCACGGCCTTCCCTGATCTCTACTATGACGAAGACGTGCGCGACTGGGACGCGCGCATCGCGTTCGAGCAGGGGCTCGCGAACCTGCGGCGGTGGGCGGGGTCGCTTCCGTGGGTGACGAACGGTGCCGCAAAAAGTTTTGCGCGGCAGGGCAGGGCTTTAGCCATGCCGCGAGCACGCGAGTTCGATGTGCGAAGGCCTTCAGACCCTGAGGCCATCCCCACCCCGGCGGCTAAAGCCGCTCAAGAAGAGGGCCTCCATTCGGCACGCCTGAAGGCGTGCCCTGACGCTTCCAGATTGCGGCCACTTTCCGTGGCGGTTTTTTCCGCCGCGGAAACCTTTGCGCCGCCTGCGGCTCGCCGACGGTTCTTCCCCAAGGTCTGCGCGGTCGCGGCCGAAATGTGGAAGTTCACCGCGGACGCTGACAACCGGCTGAAGTTGCTCTGCGCGCGCGGGCGACCGCCGTTTGGACGTAGCGCCGCCCTTCAGGGCGGCAGGCGTGGCTGACGCGGAAGGGCACGGCTTTAGCCGTGCCGAAAGCGGCCCTCACCCGGTCCGACATGTCGGACCACCCTCTCCCCCTCGCGGGGGAGAGGGAGCAAAAGGGTGAGGGGGGGATTTCGTGCGGCGGGACAGGTGAAACTCTGCGCTGCCGAGGGCGATTACCGTCGCACTGAGGTGTTTTATGGGCCGAACGATTGCCACTTTCCGTGAACTCATCGAGCAGGAATTGCAATCCTGGGAGCGAGTCTTTGGCCGAGCGCTGCGCCGGGAAGAACGTGCCTACTTCGCGGCAATGTTCAACCGCGTGCGGCTTTACACGCAGGCCTGCACCTACGAATTCCCCGTGCACGCCATGGACGCCATCAATGTGACGGTCGGGCTCGACCACGAGATTCGCCTGCGCGCGATGGAAGCGCGTTTGGGGATTAACCTTGAGACTCAGTGGATGGATTCTCGACCTTTATCCGTCAGCCGTCGGAATGACGCTGTGGCTGATCCCGCAGGGCGGGAGCCAGAAACGCCACCGGCTGATTGACCCGTCGTTCAAGCCGTGTTTCTACGTGCACGGTCCGGAGCCACGGCTGCGGCGTCTGGGGCAGGCGCTCGCGGCCCGCGCCCGCGTGGCCTGTGCGCTCACCGAGCGGGCGAACATCTGGGATGGCAAAGAGCTTCGGGTGCTTCAGGTATCGGTCCACCACCCCACGCAATTTGCCTCGCTCGCGCGCTTTGTGCACCGCTACGATGTAGGCCTGCAGCTCTACAACTCCGACCTGATGTTGGCGCCGCGCTATTGCTGGGAAAAGGGCGTGTTTCCGCTGGCCAGGGTGGAAATTGAAACAGAGACTAGGGGCTGGGGGCTAGGGGCTAGGGGCTCGGGACTCGGGAAGGAAAGCCCTTTTTTCACGAACCCCGAACCCCGAATTCCGAGTCCCGAAGTGCGCGGCATCGAGTGTCGCGACGACGAGTGGGCGATTGATTATGAACTGCCGCCGTTCCGGGTGATGCAGATCCGCCTGGAAGGGCTTGCGCAGGTTGATCCCAAGCACGGCCGGCGCGGCGCGCTGGAGGTGGAAATCGATAGCGAGTGGCGCGTGCTCGACGACGCCGACGAACCCGTGACCGTCGGCTTCGAGCGCCTCCTGCGCACGCACGACCCCGATCTCATCGTGAGCGAGTGGGGCGATTCGACGCTGTTTCCGGGACTGCTGAGGCAGGCGCGGAGACGCGGCCTCGAACTCTCCCTCAACCGCGACCCCGCGTGCGGGGCTGTCGAGCGCAGCCGCGCGCGCAGCTACATGAGCTATGGTCGGATTCTCTTCAAAGGCAGCACCACCACCCTTTTCGGGCGTCTGCACGTGGACACCCAGAATTCTTTCGTCGCCGATCAGTGTGACCTCGCGGGCCTCTGGGAGCTGGTGCGAGTCACCAAACTCCCCGTGCAATACTGCGCGCGCACCACGACGGGCACGGGCATCTCTTACCTGCAGATGGAGCTGGCCTATCGCGACGGTGTGCTCATCCCGGAACAGAAGGCCGAGCCGGAAAGTCCTAAGCACCCCGACCAGCTCCTCCTCGCCGACCGGGGCGGGCTGGTTTTCCCTCCGCGCCTGGGGTTCTTCACCAACGTCGGTGAGCTGGACTTCATCAGCGAGTTCCCGAGCATTATGGCGCGCTTCAACGTCTCGCCTGAGACCGTCAACTGTCGGTGTTGTCCGGAAGCGCCTCGCGTACCGGAGCTGGGCTACCGCGTCTGCCAGCGGCGCCGAGGCATCACCAGCCGCGTGGTCGAGCGGCTGATCGCCAAGCGCGAGTTATACAAGGCGCGAATCAACGCGGGATCGGCTGCGCCGACGGTGTTATCCCTCACCCCTGACCCCTCTCCCACAGGGCGAGGGGGGCCGGAACCGTTTTTTGACTTCCAGCCCTCTCCCTTGGGGAGAGGGTGTCCCGATTCAATCGGGGCGGGTGAGGGGGATGTAGCGTCGGGCTTCCGCCCGGCACCTGCACTGGTAGCCACGGTAAATTCGCCTTTGGAATTTACCGTGGGCTCGTCAACGGAAAAAGGCCCACGGTTGGGACAGCACCAATCGTGGCTACCCGACGGCCGCGCGAGTTACAAACAACGCCGCTCGGCGCTGAAGTGGCTGCTGGTATGTTGCTTTGGCTACACTGGCTACAAGAACGCCCGCTTCGGCAAAATTGAGGCGCATGAAGCCATCAATGCTTTGGCGCGCGAGAAGCTCCTGGTGGCCAAGGAGACCGCCGAGCGTGCCGGCTTCCGCGTGCTGCATGCGCTGGTCGATTCCCTCTACGTTCAGCGCGAGGAAGCGACGCGAGAGGACTACGCGGGCTTGGTCCGGGAAATCGAGCAACGCACGGGCCTGCCGATGGCGCTCGAAGCCGTGTATCGCTACGTGGTATTCCTCCCCTCGAAGCAATCGTCCGAAGTGCCGGTGCCGAACCGCTTCTTCTGCGTGCCGGAAGACGGCGAAATCAAAATCCGCGGCCTGGAGTGCCGCCGGCACGATACGCCGCCGCTGGTGGCCCGGATGCAGCGCGAGGCACTCGCCATCCTTGCCGAAGCGCACGATTATGAAAGTTATTGCCACAAACTCGCGGAGGCGCGCGAAGTGCTCGAGCGCTATCTCATGCGAGTGGAGGAAGGCAGCGTCGGCATCGAGGAACTCGTTATCAGCCGGCGTCTGACGCGCCCTGCCAACGGCTATAAGCACGCGAGTGCCACTGCCATCGCGGCGAAGCAACTGGACCGCGCCGGCGTCGCATTGCGCCCGGGAGAAACGATCGAGTACATCCTCACCGACACCGACTCGAACTATGCCGACGACCGCGTCCGCGCCTTAACCATGTGGGAAAGCTGGCGGGGTTACGATATCAAGGAATACCGCCGGGCGCTGCGGGATGCCTTCAAACCCCTGGAACAGTTCGCCAGCCCAAGGGAACTTCTAGCGCAACACTCGCCGTTCAGTATCGCGCCTCCCCTACCTTGAGGAGCTGCATGGCACGAACGCAAAGGTTACGCTACCGACTCCCAAGGCTACTTGGCAGGGCTCACTTTGTAGACCCTCGCGCCGGGAGCGTGGGCGCGACTCCTACGGCTGTGCTGATCGATGGCCATGGCCTCTTCGCACGTAAAGTAAGCAAGCGTCGCCGAGTCCACGGTGGGCAGGTCTCCGCCGCTCACGAGGAGCGCCCAATCGGCCCTCTGCCGGAATTGTCCGCGAAAGGGAGCGGTACCCGGCACCCGGCCGAGCGACACAATGTCCCAGAGAAGCTCCAAGTGCCGCTTTTGCTTGACTTTCGGCTGCCGGGTCCCTACACTGCGGGGAGTAGAGGGGGTGCTGCCGGCTAGGATCGCAGGCTGGACACGCCCGCGCCAGTCCTGGGTAAGAGAGGGGGAATTCTGTGTATCGAAAACTGATCCTTGTGGCTGGAGTGTATTTCCTTCTTGCGGTGAGCCAGGGGCTCGCCCAAGAGCCGGAGGCTGCTCAAGGCCCGACGCTTCCCGCAGCTACGGAGTCCGAAATGAGCTGTTCGGGATTCATCGCGGGAAGCTCTGTGCGTACCAACTGCCGTATCTTCGATGGCGCCGACAACGATTTCCACAGCCCCATTAAGCAGTTCGCAGTGGGGGACTTTGTGTACCTGCGTTGCCGCAGGGGAGCGCGCTTCGCGGTGGGGAGCGAGTACACAGTGGTACGTTCGGCGAAGGAGCTCATGCGGACCAAGTGGTACGAGGGGCAGGGAGGTTCGGTTCGGTCGCTAGGCAGGCCCTATGAGGACCTGGGAAGGGTCAAGGTCGTCTCTGTGACTCCCCAGGGGGCGATCGCCGAGGTCACGTTATCCTGCGGCCCCATCATCCCCGGGGACATCGCCTTGCCCTATGAGGCCCGTCCCATCCCGCAATACACGCCCACCGCGCACTTGGACCGTTTCGCACTGCCCAATGGCAAACTGGTAGGTGCCATCACGGCGGGCGGGAACAATACGGGCATTCTTGGCGTGGGTAGGATTGCCTACGTGAACCTCGGCCAAGAGGATGGCGTGAGCCCTGGACAACGCTTCCGGGTTTTCCGCATTATCCGGGAAGAGACAGGAGCAGGCTTCTGGGCCTACCCTGAGACGCCACGGGAGACGCTGGGTGAGCTGGTCATTCTCTCCACGCAGGCGCGATCCTCGGTGGCGATGGTTATGAGCAGCTTGCGGGAAATCACGCTGGGCGACGGCATCGAACTGGAATAACTGACGCGCCTCTTAGAGGGCGCACGCTTGCAGGTGTTGAGGTGCAGAAAGGGCGGGAGACATTTACCGCGCCCTTGGTTTTTCCGTGCCGGTGAGCAGGTCAAGCAGGGTGGCGTGCGGACCGTGGCGACCTGCGGGGCTCAGCAAAGACCTGTGCCGTAAACGCCTGGATGCGGGCCCCGTGCCGCCACGCATCAGGTGGCAGGCCAGCTTTCAGGCACGTCTCTTCGAGGAACTGGCGGCTGTCCCATTTCCACTCCACAGCCACCTGCGGCAGCAGAACGCCGCGCTGCGGGCCGCGGGAAACCAGCAGCCCATGGTGCCCCACTTCGACCTGCTCGGCCGAAATGTCCTCGAGCGGGGAAAGGACGGAAATCTCCAGGTGCACGGATGGGAGTTCTTCGGGGGCCACGGGATCGAAGCGGGGATCGTGGAGCGCGGCCGCCATCGCGCACTCGCAGACCGTCTGATAGAGAGGTTTCAGTGACTCAATGTAGCCGATGCAGCCGCGCAGGCGTCCCGCCTTATGGAGGGTGACAAACGCCCCGCATTTCTCGTGCAGCGGGCCGGAGGGGACCTCGACGTGCGGCAGTTTGTAGTGGCGGACGCTCTCCTCCAGAGCCTGGCGCGCCAACCGGAGCAAGAACTGCTGATCGGCCTCACTGAGCGGCAACATCTTTTTCTTCCTCGTGCTTTTGGCCGACCCGCAGCACCACCAGGGGGCGAGACGGTCGGCGTTTAACGCGCACGTCCAGCTTTCTCCAGAAGTACCAGAAGTACTGCACGGCCGAAACTAGCGCAAACATCACCACCACCCACAACAGGACCTCACCCAAAGGGCGCATCTGCGCATAACGTCGCTCCAGCACAACCACGGTGATGGCCACAACCTGAGAGACCATCTTGGTCTTGCCCAGTTCCGAGGCTTGCAGGGCAAACCCTTGCGCAAAGGCCACGGCCCGCAGCCCGGAGACCGCAAACTCCCGGCCCACAATGATGACCACCATCCAAGCCGGGACCAACTCCAGTTCCACCAGAGAAATGAAGGCGGCGGAAATAAGGAGCTTGTCGGCAATCGGATCGAGCAGGATGCCGAGCGTCGTGATCTGGCCGCGCCGGCGCGCGAAGTAGCCGTCCAGAAGATCGGTGGCAGCCGCCAGCAGGAACACCCCGACCGCCCAGAGGTCCAGGTTCCGGCCCTTGGTGAGGAGGAGTACGACCAATAAGGGCACAAAGAAGATTCGGAGTAAGGTGAGCGAAATGGGGAGGTTCATGCGCCTTCGAGTTTGACCCTCAGCGGGGAGTGACCCGAAGGGTCCGGCAACCAAGCTCACCGCCGCGCCGCGTTCGAGCGGCGTACCGGCGTCACTATAACGAACGCTCCGCGCCATGTCAACGCACATCGCTGGGCAAATCGTTGCGGTGACGGTCGGAAACATTGAGTGATTACCACCCGGGCGCGCGGCGAGACAGGTTGCGGGGGCGCAGGAAGCAGCCACGAGTACGGCCAGCCAGTATTGCTGCCAGGGGCTAGCTGTGGAGGCCAGACGCTGACGGCCTTGATTTGACGGGACGATGCCGCACCTGGCGGGCTACGCGGGTCCATCCTGGGATGCCCCAGAATTGTGCAAAATTCTGGCCCCGGCGCGGCCCTCGCACCAAGCACCGTTGCCCCCTGTACACATGCGTGGAGACCCGGCCAGTCGCAACCAACGCGCTTATAAATCAAGGGCATACAGACCTCACCTCGCTGACACCCGCCATTTTCGCGGGTTCCAGCGCTGCACCTATTGCGGTGCAAGCGCAGATTTTTCCACAGCCTTTTCCACACCGCTCAGAGCCGCGGAAATGCTGGGGTTTCAGAGGTCGGCAGAGACTTTCTGGGGAGACGCCAGGCTAGCGTGGAGGCGTTGGCGTAACGAAGCCGTAACGCGCGCGTGCACCAGAACGCGGCCGTCCTCGAAGTGGGTCGAAAGAACTATCCCAGACCTGTGCAGCAACGCTAACGGCTCGCTGTCAGAGGGAGAGAATTCGAAGTGCGCTTCGACAACGGGATCCTCCTCCAGAGCTTCGTCGATCCGCCGCAAGAGCGTTTCCAAGCCCTCACCGGTGCGCGCGGAAACCCACACGTCTCCCCGGCTTGTCCCCGGGGAATCAGGATCTTCTGCCCGCCGCGATGGGACCCCGGCCCGCCGCATCGCCTCTCGCGGCTCCAGGAGGTCAATCTTGTTCCAAACGTGCAGCCGTGGGGTAGAAGCAATCCCTAGCTTCTCCAGCAACTCTTCGACCGCAGCATCTTGCGCCGCGTGCTGCGGGTGCGCAGCGTCGGTGACGTGGAGAAGCAGACTGGCTCCTTCCAGTTCTTCCAGTGTGGCACGGAACGAAGCCACTAGGTGTGCCGGCAGTTTGCGGATGAATCCCACCGTGTCCGAGAGCAGGACGGCGCGGCGGGAGCGGAGCGGGAGGGTGCGGACCGTGGGGTCGAGCGTGGCGAAAAGACGCGGCGAGGTACTGACCCGGGAGCGCGTCAGGGCGTTGAAGAGGGTGGATTTGCCGCCGTTGGTATAGCCCACGAGCGCCACCATCTGGAAATGACGGGCCTGGCGCTGCGCGCGGTGCAAGGCACGCTGCGCGCGCACACGCTCAATGGCCTCCCTCAACCTGCGAATGCGCGCCCGGATGCGCCGACGGTCAAATTCCAATTGCTGCTCGCCGGGCCCGCGCGTGCCAATGCCGCCCCCGAGCCGCGAGAGCAGAGTTCCACGCCCTGCCAGGCGCGGCAGGAGGTAGCTCAGTTGGGCCAGCTCCACCTGCAACTGGCCTTCGCGCGTGTGCGCCCGGCGCGCGAAGATGTCGAGGATAAGCTGGGTGCGGTCGATGACTTTCAGATCGAGCGCTTGTTCGAGATTGCGCAGCTGGGTAGGAGTGAGGTCGTGATCAAAGATCACCACGTCGGCACGCGCCGCGCGGGCGCTGGCCCGAATCTCCTGCACCTTGCCGTGCCCCACAAGCGTGGCCGGGTGAGGCTCCGGCGTACGCTGCAGAGTGGAAGCTGCTGCCCGGGCGCCGGCGCTGCTGGCGAGTTCCTGAAGTTCCTGAAGCGTCTCCTCGGGGTCGGGCACTCCGGGAGGCACGCCCCAGCGGCGGCTCGATGCCCAGCCCACCAAGTATGCTCTCTCCAGGACTTCCGGGCGACGAATACCTTTAACCCTCCGCCGCCGGCGCAGGCGCCGAGGCGGCGCTGGCGCGCGGCAGCACGACCGTGGAGATAGCGTGCTTGAAGATCAGCTGCTCCTGATTGTTGCTTTCCAGAACCACCGAGTACTTGTCGAAACTGCGGATGCGACCCGAGAGCTTGACACCGCTGAGGAGGTATATCGTAACCAGCGTCCTTTCCTTGCGGGCGGAGTTCAAAAAGGCGTCTTGAATATTCTGCGTCTGCTTCTCCATTTTATCTCTGTCTCCAGTACCAGGGGTGGTCATGCTTTGTCTCCGTCAAAAGGTTCCAGCGGCGCAGCGGGGCACGCGGTACGCGCCGCCGGCGGCCCACCGGCAAGCCACATCTGCCTCAGCCAACCGAGCACTTGGCGCTCGGTCTCCGGTTCGTCGCCAAAACCGGTGAACCACGTGATATCGGTCTCGCGTCGAAACCAGGTCATCTGGCGCTTGGCGTAGCGGCGGGTGGCCCCCTGCGTTTCCCGCACCGCCTCCTCGAGGTTGCGTTCGCCGCGCAGCAGGGCGCAAGCCTGCCGATAGCCGAGTGCCCCAAGAGGTTTGATGGAGGCGGCGTTGGGCCGCGCCAGCATTGCCCGCGCCTCCTCCAGCAGGCCCGCCGCGAACATGTGGTGGATGCGGGCGTTGATGCGCTGCGCGAGCTGTTTCCGATCCGGGTCAAGCCCCACTTTGAAAACCCGGAACCCTTGCAGACCGGCGCGGCCGCGAGCCAGCAGGGCGGACAGGGGTTGGCGGGCAAGGAGGCGGACCTCCAGCGCACGAATAATCTTCGGCGTGTCGTGCGCGTGGATTCGTCCGGCTGCTTCCTGGTCGAAGCGGCGCAGGAGCCGGTGCAGAAACGCGCGCCCTCGCCGCTCGGCCAGCGCTCGCAGCCGCACACGCAAATCCTCAGAGCGCTCAGGACCTTCAAACAATCCCAACAAGAGCGCACGAAGATAAAGCCCCGTGCCCCCCACGACGACGGGCAGCTTGCCCCGCTCGCGCACGCCGACAAGCACGCGCAACGCCGCCCGCCGATAATCTCCAGCCGTAAAGAGTTCGCCGGGCTCCACCGCGTCGACAAGATGATGAGGAATCCCCCGCCGCCCCTCCGGTGGCACCTTCCCGGTGCCCACGTCGAAGCCACGGTACACCTGCACCGAGTCGCAGTTGATAATCTCCCCGTCCAGGCGCTCGGCAAGCGCTAGGGCCAGCGCCGACTTGCCCGACGCCGTGGGCCCCATGATCGCCAGAAGCGGGTAATCGCCTCCTAGCGAGCCCACCAAAGCAGGCGCGCGTACCGGAACAGCAGCAGACAGAGAATCACCGCGAGCAAGAGAAAGCAACCGAGGAGCTGAGTTCTTGAGGGGCGCAGCATCGGCCGGATGCGAAGTCCTAACTGTCGATGCGGGGTGAGCAGTGAAAGAACTGACTGGGCCGGCTTCGGAGCTTGATTCCCCCGCGGCTTTACTCCTCACAACGGAATTCTAACCGAGCGCCTACGGCGCTTCAAGGCCCATATCCCAGGTTGTAGAGGAAAATGAACTGTAGAACGAGGTGATTGCCCGTGAACTCCTCCGGCAACGGCGGGAAGGGATTGGAAGCGCGAATAGCACCCACAGCCGCCCGATCCAACGCATCGGAGCCCGACGAACCCACCAAACGCAGCTCGGGCACCGACCCGTCCTTCAAGATCTCGAAGATGATAGCCACGCGCCCCTTCTGCCCCAGCCGGGCGGCCACCGGAATCATGGAGTACCAATTGCGCCGTACGTTGAACACTACCCTGGCCAGGTATGGCCCAAAGTCCACACCGCGTGTGTCGGAAAGGACCAGGGGCGCTTCCGTGGAGAAATTGGGGTCGTAATTGCGGAACTGGGCGGCAGAATCGCCAGGGCCCAGCCCGGGGCCACCCGCCCGGCCGCGCGCCGCGGCCTCCAGAGATTGTTGGATCGCCTCACCCGGGGTCGAGAGCGGCACACGCAGTTGCGCCTCCCCTCCGCTACCCGCCGGGGGCACATCCATCAATCGCAGGCGACTCTCCTCCTTGCTCTCTTCGGGAGGTGGAGAGGGTGTGGAAGAGCCCGCCGGCGCCTGCGGCGGCACGACCGGGGGCGACGGCGGTGCGCCGCCCGCGATCTCCGGCAGCGGTGTATTGCCCTCGGAATAGGGCATCCGATTTCCGAAGGGGTTGATAATCGGGGAGCGCCCCTGGGCACGGCGGTCCTTATCGGAGAGAATGTTTGTCTCCGGCGGTGGCTCCTTCAGCCGCTCTATGAGTTCGGGCGGGAACCACAAGAAGGTGGCTTCGCGCTTCGGTGCCGGCTCGAGCCGAATACCCAGCATCTCCGCGCCGCGCTTGAACAGTTGGGGCGAAACGAGCAGGAGAGCAACCGCCACTCCGTGCAGGACCACCGAAAGCAGGAACATCGTCCGGCGGCGCCACAGCGCCGCTTCCTGCTCCAATTCGAGAAGCAAGTGGAGTTCGGGCTCCGTGCTCATACTCGAAATCCGAAACTAGAAATTCGAAACTGGAAACCCGCGACTTCCAAGCCGAAACTGCCTGATTCGAATCAGAAGTCCTAAATCCAAAACCAAAAATCCGATATGTACAATTGTCTCACAGTTCCCCGCTCCGCCCAACCGGGCGGGACAGCGGGATGTGCACCAGGGCCGCATGCTCTTCAATCCGCGTCATCACGCGCTCGGCCAGGGCCAGCGCCTGGCGCCCCTCCGGCCCTCCCACCAGCGGTGGGTGCCGCGTGCGGACCGACTGGATAAATGCCTCGAGCTCCGCGCGCAGCGGTTCCCGAGGCTCCGTCTCCAGCTTGCGAAAACCGAGGCGGGGCACGCCTCCATCGTCAGCCACGCTCAGCACCAGAACATCCCGCCTCGTAAAGTCAATCGAGACGTACTCGTTGGGCTGGAAGTAGCGAAACTTCCTCACGCGTTCCGTGCTGACCCGGCTGGCCGTAAAATTCGCCACCGTACCATTTTGAAACTCTACGCGGGCGTTGGCAATGTCCACCTTGTCGGAAAGCACCGGCAGCCCCACGGCACGGACATCCGCCACCGGAGCGTTCACCATCCAGAGGACAAGGTCCAGGTCATGGATCATCAGGTCGAAGACCACATCCACGTCCAAGCTGCGCGGGCTGAAGACTCCCAGCCGGTGGATTTCGAAAAAGAGCGGGCCGTGGGTCATCGCCTTGGCGGCGACCACGCCGGGATTGAAGCGCTCCAGGTGGCCGACCTGGAGAATGCGCTCCTGGGCCGTGGCGCGCGCGATCAGGTCGTCAGCCTCTTCGAGGGTGCGGGTAATCGGTTTCTCAAGCAGGACATCCACGCCACGGTCGAACGCTTGGCGCGCGACGCAGGCATGGTCCGTGGTGGGGATGACCACGCTGACGGCGGCCACCGCGCCCAGAACTGCATCCAGGCTCGCAAAGGCTTCGACGCCCAGTTCGGCGCCGACCTCACGGGCTCGCTCCGGGCGCAGGTCGTAAACACCCACCAGTTGGGCGCCCTCCGCCTCCCGGAGGTGGCGCGCGTGCTTACGCCCGTGCTCACCCACCCCGATGACAGCGACGGGTACCTTCATCTTCCCTCGCCTTGCGCCGCGCCCCACCGCAGCCGTTCAGCACCCGCTGCAGTCGCCGTCCGAGGAGCGGCGTGGTCAGTCTTTCACGCCCACAATGGCGATGCCGGATTCGTCGGCCTCCTGGAGCAGCCGCTGACGCTCGAATAATAGTGTCTTGCCTGCGTCCACGGCCAACGTGCTCGCATTTGCGCGCCTCATCACCTGGATGGTCTTTGGCCCCACCACCGGGACGTCGAACCGCATGTCCTGATGAGGCTTACTTACTTTGACGACGACTAGCCGCCGTCCGTTGCTCAGGCTGGCGGCGCGTTCGATGGTAGCATCGGTGCCTTCCATGGCTTCCACTGCCACGCAGGCTCGGTCAGCTATGACGATCGTCTGGCCGATGTCGAGGCCGGCAATCTGCTTGGCAATCGCCCGGCCGTAGGCGATATCCGCCTGCTCAGCGGCGTCCGGAGCGCGGCGCGTCAGTGTTCCAGCCTCGGGCAAGAGGGGCTTGAGGAAGAGGGTTGAGTCCACCACCTCGATGCCGCGCGCCTCCAGCATGCGCACGAACGCGCCGATCAGCGCGTCGGTGTTCCGGCGATGCAAGCCCCCGAGGACCCGGCGCACCAGCCCATCCGGTTTAATGGAGCTGAACAATTGCACATGCTTCACCTGCCCCGCCAGGACCACGCGCTCCACCCGGTGGGCGCTGAGCAGTTCCAGCAGCTTGGAGACTTCGCCCAGGCTCAGCCAATATACCTCGCGGGCCTTTTGCGAGAGTTCGGGCGAGGCCTCTTCCTGGATGGCCACGACGAGCGGATCAATGCCCTGATCCCGCGCGGCGTCCAGCACCAGGAAGGGAAAACTCCCATTGCCAGCAACGATGGCGTAGCGAGGGGCGGAATTGCCTGACTGATTCATTGACTCATTGAAGGCCGAAACTAGAAGCTGAAAACTCGGAACTTAACACTTGCAACTTTAATCCCGGCGATTTTCCAGTTTCGATTTTCGGTCACTTCACAACTCCCCGCTGGGAGATCTTGATGAAGTCCACCAGCGCCCGCACATGCTCCGACTGAAAGCTGCGGGCGTCGATGGCCTCCAGGGCCTGTGTCGTGTTGAGTTTGGAGCGGCTGAGCAAACGGAGAGCGGTGTCCAGTTCGTCGATGTCTTGCTGGGCAAAACCGCGCCGCGCGAGTCCCACCCGATTGGCGCCGTACACACCTGCGGGACGCTCCGCGCTGGTCCTGGAATAGGGGAGGATGTCCTTGTTAATCACGCTATAGCTGCCCAGGAAGCTGTAAGCGCCGATGCGGCAGAATTGGTGAATGCCGCAGAATGCCCCCACCGTAGCGTAGTCGCCGATCTCCACGTGGCCCGCCAGCGAGGCCCCGTTGGCCATAATGATGTGGTTGCCCAGCCGGCAGTCATGGGCGATGTGGACGTAGGCCATCAGAAAGTTGTGCTGGCCGATTCTCGTCACCCCCCCGCCTTCCATCGTCCCGCGATGCAGGGTCACGAACTCCCGGACGATGTTGTCGTCACCGATCTCCAGGCGGGTAGGCTCGCCGTGGTATTTCAGATCCTGGCACGGAAGGCCGACAATCGCGAAGGGGAAAATGCGGTTGCGCTTGCCCAGCCGCGTGGGGCCTTCAATCACCACGTGCGACATCACCTCACAGTCCTCGCCCAGCTCCACGCCGTCACCGACGACGGAGTAAGGTCCCACCGTCACGCCGTCGGCGATTTGAGCTTGGGGATGAATGATGGCCGTGGGATGAGCTTTCATGGGCCTGAATAACCTGGGTGGTCTGCAATCGCAAACAGCACGATGGCCTCGGCGACGAGTTTTCCGTCCACCGTGGCCCGCCCCTGCATCTTGCCGAAATTGCTGCGCCGGTTCAGCAACTCCATCTCGATCCGCAGTTGATCTCCAGGAACAACCGGCCGCCGAAACTTAGCATTCTCGATGCCGGTGAAATAGATCAGCTTCTTCTCTCTGTCCGGCAGGTCACGATAAATCATCACCCCCGCCACCTGCGCCATGGCCTCAATAATCAGCACGCCCGGCATTACGGGCGCTCCGGGGAAATGCCCCTGGAAGAACTGCTCGTTGACCGTGACATTCTTCAAGCCCACGATCCGCTTATCCGGCTCGAGCTCGATAATCCGATCCACCAACAGAAACGGGTAGCGGTGCGGCAAGAACTTCATGATCTCCGTGATGCTGTAAATGACGCGCTTCTCCGTCTCGGGAGCTGCCATCGGATCAGCCATCGTTCACCGCCCGGATAATTCCAGGGTCGGGCAACCTTCACTGCTTTCCGGCTCGCTGAAGGCCACAGACCCTCTGCTAACCAGGGCCCTCGACGCATTATAGACGAAAGCTTCCGGGCTTCCAAACGCGAACCCGGCCTCAACGGCCTCATGGTACTGCCGTTCTCGCGTCTTGTCTCCGGCGCCTGAGCGCCGCCGCTTTCGCCGATTACCCAGCGGGGCTACTGGCGGGAAGAAGGGGTCTTATACGGCAAACAATACTGCGGGCGATGCTCGCGGGCGACACAGCGTCCCTTCGTCCACGCCTTCGCCTCCACCTATTTCTGGAATCCAGCAGGTGTGCTAAACTCCGTGCGCCTGATCCCAATAAGGAGATCGTTTGTGAGCGGACGCATCCTTGACG
>Ga0315309_1001339_pt1 | contig 14768 bp, 14 predicted proteins | sample TDP4_MG_FD_203080 | JGI IMG/M metagenome (GOLD analysis project Ga0315309, IMG submission 203080) | Freshwater sediment microbial communities from Lake Towuti, South Sulawesi, Indonesia - TDP4 | ecosystem: Environmental > Aquatic > Freshwater > Lake > Sediment | place: Indonesia: South Sulawesi... | reverse complement strand
TCATCCTTTATCTTCTCCAGTTTATCTTCAGCATACTTCACGACCTTCTCTTTATCCTCTAAAGATTCTGCCTTGGCCAGGTCTTCTCTCATAGCTCTCAAGCTCAGTTCTATTCCAGCAATAATAATTGCCACGGGATTATTTATCTCATGGGCAAAACTCGCCGCCAACTGTCCCATTGACGACAGCCTATCCTGCTGTGCCACTGCTGCCTGAGCTTTCTGGAGATCCTGGCTAAGCTGGGCACTCCTTATCGCCAGACCAGCGTAGCGGGCAAGCCGGAAGAATAGTGCCAGTTCCCGACCACTGAATAATCCTTTCTCTTTCTCTCCCAGAATCAGAAAACCCAGAAGACCCTCTTGATAGAAACTGGGAACGCAAAGGACTGCTTTTAACTCCACCATCAATTTCTTGAGTTCCATAAGAGAAGGCTTAATGTAATCACCCAAACGAAGTAGTCTCTCCTCCTTAAGCCAGAAGTCAATATCCTCCCTCTGGAGAACATCGAGCTCTCTCCTTTTGACAAATTTTTTTTCACTTATAAGAGGAACTATCTTTTTGAACCAGATATAGAAAGGATTCTCCTCTTCTGGGAGAGCCCTGTCCAGAGAAATCCTCCCTATTCCCGCAGTCGATTTCAGAACATATTCCCGTCTATCTTTATCGTGGAGAAAGATAGTAGCGTGAGTTATAACCACATCCAGATGGGCATAATAGAACTTGGTGAGATATCTGGGGATTAACTTCACCAACTTGTCCACACTGTCTATCTCAATCATCCCCTGAGCAGTCCTTTCCAGATGCTCCTCTGCCCTTAATTCCCTCTCCCTCTGCTTCGCCTCAAGCCTGCGAATCAGAAACATCGCCACAAAAGGACCAACCAGAGCCAACCCCGCAAAAAGCGCCAACGGAGGAAACCACCAGAGCCTATCCATAATTCCCACCAGCCAGGGCCTCGCCACCGATGCCACCAGAGCCGGAAGCCCGATAATAAAAGCATAAGTCCCAGCCAGCACCCCACCCCTCGTAACGACTACGGCAATATCCATAAGCCGATACGCAACTATGGCATAAGCAATAGTTAATACACAAATAATAACTGCCAAATGACCAAAAGGATAAACTTCTATCCCGTAGTTCGGAAGATAATCAACTGCTCCTACATAGCCAATGAGAAGGCCTATGAACAAATATTTTCTTCGCGTCCGTTCGATGGGTAATTTTTCTCTTGAAAATCCTAGAAACAAACTATAGAAACTTAATAGCAATAATATTGCAAAAAATAGCAAGAATAATGGGTGTAGAATTCCTGCCCGAAACCAATAGCCCCAAAAATATTGATACACAGATGGAAGAAAATATTTGGTTCTACTCAGAGGAAGAAAAATGAAAATCCCCAAGAGATAACTCAGAAGGACATATTTCCCTTGATTTCTCAACCCCAAAAAGGTAGTGACAAAATGGAATGTCGTAACGGGAATGAAGATTGCTCCAATATAAACAAACCTACACCAAAATAGTGCTTGATTTGTGTTAGGGGCCAACAAAAGTAGAAAAGTACCCAATTGCCAAATAAAAACTGACAATGTTAGAAAAAGAAAAGATGTGTAAACTTTTGATTTTTTATTTCGCGTAAAGACAAAAATCCCTATACCTATTGAAAAGATTGCAGAAATAAGATTAGGAATTGCGTGCGGGTTAATTTGATACATTTAGACTAGCCTACCTTATTTACCTAGATTTCAAAGTCAATCACCACTGCAATAAAATGGTTTCCAAAGCTAATAATTAATTCTTAATGAGAAATCCGGTAACTCTTAAAATGTTCGATATCTTTATCTGTTACGTTTCCTTTAGAATTCCGAAAGTCTGCCAGAGATAAACCTACTTTCTTTTCTTCTTCCAAAAGCTCATGCACGTGGTGCGGGTCTACTTTCCCAATGGAATAATTTCCGTCCCAACCTTTCCAAGTCAAAACAAGAACCTCGCCGAGACATGCATAGACTTCCCCCTTACGAATACCTATGTCTAACTTATGATTAATGCTAGAGATCTTTGCCAAACCAGATTCAATCACTAAAACATCATTCCTGGACTGGATTACTTCTTTAGAAACATTCTTCGGCTGGCTACCATCGATAACAATAGTTCCCGAACTCAAATGTGAGGGAGTTATTATTGCTCCTATTGCACTGCTTACTGCAATAACAATATCAGCAGGGAGGCAACCATCGACTTCTGAATAACACTTCAAATTCCTTTGACTATCTAACGTAACAATGAGAGATTCTAGAGCTTCTCGATCTATATCTATCAGTATAAGTTGTCTTACTTTTTTAGACAAAATTCTTGTGCACGCAGAACCAACCGACCCTGCCGCTCCTACGATCGCAACACTAGCATCTTTTAATTCTATTCCTATTTTTTCAGCTATTTTAACCACATTCCGCATTAGGAGAGCGGTGGCATAAGCATTCCCCGTCGTCAAACCCGCCTTCACTTTGCCAATCAGATCAGCACCATCGTGAGTAAGAATAGAAGTAAATGCTCCCAATCCAACAATCTTTGCGCCTAATTTTTCTGCTAACTTGACAGATTGCAAAATTTTTCTTCTAGCTAAAGGTTGATTCCTCATCATTTGCCTTGGCGTTAAAGGACAAATAATAATCCATCCGTTTACTTCTTCATTTCTTTTTGTCTTAAAACCTGTGATTTCGGACCCAACTATAGGCCAATAATACCTTGTCCAAATATCTATGAAACCTTCTGGCAACTTATCAGCAAGGGGATACTTTTTGCTCGCATCTTTAAAACCTAGTGGATGTACTATAAATACAAACCTGCCCGGAGCTATAATTAGTCTGACAAGTCCGCACGGTAAGAATCTTATCACTAAATCTCGAAGGGCACTAAGAAAAAGCCTAGCCGTGTTCAATATGGCAAATATTGCACGCATCAACTTAAACGGAGATTCATATATATTTTTGTTATTTTCTCGAAAGTCGAGAAGTTATGTAATTTACTATATCATCCACTGTCTTCACATCCACGAGATCTTTTTCTGGAATCTCCACACCAAATTTATCTTCCAACTCATATACTATTTCTATTGAACTAAAAGAATCCACTCCGAGGTCGTCGGTGAGAACAGCCATCTTCTTAATCTCTCCCGCATCTAAGTCTAGTTGATCCGCCAGAATCCGTATAACCTGGGTTTCTACTGAATTTCTGTCGATTTTCGTCATATGTACTCGGTCTTTAGTGATTTTACAAATTAGCTCTCGTACTTCTTAACTACTACCACTGCATTATTACTACCGAAGCCGAAAGAGTTTGATAACGCGATGTCTATTTTACTTCTGCGACCAGTATTCGGGACATAATCGAGGTCGCACTCGGGATCTGGGACCTTATAATTAATCGTTGGGGGGATAATGCCATTCTCTATAACCAAAGCACAAACAATTAATTCCACTGCTCCCGCAGCTCCTATAAGGTGACCGATCATTGACTTTGTGGAACTTATAGGCACCTTATATGCATAGTCACCAAAAACTTTCTTGATCGCTTGCGTCTCAATTTTATCATTTACCCGGGTCGATGTTCCATGAGCATGTATATAGTCCACATCATTTGGAGAAGTACACGCATCCTCCAAAGCCAAACTCATCGCCTTGGCGGCATCTTTTCCCTCTGGAGCGGGCATAACCATATGGTAAGCTCCACTTGTCATTCCATAACCTATTATCTCACCATATATCTCAGCACCTCTCTTTTCTGCGTGCTCAACCGTTTCAAGTATAAGGATACCAGCTCCTTCTCCCATTACAAATCCATCCCTTTCTTTATCAAAAGGTCGGCTGGCTTCCTTGGGGGACTCATTCCTCTTTGACAAAACTTGCAAAGCATTAAAGGCTCCAAAAGTAAAAGGTGTAATGGGTGCTTCAGCGCCACCTGCAACTACTACATCTGCTTTTCCCAATCGGATCATATGAAAAGCTTGCCCTATGGCATGTGAACCTGAGGAACAGGCTGTAGAGATAGCCATATTCGGACCCTTTAAACCCAATTCAATAGAGATATGTCCTGGTACAGCGTTAGGGGCAACCCTCGGCACGCCCAAAGGATGGGCCGATTTGGGGCCCTTCCTATGCATAAGCTCTATCTGCTCTTCATGAAAAAGGACACCACCTAAACCTGAGCCTATGCACACGCCGATTCTGTCTCTATCTTCTTTTCTTAAATCTAATTCAGCATCCTCTATTGCCATCTTGGCAGAAGCAATCCCGAATTGAGCAAATCGGTCAACCCTTTTTGCAACAGATTTTTCCATATAGTTTAGGGAGTCAAAATCTGGAATTTCTGCAGCAATTTTCGTATCGTAACCGGAAGTATCAAAGCTTTTAATCCTATCAACTCCAGACTTTCCCTGAATAATTGCCTTCCAGAAGGCGTCTTTGCCGATGCCATTAGGAGCTATTACCCCCAGACCCGTTATTACTACTCGCCTATCCATTGTCTTCTTGACTTTTCTTATTATCATTTCTGCCTTCCAGAGGCGCTCCTGTAGCTCCTTTGTCTTTGCTCTCCGCTCGCTCCCTCTCCTCTCAGGAATAGATTTATTCTTTTCAATTCCTTCCCCTATGAGTTTATTCAGGATGTCCCGATGTTTTTCTCCCAAGTCAAGAAAACGCACTCCACAGTTGAACTTGTTATTCTTTTCTAAAAAGTAGCTCCATACCACCTGTGCTTTAGTGTCTATTGGAGAATAATCTGGAGATAAATCAAGTCGAAGAGTAACTATAGAGGAAACGGGAAGGGAACTATCTAAAATTAAAGAAGCACCCTCACTACTGAGGTTACTAATATCCCCTGAAATCCTTCCAGGGATTTGGGAAGGTGGGTTTTCTATCTCTATATCAACAGGATAGCCTGATAGAATACGGGGAAAGCCTCTTCTATCACATGAAAATTCATATCTTTCCATCTATGGCCGCCCTAAAGAAAATAGTCTATTTTTTTCGACGCCTATTTTTATACGCTATCTGTTGTTCCTTAAGCCACTTCTTGATTTCCTCTTCGTCAAACCTCCAGTGTCTACCAACCTTAGAGGCAGGTATCCGTCCTGTTTGAGCTAAATAATAGACTGTAGGCTTAGGAATTTTCAGATATGCGGAGAGTTCATCAACTGTCAGCAATTTGGAAGGCATAATGGCCTCTGTGGGAAGTTATCAGTAGTTACCAACTGGTAACGATAATTATAAATATCTATAAATTGGCTGTCAAGAAAATTCTTGCCGGGCTTTCCTGAATTCGGTACAATTTTATCTAAAATCTACTTCCCCCGATCGTTGTTTCTATCCACACTCGGCACAAACACAGAAGTATTTTACTTTTCGGTCCAGGGCCTAAATCTTGGTTTCGTTCATCTCGCAGTTCCTGTATAGGGGTCAAAATTGGCAGAGAGTCAATATTTTTCCTTGACTTATACGGTATTATCTTTTTATAATTCAAATATGATAATTGATGTTTTTCTTGGTTTACTGGTTGGAATTTCCGCTTTTACAGATTTAAGATACGGCAAAGTTTATAACTGGATAACATTCCCGGGAATGGTATTGGGAATTGGATTCAATAGTATCTCTTATGGATTGCCTGGACTGAGGGATAGTCTTATTGGTCTTCTAACAGGGGGTCTATTTCTACTTTTAGGTTTTGCATGGGGAGGAATTGGTGGAGGAGATATAAAACTTTTGGCAGCTGTTGGTAGCTTAAAAGGATATAGTTTTGTTCTTTGGGGCGGAATCTATGGCATACTACTCTGTGGCTTAATGGCTATTATAACGATGGCCCGCCAGAAAGTTCTTATACAAAGCATAAAGCGTATATTCCATACGTTATTCTCACTCTTAATCCCAAAACTAAAGTTTGTTCCTTTAGAAAAAAAAGACAGCGTCCCTTTGCCGTTCGGCTTTTTCATCGCTGCAGGAATGATTCTCCACTGGCTAGAATTGACCTTCAAAATCAAATGGGTTTAAAAATCAAAATAAGTCTATTAATTAAATTTGCTTTTCTGATGGCTGTTTTCCTATTTATCATTTTAGCCTTACTTACAAACTTGTTTCTTTCTCAACAGAAAAAGCTACTAATTGACCAACTGATTAAGCGACAAACTACCATTATTAAAACATATGCTCCCCAATGCGAAATTGCCCTAAAAGAAAAGGACGATTTACTACTCTTTTCATATTTAAAGTCAATCATGGAAGATGAAAATACATTTTCCACCTTCATTTTAAACAAGGAAGGAAAGGTTATAGTTCACAATAAAACAGAAGAGTGGGGAAAAATCTATAAAGACAAGATTTCGGAAAGAGCACTAACGGCGAAAGAGCTCCTAATTCAATCCTTCGAACGTCAGGGAGAGAAAGCCTACAGTATCTCCTTACCGTTATTATCCAACTCTTACATCTTCTCTATCGGTTTTGAGAGCTCAAATATCAACCAGATAATGGACGAAAGAAAAAAAAATCTCTATATGGCGTCAGGAATTATCTTATTCTTGATGTTAAGCTTCAGCTTAATCCTTACCAACAGGATTGTTGCGAGACCCTTAAGACAAACTAAATCGATGATTGAAATAGCTTCCAAAGGAAGGTTGGATGAAGAGATTAAGGTAACCCGACGCGACGAAATAGGTGAGGTCCAAGCAGCGTTCAAAAATCTGGTTAATCAATTTAGAGAGATAAGTAAATATCAGGAAATTGAGGTCAATACTGCTAAGAAAAGTCTTAACCTTTTCTTACAAAAGATTGGGAAGCTCATAAAAGAAGGGACGATACTTGTGGATTCTGATAATAACATCATATTTTTAAACGACGTAGCGAAAGAAATATTTCATCTTCCCCAAGAGGAATTTGCTGGCAGGCATATCCTGGAAGTAATTAAAGAAAAAGAACTACTAGACTTACTAAGAGAGTCCAGGAGTCAACCAAATCAAATTTTTAGGATTGATACAAAGGAGTATAAGGCACTGGTAACAACTATTCAAGACGAAGAAAAATTAATCGGGACCGTGGTTTTTTTGGAAGGTTAAAACCCACCTTTTAAATACATTAAGGCAATAGGCCCAAATATGACAATAAAAATTGTAGGAAAAATAAAGAAGATTAATGGAAACAGAAGCTTGACTGGTGCTTCGGCCGCCAATTTTTCAGCAAGGAGGAAGCGTTGAGTTCTCATCTGGTCAGATTGCGCACGCAGTATAGGAGCGAGACTTCCTCCGAGTTGTATAGCCTGTATGAGAGAGTTAACTACTGAAGTGAGTGCGGTATGGTCTACCCTTTGAGCCATATCCCTTAAAGCATCCATCCTCGACTTTCCCATTCTTATTTCCTGTTGCATATTAAAGAATTCGTCCTTTAAAGGCCCTTTTGTACCCCTTTCCACAAATTTGTTCACTGCAGAACTAAAATCCAAACCTGCCTCTACACAGAGGGTAAGCAAATCCAAAGCATCTGGCAAACTTCTAAAAATAGTCCTATGTCTCTCATCAATCTTATTCTTTAACCAAAATTCTGGAAAATAGAAACCTAAAAGTAGTGCCAATAAAAGAAAAATAAAACCAGTTGTTTCAAAAAGAATCATCACCAAGAAAAGTAGAAAAATCCCAGCTAAAATCTGTATAGCAATAAAGTCGGATGGAGAAAGATTTCCCGGATTTCCAGCCAATCCAAGTTTTTTCTTAATCTTCTCTTTCATATCTATAAGAAATGGATAATCTAATTTTTCTATTGACTTGCCCACCTTTTTTACAAGTGCCATCATCAATCGAGTCAATGGGCCTGTTGGTTTAGTCTCCGGGATTTTTGCTTCCTTTGTTGGCTGAGGAATTACTTTGGCACTCGGCCATAGTTGATTAACGATTAAGACCGTAAAAATAAAAGTTAGTAACATAATCGCGAAGAGTAACATTCCAACCCCCTGCTAGAAAATAGGGACAGCGACCATTCTTAAGGACCTTTGATGTAGAATGCCTTGGCCACCACGGGGTAAAAAACGACTCTGACCCCTTTTTCTCAGATATCAATTGTAATAATCTTTTTAATTATAAAGCCCCCTATAGCTAACATAAAAACAACTAAACCAATCAGAACATAACCTATGGGAGTGGTAAACATTGGTTTCATCATTTCTGGGTCCATAAGATACAGGACAAAGCCGAGAAAGAGGGGCAATGCACCAACTATTATCCCCGATATTCTCCCTTGAGCAGTAAGAGCCTTTATCTTTCCTTGAAGTTTGTGCCTTTCCCTCATTGTAGATGCTATATTATTCAAAATTTCTGCTAACTTGCCACCAGTTTCCCTCGCTATGTTAATCGCTGCTATTGATATTTGAAGTTCCCTGCTGTCTACTCTTTTCACTAAATTATCAAGCGCCTCAGCAATAGGAACTCCTAATCTGATTTCATGAATGACCTGTGCAAATTCTTCAGACATTGGTGGAGATGTTTCACGAACCAAAACCTCTAATGCCTGCTGGAAACCAGAGCCAGCTCTTAAACTATTTGCAATACTACTTAAGCCATCAATAAGTTGGTTGTTAAATCTGTCTATGTTTTTATTGTATGAGATTCTTGCTATAACTTTAGGGAAAAATAACCCTAGGATTCCAAAAATTAAACCTATGAAAAATTTACCAGTAAATAGAAAGACGAAACCTCCTATTATGACCGCGCTCGACAATTTAATTAGCCGGGCTAATTTTGTCCCTGGAGAAAAAATTAGAGTACGGATGAAAAATTCCCTTTTTCCCACTATTTTTTGTTCCCTTGATTTCCGAACCAAGTTATCTTTATACTCACTTATTCCTCTTATTAAAAGGTTGGAAAGGATAAAGACAATTCCAAATACCGCCCATAGTATTAACAATTTATAAATAAACATTGTTTATCATTCTCCTTCAAATATTCCCATATCAAAAGATATGCCATGGGACTTTGCGTCCCTGATGAATACGGGGACTATACCCGTGGGTTTAAACTCACCTATAACTTTCCCTTTTTCATCTATTCTTTTCTGCTCATACTTGAAAATATCCGCAGTGGTGATTGTATCTCCCTCTAAACCTGTAACTTCCGTAATATGGGTAATTTTTCTTGAGCCGTCGGAAAAGCGGGCTTGTTGAATAATAATATTGATGGCACTTGCGATCTGTTCCCTTATAGCTCTTACTGGCAACTCCATTCCAGACATCAAGACAAGAGTCTCCAGTCGAGATAAAGCGTCGCGAGGACTATTGGCATGAATGGTGGTTAAAGACCCGTCGTGGCCTGTATTCATAGCCTGCAACATATCGATTGCTTCTCCTCCCCTGCATTCGCCAACAACAATTCTATCCGGACGCATTCTTAGACAATTGATTACCAACCTGCGAATAGGTATAGCGCCCTGCCCTTCTATATTTGGTGGTCTTGATTCTAACGAAACTACATGTGCTTGAGGCAAACTCAATTCTGCCGAATCCTCGACCGTAATAATCCTTTCATCTTTAGGTATGAAAGAAGAAGCAATGTTTAAAAGAGTGGTTTTGCCCGAACTTGTTCCTCCAGAGATAAGAATATTTTTTCTTAATTGGACACATATCCTCAAGAATTCTCCCATTTCATGAGTTAATGTCCCAAGGCCAACGAGTTCGTCTATAGAAAGTCTTCTTTTTATGAACTTACGAATAGTCAATACCGGTCCTATAAGGGATAAAGGAGGGATAATAGCATTAACTCTCGACCCATCTTTAAGTCTGGCATCAACTAAAGGTGAGGACTCATCAATTCTTCTTCCCAGAGGAGTGACAATTCTTTCAATGGTAGTTAAAACGTGTTGGTCATTTGTGAATTTCTCATCGGTTAGGATTATCTTCCCTTCTCTTTCAATATATATTCTATCCTTTCCATTAACCATAATCTCAGATATTGAAGGGTCTCTTATAAAACCTTCTAACGGGCCCAAGCCTAAACACTCATCCAATATTTCCATCACCAACTTTGTCCGTTCTTCGCGGGAAGTCATGCTCTTCCCTTCTTCAGCAAGAATCTTCTCAATGGCTTTCTTTGTCGTTTCTCTAATCTCTTTTTGCTTTTGTACATCTTTATCTGATGTCAAATCGAGGCTCTTCAAATCCAGTTCTTCAATCAATCGCTTATGAATATGAACTTTTAAATCTATAATCTCTTTGCTCCATCCAACCTCTTCCCGCGGCGCTTCACGAACTATTTCCTTCTCCTCTTTAGTAATTTCTGTTCTTGAGATTGCCTCGCCCTGCGGTCTCGCAATGACAGCAAATAATCCCTCTTCTCTGACTAAATGGCCAGCTAAATTCCGCACCCCTTTAGAAAAATGAGAGCGTGGTGAAATCAAAGTAGCAGGTGAAGCCTTATTAATCGATTCAATAACCGTTTCCGGGTCGTATGGTATTTCCCCTAAAATCTCTTGCTTTAAATAAGATTCTATCTCCTTACCTGGCAGGCCGCCTTTCATATCGCTCATATTTAGGATAGTCTTAATCCTCTGAGGCGGGAAATGCAAAGACTGCAATGTATCAAGAAAGCTTTGGGCTCTTTTAAGGGACAGAAAGTCAGGCGTAATGATTAAAAGTACTAAATCAGAATTGTCAAAACAGGATACAACTCGGTCAGTAACTACACTTTCGGTGCTAATGACAGTATAAGGATATACTCCTCTGAGAGACTTGATGAGTTTATCTATATGCTGAGGGCTAATTTGGGATGCTTTTTTAGAATCCGGAATGCCTGATAGAAGCTCTACTCCTGATGGGTGGGAAAGAAGATAACCTTTAATCAAGCCTTCACTCAATCTATCAATAAAAGGCAGAAGGTCTAATAAGGATTTCTTTTCTGAAAGATTAAATAATAAAGCGACCTCGTCTCCTGCATCAAAATTAAGGTCAATCAAAGCTACCGGGTTGTGAATTTCTCCTTGTAATGCTACGGCCAAATTAGTTGCTACCAGTGTCTGGCCTACGCCTCCCTTCGCGCCAAAAACTGAAATTACTCTTGAGACTTTTCCCATCTTTTCTTATGCCTTATAGCTGGGGCATCTTATATCTTCTCTTCCTTTTTCACAAATGTCGGAGTAATAAAAATTGTTATGTCACTTCTCTTCTTAGAAAAAGTTGTTGTCTTAAACAGATATCCTAAAATAGGAATATCGCCTAATAGAGGGAACTTCTTGGCAGTCTTTTCGTTCTCGGTCTTTACCAGGCCAGCAATTACTATTGTATCTCCTGTCTCAACTTGGACCTTCGTACTCGCTCTCCTTGTTGATATCCCAGGAACAGTTATCCCGGCGATAGTAACAGCATTCTTCCAATCTAAATCGCTAACCTTCGCTGTAATATAAGCATCTATAATACGTCTTTTCTCTTCACCTATAGGTAAGATTTCCAGGGTAACCCCGTATTCTTTCCACTCAATGCCTATAGCCCCTCCCTCTTGAGGAACAGGGATAGGCACCTCACCTCCAACAAGAAAGCTCGCACTTTCCCCACTCAGGGCGACTAAGTTGGGTTTAGCAAGTATTTGCGCTTTGCCTTCTTGAATCATCATATTTAGGGTTGCCGTAAGTTCATCTAACCTTCTAATAGTACCAACCTTAAATAATCCCGGAATAGACTCTTCTGCGAAAGAAATCTTATCCACCCATTCTATTCCCAAGTTCGCTAATGATGATATACTTGTTTCCAAAACCTGAACGCTCATCTGAATCATAGGTCTATAAACAATATGTTTATTTACCTGAAGAAGAAGGCTCTCTTCCTTACCTGCAGCGTCAAAAAGGAGCAAGGAAGTCATACCTTCATTTTTTCCTAATATTAAGACTTTTCTTTTGGTGAGTGCTTTAACATCAGCAATACTTGGGTCTCCAACTGCTACCTTGGAAATATCGTATTCCGTTGTAAGGGCTCTCGATTCCCCCACTACCACTTTAATGACATCCTCCTGAGCTCCAATATTGACAGAAAAAATTGAAAGGAAAAAAATTACGAATATTGCCATTCCTACCGACTGTTTCACTCCGTTTCTCCTTCTTTCAAAGATTTTAACATTTCAAGCGCCCTTCCTCTTTCTTCTTCAACACCCCTAATGATTGAAGGTAGCGCCTCTTTTTCTCTTAATCTTATTTTCCCTTTGCCTTCCCTCTTAATAATCGAATCAAACCCAACTGGAGAAGCAGAAACCTCCTCTTTTTCACCAGAAGCATGCAATAAAAGTTTCAATGTGCTTTTCTCCTGAGCAAATGTTACAATTTGTGCCTCACGAAAAGTCAAAGCCAGAGTCACCGTATTCTCAGAACCTGTCGTCGGAATCAATTCTTCTAATCCTATTTTTCTTGCTTTCTTTTCTTTCTTTGCAGCACCTCCTATTACTTCCTGCCCAACAGCTAAAACCAATACATTCTGCAAGATAGAGACGGTCTCACTTTTTTCTTCTTTCCCTTCTGTGTAATCAAAGGTACCAATTACATCAACATAGTCCCCTGGCTTAATCAAACCCGAGACCCCACTCACATCATCAACCCTTATTGAGACAGCCCTGCGCCCTTTTGGAACAATTATGGATAATCCTGTTTCCTCGCCAAAAATAGCAAGTTTTGTAGCAACAATCTGTTCACCACCCATAATCGGAATAATCGAAGAATAAACAGTTCTACCTTTCTCATCTAACAAATCTTTTACAGACGTTAAGGTGCCGGGCTGGCAAAACTTACTTGGTACCTCTACTACTTGCACCAAATCCTGGTTTATCACAGAATATGGAGGAATGTAGTCCTTAGCTACAAGCACGTTTACTCTTTTACCTGCTTCAATATATTTATCCTCCAGCGATGAAAGATAAACCCCAACCAAAACCATGACAATAAATCCTAACAAGACAGAGACCAGGAGAGACTTTTTTGTCTTCAATATATACCACCTCGTTATTTACTAACTGTAGCCGGCGGCTTTAGCCGGCGAATATCCGTTATAAATTTTAGAGGAAATGTCGAATGACAGTCTGCCCTTAAACCAGAAGCTCTTGCACTGTTATCAACACTCCGTTACGGCGTTGCTTCTTCTATTTTTTCTGATGCCCTCTGGAAAAGTGTTCTAATTTTTCCACCAAAAAGCCTGAGAGCAGCAAAAACAGCAATTGCAACCAAAGCGATGATAAGAATATACTCAGTCATAGTCTGACCATCCTCGTCAAGCAATAATCTCTTCAACATCCCAACTCACCTCCTCACTTTGCAATTGTTTGAAACCGATTCTTTAGAATCTTATCATCAAAAAATCCTGGAATGCGCCAAAACAACGCACTTCTCTTTTAAATAAATCTTCTCGGGAAGAAAGGAACGAAAAGCGCGTGGCACACCCACTTCATATTTCACTATAACTCTTGACGGCGAAAATCCTCTTCCTATATGAACCTCTGTTCTAATTCTATCACTCCTCAAGGAAGGTTTCCCGTTGGCCAAAAAATCCTTCAGCTCATCTGCCACGCTTGGTGCGGTATAATTTCCGTGAACAATTAACCACGCGCCGTATCGGGCCCCCATTAACATTCGGCATTTGGCAATATATATCATCGAAAATAACATAATTCCACCGATTAAGGTCGCGAAAATAAAAATAAGTAGGACAGATTCAACAAGCGCCTGCCCTTTCGCATCTTTCTTAAAACGAATCAAATTAACCTCTTATTCCCATAAATTGTCCTTGCCACCCCCTTCCTCCTTTCATTGCAAAGCCTGCTTCTCTCTGTCATTGCGAGTCTGAAGGACGTGGCAATCTCATTTTAGTCAGTGCTCATAAGGAGAGCCTACTGGAATCAAATGCGCATTATATCCACCCGACCTAGCGAAAAGATACGCCCTTGAAGCTGGCACGCCCCACCTCTGTCCATGAGAAGGAAACATCGGTCCCCTCGTATTATATGGACGTGCTGAAGCTATGGCATATATTGCTGGCATCTCCTCAATCCCCAATAACCTTTTACCCAAAGGGAAAAAACCCCGTTCGGAATTTTTAACTGCCATTACAGTTACTTTCAACGCATTGCGAATCTCACGGTCATCCTGCTTAAGTTCAAGCCATCTAGGACGATCGCTATACCTATGCCAGGGCCATGGAATTGGAACGGGTATCCCGAATACATACACTATTGTCGTGTCGCAATAAATAATCGTCCCCTGGTTTCTTTCCAAGGTATACCTCTCTAAACTGCCATCGGTAAAGAACTTCGGGGAATAACTGATTAATGCATCAGCGCCGTTCTCCCTGGCTACCTCAAGTGCTACCCCGAGAGCTGCCGGACCAGAAGTACGGTATAAAAAATCCTGAGAGCGGATTAAACTTTCTATACAGGCTTTTGGTACCCTGTGATTACAGTACGGCCACCACACGAATCTTGGCCAACCTAATGAAAATACAGGAATTCCTAAGGTCGCATTTATACCAGCAATAGAATTGAGCGCTTTTGCTTTCATACAAGCAGCGCTCTGGGCAGCAGCATCAGCAGCGTTCTGTAACATAATCCTGTCCCTTATCATCTTACCGACATTGACTACAGTCATCCAGAACATCATCAATGCCAGCAGAGTCAATGCAGCAAAAGGCAATATCTGCCCCTTTTCATCTTTCAAACGATTTATCATAAAACTCCCTATCAGGCGATTTCACCATCTTACAAGTCACAGTCCCTGTAAAAA
>Ga0315309_1001338_pt1 | contig 14768 bp, 12 predicted proteins | sample TDP4_MG_FD_203080 | JGI IMG/M metagenome (GOLD analysis project Ga0315309, IMG submission 203080) | Freshwater sediment microbial communities from Lake Towuti, South Sulawesi, Indonesia - TDP4 | ecosystem: Environmental > Aquatic > Freshwater > Lake > Sediment | place: Indonesia: South Sulawesi... | reverse complement strand
CAGTGATGGGTTCCAAGAACCTAAAGGCCATTGCTGCCAGAGGACACGAAAGAGTAAAAGTTGCGGACCCGGAAAAGATTCGAGAGTTGACGGCATGGTTCAACGAAAACATGCCGAAACTCAGTCCGAATATCCATAACTATGGCACAGGAGCGGTTATGGATGCTTTTGCTGAGTCAGGGAACCTGCCTTATCACAACTTCCGTGACGGAAACTTCCCGAACCCCGATGCGCTAGACGCAAAGACGATCAAGAAAACTGTGAGCATTGGGATGGAAACATGCTTCGCCTGCACCGTCAGGTGCAAGAAGGTTGTGAAGATTGAAGACAAGCTGAAGGTCGATCCGACATTCGGTGGACCCGAGTATGAGACCCTTGCCTCCTTGGGCTCAGACTGCGGGATTGAAGATCTGGCCTCGGTGTGCAAAGGCCACGAACTCTGTCAGCGCTACGGTTTGGACACGATCTCGATCGGAGCGTCTATTGCGTTCGCTATGGAATGCTTCGAGAGAGGACTTCTCACAAAGAAAAACACGGGAGGAATAGAACTCAACTTCGGGAATGCCGATGTGATGCTCCAATTGATATCGTTGATAGCGAGGCGAGAGGGAATCGGAGACTTGCTGGCAGAAGGAGTGAAGAGGGCGGCTGAGAAACTTGGACCTGAAGCTAGGGAACTTGCCATACATGTGAAAGGACTGGAAGTTCCGATGCATGAGCCTCGCTTGAAGCGTGCTCTAGGACTAGGATACGCAGTATCGCCAACTGGAGCGGATCACGTACACAACATACACGACACGGCATTCGATGACAACATGTGGAATGACATGAGAAGCCTTGGCGTCCTGAATAGGGTGACGGTTGAAGATTTCGGTCCAGCTAAGATTCGGTTATTCAGATATTTCTCGATTTGGAGACATCTTGCCAACTGCTTGGTTCTATGCATCTTTCCTCCTTGGGACTACGAGCAGAAAGTGGATTTGGTGAAGGCTGTCACCGGCTGGAATACCACCGCGTTCGAATTGTGGAAAGTAGGTGAACGAGCATTGAATATGACAAGGGCCTTCAACTTCCGTGAAGGATTCACCGCCAAGGATGACTGGCTACCCGACCGATTCTTCCATCCTCACAATGTCGGAGCACTTGCCAACACTGCCGTTGACAGTGAACAGCTCCTTAGGGCCAGGCGCATCTACTACAGAATGATGGACTGGAACGGGGAAACCGGTGCACCCACTAGAGAGAAGCTTGAGGAACTTGATGTTCGCTGGATCGCTGACAAGATTGGGATAGAATAGCATATGAACCCAGTCAGACCGAAGAGAAACAAGTAGTCACAATGAGCATCCTCTACCTTATGGTAATGCTATCGGCAGGAGTGCTCATAGCTTGGGCTTTGAGGATGATATAGGACATTCGTCGAGGGAGACTTGAGGGCTGTCCAAGCTGTAGGTTGTATGGAACTCGTTTGGCTCATCTGCCGAATAGCCTTGTGTGTAGGACTTGGGGAGGCTTCGAGGCCGATCGGAGACACGAAAGATAATCTAGGTTCTTGAGGCATCCATTCCCTCAAGGTAGATTGTTAGGCTCACAAGGCACAGGTGTCTTCAGATGGTAAAAATTGGGAAGACAAGTCTTGAACTTGTGCAAGGAGACATGACGGACATGGACTGCGATGCGATCGTGAACGCGGCAGACACAGATCTAGTGTTGGGAGGCGGTGTTGCTGGGGCGATACGAAGGAAAGGTGGGCCTGCGATTCAAGAAGAGTGTAGCAAGATAGGGAGGATAGAGGTCGGCGAAACCGCGATAACGACTGGCGGAAACCTCAAGGCGAAATATGTGATTCACGCTGTCGGCCCGAGGTTTGGTGAGGGAGATGAGGATAGGAAACTTGCTTCGGCGACGCTGAACAGCCTAAGGTTGGCTGACAGACACGGTTTGAGATCGATCGCATTTCCCGCGATAAGCACAGGCGTATTCGGGTTCCCGGTAGACCGGTGCGCCAGCGTGATGCTATCCACCGCGATTTCGCATCTTTGCGAGGGTCATATGATTGAGCAAACTGCGCTAAGCCTGCAGCGACATACCCCTCAAACGTATGATCCCATCCATACTCCTCGGCATACAAGATGCCATGAAGATAGGTGACATAGCCAATGTCTCCGGGTTGGAGAGTGGAACGTATCTGTACTCGCCTTTGATTCTCTTGCGGTGTCTTCATGACTTGCACCCTTCCGCTCTAGGTCTCATGTGAAACACTATGACTAGTGAAGGCCTGTCCTGTGATGCCAGAAACGCCCGACTTGTTGATATATTCATTACAGGTGAACACCTGGGTGGCCTAAGCGAAACGTGCTCATATTAACTCCTGAGTACAAAGCCTCACACCGTTCCGTCGCTCGTGCCCGACGCAGAAAGAAGGCCCGTGAGGCGGGCTTAGACGCATCTTTTCACGTGGTTATGAGAGGTCGATCTTCTTCTGAACACAAGCATTCCTGTTACGAGGGCTGAGCAGAGGATCAACTCTACGAAACCTCTGGTGTGACCCGGGTCATTTGGTGAAGTGATGGCGGCCCCCGGCGGCGCTGTCACGGTAGTCCAGACTGTCCGGGTATAGGTTGAGGCACTGGTTGCAGTGAGCGTCATTGTTGTGATGAATGTAGTTGTCTGGTTGAAACTGATCCAGCGGGTAGTCGTCCCAGTGATGACCGTAGGTATGACGATAACATCTGTCAGCGGTACGGATGTTGTGAAGACATAGGTATGAGTAAGGGTTCGCACAAGCAGAGTATACGTCGTGTTGCCTATTACTGTTGTCACAGTATCAGTCGTTGTGGCGGTCCAGCTCAATGTACGCGGGTCATATCGCGTCAGGGTAACTATAGGGATGAAGGATGTTTGTGTGGCCGTGAATAGCGATGCCAATGATGATGCCACGGTCCTCGTGAGCGTTGCAGTAGAGGTTACAGTTCTTGTGTAGAAAGTTGTAACCGGAATCTCGCGAAGCACAACGTACTCCTTCCTTGGCGGAAAGAAGAAGACAATGGCTCCTAGAAATCCCAGAACGACGACGACAAGAAAGACCACGAGAACTATCCACTTTCTTCTGTTGGTCGACAACGACACCACAGTCAATCTTTGTGCTGTCTCCTCGTTTTATTAGGCTATCGCACAAGTAGAACCATACGCGCATGTAATGGCAGTCAATCGTTAGACAGTTCCTTTAACAGATCTCTTTAAGACATATATCTATCGCTATGATCCTTCAGAGAGCAGCATGAGAGTTGGTGACGTGTGCCGATAACAGACGTGACCAAGAAGCAGTTAGCGCAGAGGCACAGGCTGTTTTACAAGATATGCCGAAACTGTGGGATTCGGAACTCGGCTGCTGCCTACAGGTGTAGGAAATGTCGCAGTAGCAGCCTTAGGTGGAAGAAGAGAGAACTAGGCGCCAAGTAGGCCTTTTAGGGCGTCAGCCGATATCTGTCACGCGGAAAAAGCGTCACTTCCCGTATGTTCTCTACTCCCAACAGAGCCATCAGTAGCCTTTCCAGCCCGAACGCCCATCCCGCATGGGGTGGCATACCATAGTCGAAGACTTTGAGATGATCTTGAAACGCGTCTAGGGCGAGGCCCTTCTCTCTGAGTCGTTCGACGAGCGTTTCCTTTCGGTCTGCGCGTGAGCCTCCCGACGCGATCTCAACCCACTCATACATAAAGTCGAACCCGTGGCTCAGCTCCGGGTTGTCTTCTTTGGGCTTGATGTAGAACGCCTTCGCTTTCATCGGCCAATCGACGATAAAGTAGAACTGGTTTCGATGGAGCTCCTGAAGCGTACGGTATGCAGGCGTGGGAATGTCCTCTCCCCACGATACTTCCTGTCCCTCCACCTTCAGCTCTTGAAGAATCTCGTCATACGTGTATCTATTGAGTGGAAGCGTCGGGACTGGCGGACTGGCCCCCAACGTCGTTAACTCTTTGCTGCACTTGCCGGTGACATGGCTTACGATTTCATGCATGAGTTCTTCGAGAACTTGCATCACATCTTCTGAGGTTGCGAACGCTTGTTCAATGTCCACTGAGGTGAATTCATTTGTGTGTCGCCTTGTATCATGCTCCTCGGCCCTGAAGAACGGCCCTATCTCGTACACCTTTTCGAAAACGGTCACCAGTTGTTCTTTGTAGAGCTGAGGGCTCTGGGCAAGGTACGCCTTACGATCGAAGTAATCCACCGGGAAGAGCGCTGCTCCTCCCTCCGTAGCGCTCACAATGAGCCTCGGCGAATGAATCTCGACGAACCCCTGTCTGACAAGAAAGTTTCTCGTCGCTACGAGGACCTCATTCCTCACCTTGAAGATAGCTGCCTGCTCCGGCCGGCGAAGATCAAGAATCCGTGCGTTCAGTCGGACATCTATTTCTGCTGGCACTCGCCCTGTGGGGTCGAGCGGAAGTGGGTATACTACTTCACCGAGAATCTTGACTTCCGAGGGGGTCACCTCGACTCCATGAGGCGCCTCTTTCGAAGCGTGAATGGTTCCTTTCACGCCGATAGCGAATTGCTTTCCTATCCGAGAGATCTTCTCCAAGAGTTCCTTCGAGGACTTTGTCTTTGGAACGGTGATTTGGACGACTCCATTCTTGTCTCGGACAGTTATGAAGAGAATCTTGCCTAGGTCCCGGAGGTCCTGAACCCAGCCGAAGAGAACTACCTCTCTGCCATCGACCTCCGGCACTATGTCTGTAGAGTAGTGGGTTCTTCTCCAGTTATCTAAAGCGTCAGTGACCAAGTCTGGCACACTCAGATATGGCTATCTGACTAGATTCGTTAATAGTCGGGCCACATCTGTAGGCTTTTCAGCCACATGTACCCCGGCGTCCTGTAATGCCTTGATCTTGCTTTCAGCCGTGCCTGACCTCCCTGAGATTATTGCACCTGCGTGACCCATCCTCTTCCCGGGAGGGGCGGTTCGCCCCGCGATGTAGGCAGCTACAGGCTTTGGATAGGAGGTTCTCTTGATGTACTCTGCGGCTTGCTCCTCAGCGTTTCCTCCAATCTCCCCTATCAGCGCCACCGCCTTCGTATCTCTGTCGGATTTGAACATCTCAAGCAGATCAATAAATGTCAAGCCAACAATGGGATCTCCCCCTATTCCTACACATGTGGTTTCCCCGAGCCCGGATTTCGTCAGCCCGGCAGCTATCTCATAGGTCAAGGTTCCGCTCCTCGAAACTAGTCCCACCTTTCCCTTCGAGAACACGTGCGCCGGCATAATCCCTAACTTGCATTCACCAGCAGTTATGATTCCGGGTGTATTCGGCCCAATCAGAACAGTCTTCTTCTCACGTGCCACGGCCAAGAACTCCATTGTGTCTCTTACTGGGATTCCCTCAGTGATCACAACGACCGGGTTGAGGCCCGAATCGATCTCTTCCAATATGGCATCTTTGGCGAAAGGAGCGGGAACGAAGATTATGGAAGCATCGATTCTGTGAGCATCAACAGCCTCGCTGACTGTATCATACACCGGAACACCATGAACGCTTGTTCCCCCTTTGCCCGGAGTCACTCCGGCGGTTATCTTCGTACCATACTCCAGCATCAGCTTTGCATGGAACATGCCTTGCGTACCTGTGATTCCCTGAACCAGTACTCTTGTATTCCTACCCACGAGAATCGCCATTCGGCTCACCTCAAGGATCTGGCAACTACCTCTCTTGCTCCTTCCTCCATGCTGTCCAAGAACGGGATACCTGCCTCTTCAAGAATCCTACGACCCTCCTCCTCATTCGTTCCAACCATGCGAATCACTATAGGCATCTTGATTCGGGCTCTTTCTCTGGTTGCGACAATACCTCTAGCCACATCATCACACCTAGTTATGCCTGCAAGAATATTGATGAAGAGCGTCTTGGTTCGCTCATTCGAGAGAACAATCTCCAAGGCGGCCTCGATCCTCTCCATGGTTGCACCGCCCGCGCCGGCGTCGCAGAAATTGGCCGGCTTGCCTCCGTAGTAATGAATCATATCCAAGGTTGCCATAACCAGTCCGGCACCGTTTCCGATCACTCCAATATTCCCATCAAGCTCAACGTAGGAGAGGCCCCTCTCTCGAGCTTTGAGCTCCAACGGTGTGAGTTCTGCTCCTTCTTGTTTGACTCTTTCCTGAAATTCCGTATGTCTATAAAGTGAGTTGTCGTCAACTGAAGCCCTGAAGTCTGCCGCGACGAAGCTTCCCTGCTCCATTTCAAGAAGAGGGTTCGACTCAAGAAGTTCACAGTCATATGTCGCACAGATCTTGTATATCTTTGAGATTATCCCTGTCAGATCCACCAATTGCTTCCCTGAGAAGCCTAACTTTCGCCCGATGATTCGCGCCTCATATTCTCTCAGTCCGTGAATTGGATCTACGTTGAATCTGACGATCTTCTCAGGAGACCTCGAAGCCACTTCCTCTATGTCAATCCCACCTTCCAAGGATGCCAATACGGTGTAACAACCCATGGATCTGTTGACAGTGACGCCAGCGTAGAGCTCTCTTCTTGCCGAGATGGCTTCTTCCACTAGTAGCTTCCTCACAGGTTCACCGTAAATCTTCATTCCAAACAGTTCCTTCGCGATATCATAAGCCTCCTTGGAGGTTGACACGAGCTTTATCCCACCTGCCTTCTTCCTGCCAGCAACAAGAACTTGAGACTTCACAATCGAAGGCCTCCTTAATTCCTCGAACGCCTTTCTTGCCTCCTCAGGAGTGGAAACGACAAGCCCCTTTGGAATCGGCAGAGCGAAACTCTGAGCGATTGATTTTGCCTCATGCTCAAAGAGCTTCATGATCATACTCATCTCAAATGGAGTCTGAGCTATCGATTAGGGCTCGGCTCCGCTGATTTAAGTCTCGCATCAGGAAAGATCACCGTAACGCATTTATTAGTGGCTAGAGGTTACGTCTGCCGGAATCAGCGATATCAAAGCATCGCAAAGGAGGAAAATGCAATGTCAGAGGCAACGGCAGTGCTCATTGGACAGAAGCCAGTCATGAACTACGTTTTGGCGTGCATAACCTTGCTGCAGGGAGGATCAGGAGAAGTGACTGTGAAGGCGAGAGGACGTGCGATAAGTCGGGCGGTGGATGTCGTAGAGATTATTCGAAGACGCTTCATGCCTGAAATCAAGGTTGGTCCCATAACGATCGGCACTCAACAGCTGCCTGCACGGGAGGGCGGAGCTCCATCCAACGTGAGCACTATGGAGTTGGTACTGAAGAAGTAGACCGCAAGTCTATCACAGGCTCCACGATTCCCTTCCCTATTTTTCTGGGGAGGTTCAGCTATGGTAAAGACAGAACTGTGCAGTTTCTGTGTCAAGAGTGGCATACTCTGCCAAAGATGCCAAGAGAAATTGAAGAGGGGGCGCATCAGTCAGCTTGACCTTAAGGTTATTCAACTCCTAACGGAGCTTGAGAAGAGCTATCCGGTCCTTCAGGAGGTTCATTTTCATAAGGCCGCCGAAGTAGGCGAGACCTTAGCAATTATGGTTGACAGACGTGACATCGGAAAGATCGTTGGCGCAGAAGGAAAGATCATCCGAGCCATCAGCGAACAGGCAGGTGGAAAGAAGATAAAGGTTCTGGGCTATGGCGGAGATGACAGACAGTTTCTGGAGGAATTGTTCTCACCTCTTTCGATCCTAACAATCAACACCATTTGGCTTCCAGATGGCAGCACAGAAACAAAAGCTATTCTTCAGGGAAGAAACCCACGACATATGCCAGTGGATTTGGAGGTCGCGAAGCAACTGGCAAAAGAGATTCAGGGATTGACTCTAAGAGTGGAGTTTGAAAGACAGTAACAGCTACCTCGACACCTCAAACGCTTTTATTGACACGGTCCCCATAGCGAAGGGGAGAAGAAAAGGCCTCGATGACAAAGTTAACCTTCTACGGCGGAGTCGAAGAGATAGGAGGCAACAAGATCCTTCTTGAAGATCGAGACACAAGAATCTTTCTCGACTTCGGGATGAGTTTCGCCGATAGAAGAAGATTCTATTCGGATCCTTGGCTCTCTCCAAGGGATGAGAAGGGACTTCTGGAGTTTGGTATACTGCCACCTTTGGAGGGCGCTTACAGATTCGATGAAAGGGAAACAACAATCGACGCAGTCATGCTTTCTCACTCCCACGCCGACCACGCAACGTATGTCGCTTTCATCAACAGAAAAATCCCAGTATACTGCGGAGAAACGACAAAGATCATACTGGAGGGACTCGCCGAAACAAGACCCCGCAGCTTCGAAACGGACATATCAGGCGTGAACTTACGAACATTCCGGACCGGAGTCAAAATCCGGCTCAAGGACATTGAGGTTGAGCCGTATCATGTGGATCACAGCACGCCGGGGGCCTATGGATACGTCATTCACACCTCTCAGGGAGCCATTGTCTACACAGGAGATTTGAGAACACACGGCTCGAGGCCTGACTTGACAAAGGATTTCGTCGAGGCGTCTGCAAAGGCACACCCGACCCTAATGATATCTGAAGGAACGAACATGACGGACGCAGACGTATCGAGTGAAAATGAGGTCAGGATCAAGGCCAACAAAGTGGTGGCAGGAACCGAGAAACTCGTCTTGACAGATTTCGCTTTCACTGACGTAGACCGGTTGAAAACCATTCACGATGTTGCGAAGCAAAACAATAGAGCCCTCGCAATTCCGCTAAAGCAAGCGCACCTACTCTGCAGATTGCGATCAGACAAGAAACTGAAGATACCTGACGCAGCATCCGATAGGCATATCGTGATCTACCAGAAAAGGAAGAAGAGGTATTATAGCTGGGAAGAGAAGCTGCTTGGCCTTGAAAACATAAGAGAGGCAACGGAAATACGGAAGCATCAGGATCGCTTGCTTCTCGTATGCTCGTTCTCAGATATGAGAGAACTCGTCGAGATAAAGCCTGAGCCAGGCAGCAACTTCATTCTATCTGGTTCCGAGCCTTTCAATGAGGAACGAGAGATAGAATTTGACAAGTTCAAGAACTGGCTAGATCATTTCGGATTGCCGATGTATCACATACACAGTTCAGGACACATAATGCCAAATGAACTCAAGCGAATGATCTCGCAGATTCGTCCCATAGCTGTTCTCCCTATTCATACAGAGCATCCGGCTCTCTTCGCAAGGTTCATGGAAAAAGTCGCAAGAATCCAGCTGCCCAAGAGATTTGAAACGTGTCATCTGTCAGGGTAGGAAACATGAGAACAATGAACATAGTAGCGCAAGCGCGACATTCGGCTTCCTGAGAGAATCTCGAAGAATCCTCTCTTCAAAGTCTATCTCGCTTACACATCCGATCGAGTTCTCGACGTGAAACTTCTTTCCGATCCAAAAGATCCGATCAAGTGCACTATCGCTTAGGCCGCTCAATATTCTTCTAGTCAGTCGTCCAATCACAAACTCCTTCCCTAGAATATCCCTCCACGATTCCTGATACTTCGATAGGACGCGTGAAGAGTAGTCTCCGACAGCTACACTTTCTGCTGCTATGTCCCCCGCTACTCGAGAACATGTGAGACCGAATACTATTCCTCCTCCGGTGGTCGGCTTGACCTGAGACGCGGCATCTCCTACAACCAGAAGACCGCTAGCGTAAGTTCTTGGCGAGGGGCCGCCCAAAGGAATAGGGTGGAATGACACGTCTGTCAGAGGTTCCAAGATCTTCTTGGATGCGATTGGATGCTCTGTGACGAAATGTTCGAGCAGGATTCTTGGATTTCCTCTATTTGCCGCAAGCCCAACTTTGGCACTTCCATCCTTCCTTGGAATGATCCAAGCAAAGAATCCGGGAGCATATCTACTACCAAAGTACACTTCAACCGACTCAGGTTCAAGGTCGGAAACTCTTGCGGAATATCCCTGCACCCCCATGACTATCGCCTCTTTACTCGGACTCGGAAGGTTAGCTTTCTTCAGCAAACCTGCGTGGACCCCCTCGGCATCAATGACAGCTTTGGCTTCAACTTGTGACCACCTTTCCCCGCGAACAGAGATCCCTCTGACATTGCCTGAGTCCGTCAGAAGCGACTCTGCGCGGACGCCTCTGAGATATGAAACTCCAGCACGCGTGGCTAGCTCTGCCAAATACTGATCGAACAGGACCCTGTCGATGACATATGAGACTGGCTTCTCACATTCAACGCGAAGTGTCCTTCCGAAGGGAGAGTGGAAATTGGCTGTTCTGATTTCGTTCTCAATCAGGTCAGAGGGAACGTCGATTCCCAAAGTCTTCAAGCCGTGGGCACTAACGTGGCCTGCGCAGTGAGAGGGAAGCCCAACCTCCATGTGCTCCTCTACGACTGAAACATCTGCGCCCTTCCTAGCTGCGACTAGCGCAGAGTAGGATCCGCAGGGGCCAGCGCCTACGACCGCAATATCGAAGCTCTCTCTCATGAGGCTAGATACTTCCCCCCGTCACAGCATTCCTTGACCCTTATTCGACTCGGTTTTGAAACGTAAACCTTTATCCTAGTTGTCATGGGGCCACTACTGCGCCATGCGGGAGAAGTCTAGATGCAAGATAGATTGAAGTTGATACAGTATGGTATTGGACCGATCGGCGCCAGCATAGTGAAACTCGTGCTACAGAAGACAGGTCTCGAGTACGTCGGCGCCGTCGACATAGACCCGAACAAGGCCGGAAAAGATCTGGGAGAAATCGCAGGGGTGGGCAGGAGACTAGGGGTTACGGTCTCCAGTGATGCGAAGAAAGTTCTTCATGCATCGAAGGCTGACGTGGTCATTCATACGACGGCCTCATTTCTGAAGGATGTTCGACAACAAATACTTGAAGCGATAGACGCGGAACTCGATATCGTCTCAACATCGGAGGAACTCACCTTTCCGTTCCTGAAGAGCCCTGGAATAGCAAAGGAGATCGATGACCTAGCGAAGAAGAAGAAGGTGACTGTGCTTGCCACAGGAGTCAACCCTGGCTTCCTCATGGATGTGTTTCCATTAGCCGTTACGAGTGTATGCCAAGATGTGAAGAGCATCAAAGTGACAAGAGTCATGGACGCCTCAATTCGAAGGCTTCCCTTCCAGAAGAAGATTGGAGCGGGCATGACAGTTGAACAGTTCATCAGCGCCGTTGCCGGTGGAAGAATGGGGCACATCGGATTGCCAGAATCGATTGCGATGATTGCAGCCGGATTGGGATGGAAACTGGATGACATTCAGCAGACAATCGAACCGGTAATAGCTGATAGGGCTCTGAAGACTCAGTATCTCACCATGGAGAAAGGCCAAGTTTCTGGCCTACACCAAGTCGGTAAAGGCGTTGTGGGAGGCCGGACAGCTATCACGCTTGACTTCTGGGCACATGTCGGAGCTGCCGATCCAAGAGACTCGGTCTTCATCGAGGGGACTCCAAATGTTGACCTCACTGCGAAAGGAGGAATTCATGGAGATCTGGCAACAGCTGCAATGGTAGTGAACTCGATCCCGAGAGTCGTCACGGGACCGCCGGGCCTCATGACTATGAAGGATCTCCCTGTACCTTGTGCTCTTCTCGGCGATGTCATGAAGATCGTTGGCCACTAATCTGAAGGTACTTCCTTCCCTCGATCGGAGATTTCAGAGTTTGTTGCAAGCAAGGAATAAATACGCGATTCGTGGAGCGTTCCGAGCTACAAGGTGCGTTGCTTGAGTGAAGTAAGAACGGTCAAGATGCCTACCTGCAACTGGTGCGGAAGAATGATTCTGCCCGGAGAGGGTGCGGTTCATTTCTCGTGTCCTGAATGTGGCGAGGTGACCGTCTGGCGCTGTGAAAAATGTAGGCTGTTCGGCCGACCGTATAAGTGCCCGAAGTGCGGCTACACGGGCCCGTGAGGAGTAGGGGGATCATGGGACGAGTTTTGACGCAGATCAAGGTCTTTCCAACTGAGGTTGGTGTCGATCTGGTGAGACTTCAAGATGATGTAAGGAAGGGCCTACCAGAAGGTGCGACGATAGCCAAGGCGGAAGAAGAACCAATCGCCTTCGGCTTGGTTGCTCTCGTCCTGACTATCTCAATGATCGAGAAGGAGGGCATAGTCGAAGAGGTAGAGAAAGCCCTCGCCTCGACCGCAAACGTCGGGGAGATTCAGACAGTTGCAATAAGCAGGTGTTAGTCCGCGCTCTGCCTTCTTGTTACTATAAGTAACATTTATAAGTTCCCTCCGTTACCTTGAGTAACATACGTGACCACACAGTGACCCTTGAGAGAATCTCGAAGACTAGGAGAGCCCGATCCCTAGACTTCCCTCCGGACTACAAGGATCTGGAGGAAATGTTTGAGGAAGCACTTGAACTACTGGATATCTTCGAAAGTTCCACTAGAACAAGAATGCTCCTTTCAATGTATAGAGGACCGTGCAACAAGTCGTACTTTAGAAGTCTCATTAACCCGAAGCTTGTCTACGAGAACCTAGAGATACTTCAGGAGCGCGAACTCGTAGAAGAACACTCAGATGGAACTTTTGATCTGACGGAGATAGGCAAGAGACTACTGCGTGAATACCTGCAATTCCTGCAGAACTTGAGAAGGACGATTTGGGAGATCTAGAAAGGTCTGTGGTTGTCTATTGGGACACTTGTGGTCTTATAGCATAGTTAGGTGGAGAAGGAGAATCTGATAGATCTGACAGAGGAGATTTGGGTTGGCAAATAAGGAAGTGCAGCTGCGAGTTGCCGACGCAAGGCAGCGTGACATTGGTCACGGGAAGGTCAGAATAGACAACAAGACCATGCAAGGTTTGGGGATTACCGCTGGAGACTTCGTTGAGATCCATGGAAAGAAGACCACGGTTGCCGTGGCTTGGCCGGCATATGCGGAAGATCAAGGCCAAGACATTATTCGCATGGATGGTATCGTCCGCAGAAACTCCGGTGTGGCCTTAAACGAGTATGTCTTGATTAGGCCAGCAGAGGTCAAGGAGGCCCAGGCAATAGTATTTGCGCCAACTGATGTTCGCCTCAGCGTTGACGACGACTTTGTGAACTTCGTGAAGAGGCGCTTTATGGATATGCCGTTCCGCGAAGGCGACATGACACTTCTATCCATCTTCGGAAGCGCAGTCCCTCTGGTCGTAGTTAGAGGGAGGCCTCATGGCGCAATCAAGATCACGGATGAGACCTCGGTTCAGGTTCTAAGCGAACCTACGCCTGAGAAGAAAGGAATTCCGATGATCACCTATGAAGACATTGGCGGTCTCCACGAAGAGATTCAGAGGATCCGAGAGATGGTTGAGCTGCCGCTTAGACATCCAGAGCTTTTCCAGAGACTGGGAATTGAACCTCCCAGGGGTGTATTCCTCTTCGGCCCTCCCGGATGTGGCAAGACCCTGCTGGCGAAGGCCGTGGCAAACGAGTCAGACGCCAACTTCTATGTTATCTCTGGCCCAGAAATAATGAGCAAGTTCTACGGTGAATCTGAAGCGCGCCTCCGGGAGATCTTCCACAAGGCACAGGAGACGGCGCCGAGCATAATCTTCATCGATGAACTGGACGCAATTGCACCGAAGAGAGAAGAGGTCACTGGAGAGGTTGAGAGACGAGTGGTGGCTCAGCTACTCTCATCGATGGACGGAATGGGCTCGAGGGGGAACATAATAGTGATAGGCGCAACGAACAGACCTAATGCGATCGACCCTGCTCTCAGAAGGCCCGGAAGATTCGACCGAGAGATCGAGATAGGAGTTCCAGACAGACAGGGACGATTCGAGGTATTGCAGATTCACACTAGGAACATGCCACTAGCAAAGGATGTGGACCTGCAGAAGCTCGCGGACCTAAGCCACGGGTATACAGGGGCTGACGTCTCCGCCCTTTGCCGTGAAGCGGCGATGAAGGCGTTGAGACGCTACTTGCCTGAAATCAACCTCGAAGAGGAGAAGATACCTCCTGAGATTCTGGAGAAGATGGACGTTAGATTCGAGGATTTCATGGCAGCTTACAGGGAGATTACCCCTTCAGCGATGAGAGAAGTATACGTAGAGATCCCAACGGTGAAGTGGGAAGACATAGGTGGGCTACTTGATGTCAAGCAAGAACTGATTGAGGCTATAGAGTGGCCCCTGAAGAAGCCCGAGGTCTTCGGAAGAATAGGCGTGCAACCTCCGAGGGGCATACTGCTCTTTGGACCACCTGGATGCGGAAAGACCATGCTGGCTCGGGCGATATCAACGGAGAGCGAGGCAAACTTCATTTCGATCAAAGGGCCTGAAATCTTCAGCAAATGGGTCGGAGAATCAGAGAAAGCGATCCGCGAAGTGTTTAGGAAAGGAAGAACAGCAGCGCCTTCAATAATATTCTTCGATGAGCTTGACGCGGTCGTTCCTCGGCGCGGCATGGGCTATGCCGACTCCGGCGCTACTGAGAGAGTGATAAGCCAACTCCTAACGGAGATGGATGGAATTGAATCCCTGCAGAATGTCGTTGTGGTTGCCGCAACGAACAGGCCGGACATTCTGGATCCAGCCGTACTGAGGCCGGGAAGATTCGACAGATTGATATATGTGCCGCCTCCCGACGAGCGAACCCGTCTTCAGATATTGAAGATCCACATGAAAGGCATGCCGTTGGCGAAGGATTTGAACCTAGAAGACCTCGCAGCAAAAAGCATCGGATACTCAGGAGCAGACCTGCAGGCCGTGTGTCGTGAGGCTGGCATGATTGCATTGAGAAACAACATCAACGCAAAGGAGGTTTCCATCAGAGACTTCAACGAGGCAATG
>Ga0315309_1001337_pt1 | contig 14775 bp, 17 predicted proteins | sample TDP4_MG_FD_203080 | JGI IMG/M metagenome (GOLD analysis project Ga0315309, IMG submission 203080) | Freshwater sediment microbial communities from Lake Towuti, South Sulawesi, Indonesia - TDP4 | ecosystem: Environmental > Aquatic > Freshwater > Lake > Sediment | place: Indonesia: South Sulawesi... | reverse complement strand
CTACAATATGAAGGTAAAAATATATAAAAGATCCAGCAGACCAATTTGGTCGCCTTTCTGGAAAAATTTGCCTGACCTAAATGGTTCTTTCTCTATCCTTTCCCCACCTTTCCTCGATTATCCGCCGGAAGCGAGAAGCGTACACAATTTCCCAGGTAGCCTCTTTGCCAGGAAACATCTTCATCGCTGAGCGCCGGATAGACTCAACTATCTCTTCAGCATCCCGCCGCGAAAGCCGCTCCTGACGGATGATAGCCAAGCCTAAATCCACCATAGTCCTTAGGTAGCGAATTTTTCTGTTTTCCTCTTCCACCGGGGATTTCTTTCCTGTCTTATCCATTTATGAATAAACTTTTCTACTCGACCAATTCCAATCTTGGATTGGGATTATACTGTCGCCCCACCTTGGCACAAGGCTTACCTTCAACCATCACCACATCGGCAGTGAAGTCTATCTTCTCTCTAAGAAGGGAAGAACCTATACCTACTGCATCAAATGGTATACCAAGCTTTACAAAACGTCTTATTCTTTGTTCATTAAACCCGCTGGAAACTATTATCTTCAAATAATCGAAGCCAGCTTCATCGAAGCGCTTCCTTGCCTTCCTGCAGAGCTCAGCGCACACTCCAAAGGAATCTTTTCCTCTACCCTTAACCGATTTGTCACGCAGCTTAGCCGCAGTATCAAACCTTACACCCCATAGCCTCATTTTAAGAACCTTGGCGACTTCCAGAGATGTTCCTATACAGTCGTTATCAAAATCTACGAGAACTACCCTAGGAATGTCTTCAGGCATATATCTATCGAATGCCTTTGCTGCTGCCACTGTATCCCCATTATAGGCAGCTATGAGTCCGTGAGGAATGGTACCTATCCCTTCTCCTCCCCACATAGAGCCTTGAGCGTCGGTGGACACATTTATGGCCCCAGAAATATAGGCAGCATACCCGTCTGCCTCTTGCACTCTATAATGGTCAAATCTTGCCGGAAAGAAAAGCACCGGTTTTCCAGATGTTGCATCTACCACTTTCCTTACGGCAGTGGCTACCGCAGTCCCTCTTGCTATGACGCCTAAATACACAGTCTCCAGGTGGGCAAATGTACTATAGTCTCCCTCAATAGTAATTACAGTCTCCAGTGGCCTAATTCTGTCTCCATCGTGAAGGGCTCTAATGATCAAATCTTCTGGATGGTCAGCACATAGTTTTAAGACAGCAATAGCCTCATCTATTCCACAGAGAATAGCCTTCTTGCGACAGAATACCTGCATCAGTACCTGGGTGTGTCGACGGTCTTTCTCCAGAACCTCCTTAGTACGAACAAAATACTTATCACTATACCAACCCTTCCTTATTTTCTCAACCGGGATATTAAACTTCTCGGGTTCAAGCCTCTTAGTTACCATCTCTTTCCTCCGACATACAGTTTCAATGTGTGTACTTTTGCTGCTCTTTAGGCACATACCATTTGATAAAATTGTAACCGATGCCTGCCGGAGCTACCTCAATACCATGAAATCGGTTGTCGACCACAGGGAGAGCATCAGCCACATAAAGGAAGGTATACGGTTCATCCTCAGCCAAAATGGCATGAATCCTCTGGTATATCTCCTTTCTTTTTTCTATATCAAATGTACGTCGCCCATCCACAAGGAGACGGTCTACCTCCGGGTTACTATAAGAGATAAAGTTGTATTGTCCCTCCTTCATCTGCGAAGAGTGCCAGATGGAATACTGGTCTGGGTCTCGAGAGAGACTCCAACCGAGGATTACTGCCTCAAAATTCTTCTTGTCAATGTACTGATGGATAAATGCTGCCCATTCCAGAATGCGAATCTTCACCTCAATGCCAATCTTTCTCAGGTTGGATTGAATAATGGTAGCGCAGAGCTCACGCATCTTGTTTCCTTGATTTGTCATCAGGGTAAAGCTGAATGGCTTGCCATCTTTATCAAGAATACCGTCTCCATTACTATCTTGCCATCCTAAATCATAGAGTAATTTCTTAGCTTTCTCCATATTATGCTCGTAGACAAAGACACTTGGATTGTAAGCCCAAGATGTGGGAGGGAATGGTCCTGTCGAGACCTGTCCCAAGCCAAGAAGAACCCCCTCTATGATCTCCTGTCTGTTTATGGCATAGGTCATGGCCTGACGGACTCTCTTATCTTCAAAGAGAGGATTTTTTAAATTATAGCCAACATATGTATAGCCAAAACTCGGGTAGCGAAACTTGTTAAATTTGCGGAGAAACTCTTCTCTTACGGCCTCCTTCTGGAACTGGTCTGGAGTCAGTCCCATCATATCTACCGAGCCTCTTCTTAGCTCCAGAAACTGCACGGCCTGATCAGGCAAAATCCTATATATTATGCGGTCAATATATGGCCTTCCTTCAAAATAGTCGCCGTTTGCCTCTAAGACAATCCTTTCGTCAGTCTTCCACTCTACAAACTTATAAGGTCCTGTTCCGATAGGGGCTCGGTTTGCAGGATGATTATTGAAATCTCCTTTCTCAAAAATGTGCTTGGGTATAATTCCCATTCCCCAACTCTCCAGCCCGGGAGAGAATGGTTCTTTGTACCTTATCCTGACAGTATAATCGTCTAAAATTTCAAACTTCTCGACCATAAGGTAGTCAGCAGAATAGGGCGTCTTTATATTGGGGTCGATGAGCTTCTCATATGTAAATCTAACATCTTGGGCCGTGAAAGGTTTGCCGTCGTGCCAGTTCACATTCTTTCGCAGATAAAAAGTAATTACCAGCCCGTCTTCTGATACCTCCCATGATTCTGCGAGGTCGCCTATCAAGTTGATGTTCTTGTCGTACTTAACTAAACCATTATAGACATAGCCATTTATGTCACCGGAAGCACTGTCGCTGGCAAGAACAGGATTTAGAAGACTTGCATCGCCAATAGATGCCTCAACTATTGTATCTCCATAGGCTGGCTCGAGGGGTTGTTCTTCACTGGTGGGTATTAAATCTTTCTCTCTTCCGGTAGGCCTTTTTGCAAAATGGACAATTAACACAGTAAGAGCAATTGCTCCGAATACTATGGCAAGAACTACAATGGTTTTTCTCATCTCTTCTCTTCACTATTCTGGATGTCCTACTGGGATAATGTAAAGTGGCACATTATCTTTAGGTAAAGAAAGTGCCTTTTGCACGCCGGCATCACTAAATGCGCCAATAGGAACCGAACCCAAACCCAGAGAGACTGCCTGGAGGTGAATATTCTGGGCTATATGGCCTGCTTCTATGTGCGCATATCTGACGCCTCTTTCTCCATATTTAAAACATATTCTCTCATAGACGCAAGCAATCACAAAGTTGACCGCCGCCTCTGCGATTGCTCCCTGCCATAAGGCTGCACTGGAAAGAGAAGAGCGAAGGTCCTTCTCCGACATCCTTTCCAAGATGTGGTCTTCTGGAAGATAGTGAAATAGTCCATTAGGAGAAACGACATAAATCTCCATTGGATATAGAGCACCCGCAGAAGGAACGGTCTTAGAAGCACCCGTCACCGAATCCACATCTCTTTGCCCGTATGAAGACCATAAGAGTTGCGAAATCTCTTCCAAGGACAATTCTTCCTTGCGGAAATTCCTGAGCGAATACCTTTTCACTATTGCTTCTTCAAGACTCATCCTGCCCGTTCTTTTAGGTCGGGGTAGCTTAATGATTTCCCCTTTCACTTTCCCTTCGCCTCCTTCGGGAACCGAGGGATCGGCTCTTACTATAAAGAATCCTGAAATGGGAAGAAACAGAAAAAGAACGAGAATCAATCTCAACAGAATTCTTCTCATCTATCTCCTGAAAAAACAGTTATTGCTTTCGTTTAGCTATTTCGTTTTCGATGATCTTGATTGCTTTTTCCGCTTTCTCCTTCTGGTCAGCGACCAAAATAACTACATCTCCCTCCTTAACGCCAAAAGCCTCTTCGATATTCCTCTTATCTTGCTTATTGAGGCCGTATTTTGGCAATTCGTCAGTGGAGATAAATCCTTTAACCTCCGTCTCCTTCTCTACCTTCTTTGCTAAGCTATCTGTAAGTTTCTGATCCTGAACGAGAACTCCACTAAATCCTTCGACCTTTATCCCCACCACGATTCCTCCAGAATCTAAGACCCCTCTAATTACATGGGAATTGGTCTCGCTAAGTAGGTCTGTTATCTCCTTCATCCTTTCCCACCTCCTTCTCTTTTCATTGTAGCAGCAAAGACCAACCTTTGCCTTCCTCTCCTTTGATGGAGAAGAGAATAGTTAAAGAACAGTAGATACCAAAGTCTCTGTAGCCGACACTCCATCAATCGCCCTAATCTTCTTAATCACCAGTGAACTAAGGGAACCTAAGTCGGGAGCCTCTACAGTAGCTACAAGATCCCACCGACCAAACACAGCCTGAACCTTATTGATGCCCTTTATATCCTTAATTTTCGATAAGACCGCCTCTTCTTTCCCTGCCTCAAGCCTAATCAACACTAACCCAATCATAACTATCACCCCCTCAGCTTTAAGCCCCTTGTCAATCCCGTAGGGCCAAAGCGTAATCCTTGCTTCCTATATAGGGGCTCAATTCATTGAGTCCGCTTGTTAGCAGAGCTATCGCTCTGCCACTACATTTATCTACTAGAGCTGTGTCTCACGCAAAAGTTGCGCAGTTAACTCCGACGATAGTGGCTCTATATAGAATCCTGAACTCCAGGAGAATCCTTCCACTCTCACAATATGGGGAAGTATCTCTAAGTGCCAATGGTAATCCTTATGTATTGTCCTCCAATAGCCTGCTCTTGGTCGCATATACGGTATAGAGTGAATCATATAGTTGAGCGGTGGATCGTTCAGAAGTTTACAAATTTTCCCTAAGGTTACTTTCAAAATTGAAGCGAATTCCAAAAGTGTACCCCCATCTTCCTGGGTGAAATCTGGATTATGTCTTCTGGGAAGTATCCAGGTCTCAAAAGGAAGACGCGGGGCAAACGGTATATAGGAGATGAAAGATTTATTTTGTTCAACTATTCTTAGATTTGTATTTAACTCTTCTCTAACGACATCACAGAAGACACAACGCTCTTTCTCTCTATAGTAAGCTTTGGCATTTTCCAGTTCGTCTTTTACACTTTGAGGAGTAAGAGGCAAGGCAACCAGTTGAGAATGGGTATGTCCCCATCGATAAGGAGAGCTTGGCCTTTGGTTCTTGAAAACTATAGCATATCTTAGACGCTTATCACCTTTTAAGTCAATAATTCTACTTTGATAGACGGTGAGGGCATTCTTTATCTGCTCCACAGGCAGGTCATTCAAATTCTTGACATGCTCCGGGCTTTCCACTATCAATTCGTGCGCCCCAACATTATTCATCGCATCGTATATCCCCACCCCATGCCTCTCCAGTTCTTTCTCCACCTCGAGCACTCTCTCTTTACTAGGAAAGACCCTTACACTCCATCCAGGTTGGTTCGGTGGAGTTACCGGATTTCGCAACGCATAGATTTCGTTAGGTGTCTCCTTCTCGTTTCCCGGACAGAAAGGACATGTCTTGACATCCAATATCACTTTAGGTTCTAACGAACCAAGAAATTCCTCCCTCTTCCTCGTATCTGTTATAATCCAGCACCCGGAAATAATATCTCTCCTCAACTCCGCGCACATCTTTTTCTCCCCAGAGCCTCAATCAACTCACTGTATGAAAGGCTGTTCAACAGGTTTTTCTTTTCTAGCCACCCTCTACGACCAACTGCAACTCCCAAGTAGAGATTCTCCATTTGATTCAGCGTATGAGCATCTGTCCCAATCCCCATAAGGACACCCATCTCTTTTGCTTTCCTGCAATAGATATCATAAAGGTCAAGCCTTTCGGGATAAGCATTTATTTCTAAGAATGTGTGCGTTTTTTGAGCAGTCTTCAGCACCTTTTCCATATTTACCGCATACGGCTCTCTCTTCCCCAGTAGCCTGCCTTGTGGATGGGCAATCATATGGACATATTTATTTTCCATCGCGGAAATTATCCTCTCTGTCAATTGTTCCTCAGACTGTTTGAATCCAGTATGGATTGCAGCGATAACGAGGTCAAGTTGAGACAGGACATCATCTTCATAATCTAATGACCCATCTGAAAGAATATCCACTTCCATACCGCAGAGAAGCTTAACGTTTCGGCTATTCCTGTTAAACTTCCTTGTCTCTTCAATTTTCTTATAAACTCCATCTACATCAAGACCGCCGGCAACTTTAAGTGTTTGAGAATGGTCACAAATTCCCACCCACTCAAGCCCCATCTCCTTCCCCCTCTCCGCAATCTCTGAGAGTTTACCTATTCCATCGCTATAACGGGAGTGAATGTGTAAATCGCCCCTGATGTCCTTTTCTTCAACCAGCCGGGGAATCCTATTTCGTAAAGCCACTTCAATTTCATCCGATGCTTCTCTTATTTCTGGCGGAATATACTGAAGTCCCAGCTTCTCATAGACCTCTTTCTCAGTTTTACCAGCCACCCTGATTTCTCTTTGTGTTGTTACTGCAACAGCTCCTGTTCTTCTACGGGAAACTGCAGCCCGGCCCTTGCTCAATTTAAATAGGCCGTACTCATTTATCTTATACCCTTTCTTCCGTGCAAATTCGCGAATAGCGATATTGTGATCTTTAGAACCAGTAAAATACATCAGGGCAGCTCCGTAGGATTCTGGCTTGATTACCCTGAGGTCAACCTGTATACCTTCCTCGAGGATCACGCTCGACTTCGTCTCTCCTTGAGCCAATATCTCCCTCACCTGAGGAAGCCCAACAAACTTATTCATCACTATGTCAGACTTTTCTACCGTGCATAAAATATCTATATCTCTTATTGTCTCTTTCTTTCTGCGAATGCTTCCTGCGAGATCCAAGTCTTTGATTCTAGGACACTTCTTCAACTCTGAAATAATCGGTTTTGCCAGAAGCAGTGCCGTGGAAAGGAGAATCCTTTCTCCTCCTTTCCTCAATAACTGGATTCCTCTCAATATGTTCTCTTCAGTTTTTTCACCCAGACGGTGGAGTGTGCTTAGACGGTGCTCTTCAGCTGCTTTCTCCAGTTGAGCAAGACTTTCTATCTTCAACTCATCATATATGGTCTTTGCCGTTTTCGGCCCTATTCCTGGAACAGCGAGAATTTCCAGAAGCCCATCAGGAAAATCTTCCTTCAAATCCTCGTAGTATTTCAATTTTCCCGATCTTAGATATTCCTTAATCTTCTCTGCTATTCCCTCACCCACACCCGGTATAGTCTGTAACTTATCTTGCTCAGCAAAACTTTCTATAGGTTCGGTAAGACTGGCAATATTCTGAGCGGCCTTCTGGTAAGACCGTATTCTAAAAGGATTCTCTCCTTTCAATTCCAAAAGTTGCCCAATTTCCAGTAACAATTTTTCAACTTCTTTGTTTTTCATTCCCTTCTTCTAATCTTCCTCCGCTTCTCTTAAGAACTTTGCAGCTGCTTCTGGAGAAGGCGGATTAATATAGAAATCGCCCCCCCACTCAAATCCTCTGGCAGGCATGGCGTGGGGCATAACCTCAATGTGCCAATGGTAATCTTCTCTAATTGTAAGCCAGAATCCTGCCTCAGGAACCATAAAGGGAGCAGTATGAAGAACGAAATTCAGAGGGGGATCTTTCAACACTTTTACAATCTTCATAATATTAGTCCTCAAGTCTCCCGCCAATTCCCATAGTTCCTCTTCAGACACATTTGTAAAATCGCACTCGTGTCTCCTCGGGAATATATGCGTTTCAAAAGGGAAGCGGGACGCAAAGGGCGCCAACACGATAAATTTGTCTCCAGCACTAACAATTCTTTCGTGGGAATAGAGCTCCTGTTTTATTATATCACAGAATATACACCTTTCCTTTTCTTCATAATAGGTCTTGGCTGAAGACAATTCTTCTTTAATACTCTTGGGTATCAAGGGCAGGGCAACTATTTGAGAATGGGTATGCATCATAGAAATCTCTTTTGCATAGCCCTGGTTGCGAAAAATAAGACCGTATTTCAGGAGAGGATTCTTTTTTAACTCCTTCAATCTAACCTGGTATACCATAAGAACCTTCTGAATCTGCTCAAGTGAAAGCTGAGAAATGTGCGTTGTATGGAGAGGAGATTCAATTATGATTTCGTGGGCACCGTATCCATTCATTGTATCAAAAAAGAAGAAGTCTCCCACTCCCTTCCTGTCCAACTCTTCATTAAGTTCAACCACTCCAAATTTGCTCCGAATCACACGAACCGTCCATCCAGGAGTATCTGCTTTAGATCCTTCCTTCCTTAGCGCAAAGACTTCCGGTAGAGTTTCCAGTTCTCTTCCCTCACAGAAAGGACAATCCCCCTCTCTCTCTTCTTTGCGGACAGTGATAAAACCAAATGGCGTGTCTACTTCGTTCCGCGTTGCAGTAATCATCCATCTTCCAGAGATGGGGTCTTTCCTCAGTTCCGACATGGTTTTCCTCCCTCTTGTGAATCTGCTCCGAAGGAGTCCGACCCCTCGAGCGGAATTCGGAGTCCTCTCGGACCTCTTCTGACCCGCTTTCTACTTCACAATAATGCCTGCATATCCTACAACTGCAGAATAGTCTCCCGAAGCCTCTGCACTGGTATTATATAACACCAGTTCACTCTTCTTTGCTCCCAATTCCTTACAGGCAAAAATCATTGTCGCTACCGGTCCTGAGCCACACATTGAAATATCTTTCTCTATCACCGTATTCAACATACCTTCCGGATCGAGCTTCAAGATTCTGTCTATCACCATCTTATCCTTCTTTTCAGCATCCTCTTGAGATTCATAATGGGTCATATCAGAAGAGGCAACAATCAGACAGGGTAGCTTATATTTGGTCTTAATTACTCTGGCTATTGCTCTTCCCAGTTCTCTGCAGCTGGAAACTCGATAGTCACGCATACAGATAGGCACTATTGTGAAATCGGTTTTAAAATACTGAATGAACGGAATCTGCACCTCTAATGAGTGTTCATACGAATGTGCCTCTGCATCTTCTTCAGTCAGCTCACTCGCCTCAGAAAGCAATTCTCTTGCCAGGGAAGAATTTATCTCAACCTTACCATTCGGCATTTCCCACTGCCCCTCTGCCATTATCGCAATACCTGCCCCCATACCAGTGTGGTTAGGTCCGATAATAATGATGGCGTCAGGTAAATTGACCTTAGAATACACCGCCCCAGCCGCCTTCCCAGAATAGAAATAGCCCGCATGGGGCGCCACTACTCCCAGAACATCCTCTTTTCTAACATTTTTGTTAATATAGCTCCCAACCTGCTCTCTCAGCGCTTCCGGGTCTTTCATATAAAACCTTCCCGCCTGAGCTGGTTTTCTTATCATTATCCCTCCTTATGTGAATCAGCCTGTGCTCAATAGGGGAAACCTCACAGGTTTCCCCTGATTGTGTTCACTCCGTTCTCTGTCTCCAGGGCGCTCACCATCTCGCGCCCGTCGCTAACACGTCCCGATTTATTCATCGGGACAGCGACCCCCTTCCACAAAGGTCTTATTATCTTTATGAATCAGCTCCGAAGGAGTCCGATGCCTCCATCGTAATTCGGAGTCCTATCGGACCTGTGCTCCCCCTCACCCCATCCCTCTCCCCCGATGCATATCGGGGAGAGGACATCGGTGAGGGGAAATTCTTCTCCCCGGGGCGCTCACCGTCTCGCGCCCGTCGCTAACACGTCCCCCGATACATATCGGGGGGACCGGGCTTCTCTCCTACGCGAATAGCATAATGGGGAGGAGATGTCTATCTCAGTTTATTTTCTCCCTCAATCCCCGCGTTGTTTCCAGATGTGCCAATCTCACTGGCTCAGGGATTCTCCCATTCTTGCAGCAGGCCATAATAATGTATACTGCCTGTTCCAGAGTAATCTTATATCCTTGAGAAACGAATACTGGTTTTCCATTCTTCTTCGTACGAAGAACTGCTCCTATCAACTCTCCAGTCTCATCTTCTAGAAATCTGTATGTTCCTTTCAAGTTTACAGGTTCCTGGTAATGACCGCATAGAATCGATTTGGCGCAACCGATTGTGGGAATCTCCAATAAGAGGCCCATATGACTCGCAAGACCAAACCTCAGAGGGTGTGCAATTCCCTGGCCATCAAAAATTATTACATCAGGAATCCTTTCCAATTTTCTTAACGCATCTATCAGAATGGGGCCCTCTCGAAAGGCAAGCAATCCAGGAACATAGGGAAAGATTCGCTCCGATATTTTCATAGCATCTCTTTTCTCTACCAACTCTAACTCAGGAAAAGTGACTAAGACTACACTGCCATAAGCCTTTTTCTTCTTCTCATCATATCCTACATCACAACCAGCAATAAGAGCTATTTGAGTTAGAGAAGTAAAACGACTTCTCAAGACAATTTTATGTCTCAAATTTTCCTGAATTTCTCTTGCCTTTTCTGGAGAGACCCGCCAGGAATGAAGATTCTTAACCTCGATTCTTCTTAAATTTAGCAAATTTCGTCCTCATATTGCAATAGAATTTATCCCTAATAATCCTGTCTCCAGCCTCTTTCCAGCCCCAATTCATCTGCAATTTTTAGGACAACATCGTATTCTTTTTTGGTGATTCTTCTCGATAGTTCTGGAAATTCAAAAGCAAGGTGAGCGGGATGGTACTGAGCCATAATGCTCATATAAGTATTTTTAGAAATCTTCTTGGCAATGAATTCGAGGACTTCTCGTGAGCCAGCTATATCCTGTGGCATAACCAGATGCCGAATAAGAAGTCCCTTCATGGCAATGCCTTCTCTATCCATCTTTAAATCGCCGACTTGACGATACATTTCCAGCAGCGCTTTCCTATTCACTTCAAAATAGTCGGAAGCTCTGGAATAGGTGCGAGCACTATTGGGATCGGAATATTTGGCGTCGGGCATATAGATATCAATTATGCCATCCAGAAGTAGGAGAGTATCTCTAGAATCATATCCACCCGAATTATACACCAGAGGAATCCTCAGGCCATTACCTGCCGCAAGTTCTAATGCCTCGACTATTTGAGGAACGAAATGGGTGGGAGTTACAAAATTTATGTTGTGTGCCCCGAGGTCTTGTAGCTTAAGCATCATCTTCGCCAAGTCAGAAATTTCCACATCCCGGCCATTTCCCAGCTGGCTGATAGGATAGTTCTGACAGAAACAACAGCGGAGATTACAGTGTGTAAAGAAGATTGTGCCTGAGCCGCGATGGCCGGAAATTGGCGGCTCTTCGCCAAAATGGAGGTTATAACTGGAAACAACAACTCCTCTACCTGCTCCACAAAAACCCTTCTCATCTTTTAACCGATTTACCTGGCAATTCCTAGGGCAAATTCGACAATTCTCAAGTAAAACATTAAGTTCTTCACTTCTCTTCCCTAGAATACCTTTCTCATGAAGTTCAAGGTAACTCATCCGATTCTGTCTCTTCTATTTCCAACTTTTCCATCTCCGTCTCTTCTCTTTCCAACTCTTCAGGTTTCGTTTCTTCCATCTCCAGCTTCTTTTTCAGCTCTTTCTCAATTTCAAGTTCAATTTCTGGCGGGCTTTCCTCTATAACTACCTCCTTCTTTCCCTCAACCTCAAATAGAAGTTCCTGAGTTTCCTTACTTAGAGTATCTATCTCAATTCCAAACCTTTTCGTAATCTCCTCCCAATCCATTCCCTCATCCCTTAGAATACTGATTTCGTCTGGCCTTTTAGCCGTCACAGCTGCCAGAATCAAAACCTTAATCACTTCTTCGGTCTCATAACCTTTGTCTTTCAAAGCCAGAACAGTTGTGTCTTCAACATGAAACTTCCGGGCAACTTTTTCTTCCACTGTCTTTGGTTCCTCAGGTGGTTTTCTTCCCCATCCACCGACAGAACCGGGAAATAGTATACATATCGTGAAAGCAGATAATAAAATAATTAATCTCAACTTTCTCTTCTCCATATCTCCTCCCGACCGTCTCCTCTTTTCATCTCTGGCACTTGGGGCAAAAACTCGTCCCCCTGCCAGCAAGTTTAATAGACTCTAATGGCGTCTCGCATCTAAGACAGGGTTCACCGCCCCGTCCATAAACACGAAGCCGAGAATGGAAACTTCCTTTTCTTCCTCCCGCATCGACATAACTTCTAAAAGACGAGCCCCTGTAGTCTATTGCTTCCCGCAGGACTTTTCTTATTTCACAAAATAGCGACTTCACTTCAGCCTGACTCAGCCGATGAGCCTGCCTCTCCGGATGGATTCCTGCTCTGAACAGAGCCTCTTGCGCGTAAATATTTCCCAGTCCTGCCAGAAACTCCTGATTCATCAACAGCGGTTTCACCTTGCCTTTCCTCTTCTCTAACATACCTTGAAAGAGTTCAACCGTAAATCTGTCCTCCAGAGGTTCAATACCAATCTTGGCAATTCCCGAAACCTTTCCATAGTCTTCGACCAATCTTATCTCTCCCAGATGTCTTCTGTCATTAACATTCAAATAGTTGCCATCTGAAAGGAGAAACGATATTCTGCTTTTTTGATCCTTTCTTGCGTAAATTAGTTGACCTGTCATTCTGAGATGTATCACTATTTTCTTGCCAGAAGATAATACCAAAATCAGGTATTTTCCTCGGCGGATAATCTCCTTGAAACTCTTCCCTTCAATCTCCTCCCTAAATCTCCTCGGAGAAAGCTGTTTCAACATCCTTTCTGTGTTTACTTCTACCTTCTTTACTTTCTTTCCTAAAATTTTCTTTTCCAATCCCTTTCTTATCGTCTCTACTTCTGGTAATTCAGGCATTTTTTCACTCAAGCAATTCACTTTTTCTTCGATTTTTTCTTCTGTACTTCAAGATGTTTTTCGTAGTATTTAGAGAAGTTATGAGTGCCCCCTCCTTCAGCAACAAAGAACATCAAATCCGTCTCGGCCGGATATAAGGCAGCGTTTATAGACGCAAGTCCTGGATTACAAATCGGACCTGGCGGCAGGCCAAAATGCATATAGGTATTGTAAGGCGAGTCCACCTTCAAATCTTTATAGGTCAACTTCCGCTTATGTTTTCCCAGCGCATATTGAACTGTAGCACAAGACTCTAAATACCAGTGTTTTTTTAAACGGTTATGGAAGACAGCGGAGATAAGCACTCTTTCATCATCCTTAGCAGCTTCTTTCTCTATTATGGAAGCCAGAATTACTGTGTCCCTTTTGGTGAGGTTTAACTTCTTCCCTCTCTCTTCCATCTCCTCTGAAAATATCTTATTGAATTGGTCAACCATCATATCAATGATTTCTTCTTCCGAAGCATCGTAATCTATAAGATAAGTTTCCGGGAAAAGGTATCCTTCCAGTTGCCTCTTTTCTATAATTTTTAGAAATTTCTCCTTCGACCCGAGTCCTTTCTGTTCAATTAGCTCGGCTATCTGCCTGGCTGTCGCACCTTCCGGCACAATTACCTTCACCGTCTCACTCTTTCCCAGAATGAGTTTCTTTATAATAGGACAGGTACCTTTTTTTGAATCTATCTCGTAAACTCCTGCCTTAATTCTATCCTGAGCGCCTCTCAGTTTGAGAAACAATAGGAAAAGATTCTTGCTCGGAATTAGACCTTCCCTTTTCAGTAGATCGGCCACTTCTTCAGCGACCATCCCCTGTTCTATTGTCACGAGCGAAGTCCTATACGGCCTCTTGGGCAAAATGGAAAGGACTAAGAATCCTAAAATTAGAACGCCCGCCACTATACCACCTATCCTTATCGCTCTCACTTGTTGTTCTCTCCTTGCTTTCGATTGAATTCAGTACTCTCTAGATAACTCTGCAGAATTATGCAGGCAGAGAGTTTATCGAGGATGGTCTTTCTTTTCTCCCTGGATAATTCTGCTTCCCGGAGTATCCTCTCTGCAGAAACGGTTGTCAACCTTTCATCCCAGGTCACTACTGGCACCTTTACCACCTTTTCCAATTCCTTCACAAAATCTAAGACCTCTTTACTTTTTTTCCCCAAGGAACCATCCATGTTCCTCGGCAAACCAACAACAATCCTCCCCACCCAGTTCTCCTCAACAAGGGATTTTATCTCCTTAAAATAATTGCGAGTTCCTTTTCTTTCTAAAGCTTTAAGACTGTGAGCCACGGTATGGGAAGGGTCACTCACTGCCAGCCCAATCCTTTTCTCCCCGTAATCTATTCCCAGGATTTTCATTTTAGGTTTACTTCTTCTATTACCCTATAGGTCGGCCCCTTGGGACTTAACTGGCTCTCCATAACCAGAACCTTATCCACTGCAAATTCGCCAATGTCAGACTTTCCCAGTTCCTCTATCTTCTTAACCAATTTCTCTTTCTTTTTAGGCGATCTTACCCTGCCTATAGTCAGGTGAGCAGAAAATTCTCTATTCTCCTTGGGAAATCCCAGATGGAAGAGATTCTCTTCAATCCGCTTACTCAAATCCTTCAGTTCTTCCTTACCCTCACTTACTCCAATCCAGACTACCCGAGGAAATTTGAGATTGGGAAAAGTCCCAATTTCCAGAAGGTGAACCTTGAACCTCGAATTTTCAGAGACCCCAAGCCTTGTCTTCTCAATCACCCCAGCAATCTTAGCCTCATCCACTTCACCCAAAAATTTTAGAGTTAAATGGAGGTTTTCTGGCTCAACCCATTTCACATCTGGGTCTTCTCTCTTGAAGTCATCCTGAATTTGAGCAATCTTTTGTCTCGCCTCTCTCGATATTCCGACAGCAATAAAGGTCCTCATACCCCGTTCTCCAAAAGTTCCGT
>Ga0315309_1001336_pt1 | contig 14775 bp, 26 predicted proteins | sample TDP4_MG_FD_203080 | JGI IMG/M metagenome (GOLD analysis project Ga0315309, IMG submission 203080) | Freshwater sediment microbial communities from Lake Towuti, South Sulawesi, Indonesia - TDP4 | ecosystem: Environmental > Aquatic > Freshwater > Lake > Sediment | place: Indonesia: South Sulawesi... | reverse complement strand
AATGGCTACCTACACCTATGATTGCAAGATTTGCGGAGCGAATTTGAACTCCCTGCTCTATGCGGGGGCTGAACCCGACTTCGTAGAACACCGAGAGGAATGGGATGAGTGGTGGGAGAAGTGGAAGGACGCTATCGAAGAACACTCCGCTACCCATTGCCTAACGCGGGCCGACGCGTGAAGTCCGCCGGACGGCGGACTGTGCCGGTGAAAAGCCGGCGAAAGGAGCAGGGGAGATGATGATGACTTCGAAATGCCCCATCGCCCTAAACATCGGCCCCGACTGCATCCGCGCAACGCGGGCTAATTGCTCCCGGTGGGCCGACTATGATCTCGCGGGCCGGCTAATCGATGCCGGCAGCGACTGGTGTACAACACCGACCTACACAGACTATGAGGATTGGCAGGCCGCGGTCACAGAGTGCGTGGCCGCCATAGCCCCGATCGTCGGCCACGGTTGGCACAGACTAGATCTATACATCAGGTTTGGCCGGTTGCCGCGTGGTGGCCGTAGCCGTAATCACGCGACTGGCTCGAGCGAGCAGGGCATATCATGCTATAGCGCGCGGCTCGCGGCTAATGGCACAATCATCTTGGCCGGCGACGGCCTCAGCGGGGCCGCGATCATGGCGGCGGCGGGCCAGTACGACGATTATGCGATCCTGGTCTCGGGCCGCCGCGTCGGCACAGGATCGGATGGCGAACCTTTGATAGCATCGCCAAAGATCCTCAGCAAGCTAACATGGGACGAGGGCAAAAGCGGATTTGTTGCGTGCGCTAACGCGTGAAGCCCGCCATCGGCGGGCTGCGCCGGTGAAAAGCCGGAGAGGAGGTAAGGATGGCGCCGCTATTTCGGAAAAGAAATGGGATTTCTATTCCGACGGGCACAATCGCAGAGCGAATCGCCCGCTACGCCACACAATTGGGCTGGCAGGTCGAGATGGATTCGTCGAACCTGTCAAGCTCGCGATATCTCAAGCTCCAAAAGAGCGCCGCCAATTCCGTAGAAAATGAGGAGTCGCTTGAAGAGGTAGAGATTCGGGTGTCCTCGCACGGCCAGCGCCCCAGCTACTACCGAGAGGTTGATTTTGAGGTGGGCCGCCACCAGGAGGCCGATGGCGATTGGCTTGATTGTATAGTTTGGTTGGCGCAGCGAGACAACCTGCCTATGCCGAGGGGCTGCAAGCGGGCCTTGACGATCCAATCCAAAAAGGTTGCCGATAACGAGCGACGTCTCGTGGCTGAGGCTGAACAAATGCAGCAGGCCGAGTTGCGCGCCGCCGCTATTCGGGACTGGCTCAAGGCGAATGAACCCCATATATGGGATCGCTTTTTCGGGCCTGACCGAATTTCTGGAAAGCGGCGGAAGCGCAAAATGCAGCAACTCAATGCGGCTTGGCGTCGTGCCGAGATTGCGCTCGGGTGAGAAGCCGGCAATCCTCTTGTCCTTTGGGTTAAGCGAACCGCCTCACCTTTGACCAATCGCCGTCAACGCCACCTCAAGGCCAAGACTTTTCAATCTCCAATCATATAGCCCGAAACCCCACGCGTCTATCCGCAAGCAATCGGTAATTACAGGCGTGTTTTTCTGGATCCCGCGTCCTGCTGCAGCCTAGCCCCACAAAGGGCGTCTAAGGCTGCACAGGACGCTTCTTTTTTCTGAAGTGAGGGGGCCCGGGGGAGAGGGACTCTTTTTTCTTAAAAATCATAACGAGTGCAGTTTTTCCTGCACACGTTCTAAACGAGTGCAGTTGTGCAGTTACATAAAAGACTGCACACGTTTTTCTGCACTCGTTCTTGGCTTATTCGCCAACGTGTGCATTTTCGAGTGCAGTCCCCTCTGCACTCGTTCCTTCTTCTGAGTCCACAAAGTCTAAGCCCCAATGGGGCAGCCCATAGACGGCCATTTTTCCGCTCATCCCTACCTTTACAATCTCACCTGAGCGCGACAACATTCCCATTGCCTCTGCAATCTTTCTTTCCCTGAATTCCTCTCCCTTTAGCTGATCTATCAGTGATTTGCGAGTTATTGGCTCCTGCATATCCACCAAGATTTGCAGAATTCGGTCTTTGATCTGCTCCACCTTGCCGAGCACGAGACCGGTCGGCCCCTGATAGTTCAACCGAACCGCCCCTTCCTCATCTGCCAATGCCACCACGAAGGACTCAACTGCTGCCCCGAACCTCGACTTCTCGTGGTCGAATAGCAGCTGCCCCTCTCCCGACTGCCTCAAGTAGAGATGGCTGTCCACCGATGCCCGTATATCCGTGGATCCTCGCAGCATCTGAGATGGCGCGTTCGATACCTGGCTGATCTTGCGAGTGTGATGAGTCAAGAAGAATCCGCAGCCGAAATCCTTCATTAGCCCCCTTATGATGCTGAATACCGCCGCAATCGCGGTCGCCGAGTTTTCGTCTGCGCCATGCAGCCGGATGAACGAATCCCCCATCACCAACAGCGGCTTCCGCACCGCCAGCTCAGCCCGCAGCGCCTCATAGGAGGTCTTTACGTCCAAGCGCCATCCCTGTCCCACCACAAAATCAATCTGTACTTCGCCTGGTTCTTCCAAGCCCCGATGCAACTGATAGATGCGTTGCTGCAGCAGCGCCAGCGTGCCTTCCTCATCCCACACCAAGACCCGGCCCCGCCAAGTGCGGAACTTACCGAATACTGGCAGACCCAGGGCGAGACACTGGGCGATATGCAGCATTACCCAGGTCTTTCCAGTGCCGGCATCCCCGCTCAAAACACCGATGCCCCCCTTCGGCAACAGCTTGTCTATCAGCCATTCGATTTCCGGCTCCTCCTTGGTCAGCAGCGAATCGTAGGATAAGACCGCCGACAGCGCCTTCGGTTCCGCCGCTTCGCTCTTTGGCGCTGGCGTCCACTCCTGTTCTACCTCCACCAGCATCAGCAACGCCTCTCGGTTTCCGCCCCCAGCCAGCCAGTCCGAGGTGTCGCCCTTGTCGCCCAATCCGGGAAGCTCCAGAACCTTCACGCTCGAGGCGATCCCATGTAAGCCCCGAGCAACCATCTCCGCATGCTCCCGCCCTGCATTATCATTGTCCGGCAGGATTATTATTCTGCGCCCTCGCAGACTCTCCGAATAAGAATCTTTCCACTTGCCTGCCCCACCCGGATTGGTAGTCGCCAGCAGGCCGGCTTGTCGAAGACATTCAACGTCTTTCTCCCCTTCCACGATCCAGACCGGATCATTCGAGCGGGCCAGGATTTCCGGCAATTTGTAGATGACGCGTCGCACAGATGGAAGGCACGGAGTCTTCTCCAAGCTCCATATAAAGCCGCTATTACACTTCTTTGCGAAGGAACAGCCTGTCCGCTGGTCGCACTCCCGCCAATTATCAGGTGCCCGCCGCCGCTGTGCAAACTTCTTGCCCTCGAAACGCACGACCTGGAACAGCTTTTTGCCGTCCAGGTCGAAATAGTCATAGGTCGCTTCTACCTGCCGCTTTTCTGTCAGCCCGAGCTCATCAGCCAGCTCCCTGAAATTCCCTCCCCTACCGCAGACATCGCAAAACCAAACTTCCTTCTGCTCATTCAGTCGCAGGTTGGGCGCGTGGGGTGCCTTCCCTTGCCCATCGGGATGAAACGGACACCAATGAAAACTCTCATCAGCCGCTCTCTTGACCAACGGCAGTCGCCGCAGAATCGCATCCAATAAGTCGCTGCTGTTCATCCCGGCCGCCTCTGCTGCTGCTCTTATTTTTTCCCCGCGCTTCTTTCTTGGTTGGGCTCTCTGCCTCTAATTCCGATAAGCCTATCTCAACCCCGCATATCCCATCATCGCTGTACAGCTTCCTGGCTTGGCAGCCCACGATCTGTGCATCATCCCGATAGGCACACGCCAGCAAGGCATCCTCGACGCATTTGATGTAGTTGCTCAAATCCGGCTGCTTAACCGGCAGCATCGCTCGCTTCTTGGGGCCGCTCTGGGGCCGCGGCTTGCGGAAAACCAATGAAATCTCTATCGGCCCGGTCATCGCCGGCTCTCCAGCCAGCCGCTCCTGAGCCATTCTCCGAATATCCGCCCGCCACTGCGCCCAAGGCCCCTCCCTGATGAACGTATAAGGCCGGCCGGTCTGCCGGTTCACCGCCGCTCCCTTATGCGGCTGTGGCTGCGGTATCCCGCTTACGAAAAATTCCACCCGCCTCTTTTCCCGCCAGCCTGCAATCATGGCCTAACCTCGATCACGATCTCCACGCCATCGCCAGCCAGCATACCGCCAAGACCAAGATCAGCCCAAAGGTGCATATAATCCAAACTATCCTAGACATTTAGCCTCCCTCTCATTGCACATCATCGCAAGTTAAAGCACCCAAAGTTCATGTTCAACCCAAATCAGCACAGACCAAACCAAGGCTCGGAGTCAACACCATACATCCCACGCCACATCTTGCCTTCAGCACAGGACAGGGCACAACATCTCAGCCCTCGGCTTCAGCCCAGGTCTCGTCGTCATCCCATATCAGCCCAGACCAAGTCACGGCACGGCTCGCCGTCAACGCACTTCACACCATCGCAAACCTCGCCTCCACGCCACGCCATCTGCACCCCAAAACTCGTCTTCAACTCAACCCATCACAGAGCAAGGCTCGCCTTCAACTTCAATTCGTTCCAAATCTCGCCTTCACACCAATGCATAACGCCTCTCGCCTTCAAGTCAATGCAACTCGCCTCACCCTTCTCATCATCAGGATGCCGACGCCCGCGCCAATTCATATTCATAGCGGCCAAAGCCCAATCCCCGCTCCGCGCCAAAGCCATGCAGCGAGCCGTAGCCAAATATGGCCCGCAGCAAGCCCTCGTTGATATGCCTATCCTGGAGAACTTTCAGCGTGGCAAATATTTGCGCGCCCCCCTCAACATAATCATTACCCTTGAGCGCTGAGCGCGGCCCCTGCATTGTCATTACGTGAACCGGATGCTCCCATATGCCAGCAGCCTCCATAATCGGCTTGCCATCCCGCGAGAGCAATAGCTGTTGCTCGACGACATAGACTCTATCCGCCACCTTGGAGCGCAGTGCCTTTATATCCAAGTGGTCTTTTATGACATTGGCGCAGTCCTTGATATGGCTCTTTAGCGTGTAGCCGTCGAGATAGAGGCCATTGCCATCGGATTTGAACACCAGTCGCGCCTCTTCCATTTCGGAAGAGGCCTTGGTCTGCTCCTCAACCTCTCCCTGCAACTCCAGTAATCCTCTCGTCTCTAGCCAGCCTCGAATGATCTCCGGATTTGCGGGAATGCCAGCCATCAGGCGATTCGTAAAGGTCAGAGTCAGATGGTAGCCAGTCCATAGTTCCTTCCCCTTCTCTGTTTCTCCCATTTCATCTCCTTTATTTTTATTCGCCAGAATGTCGTTTGGAGGTAGCAGTACGCGCACCCGTGTGGGCACTGCGCCAAGTGCCTCAGCCGCCAGAATCCAGGACATACGACGCCTTCATGAGGTTTGAACCGAGCGATCCAAGATTTCATTACTTCTCCAACAGATTCTTAATCACATCCGCATGGCAGGCCTTCGGAGCGCACCAGCAGACCAAGATGAGATCGCCTCTATTCGCCATCTTCTTGAGGCGATTGAATTCTTCAACTATAAGCTTATAATCCAACGGATTGCGAAGAGCATACAACAGATATTCGTGATAAAACTCAATGCTTTTTTTCCTTTCTATTTGTGAGTAGGTAAAACCTAACTCGCTCTTGCTCTTTCCGATGAAAAAGTAGTTTGCCAATGGGCTCGTTCCCAAACCATACCTGACAATCCTGCGGCCGACGTAGACCGCGTTTTCAGGCAGCTCGAGTCTGCCGTCTTTTATGAATTCGCGGGCGTTGGCGACAAAGATCATTTGCTAATCTTCCTTTCCGTCGGCAACTGGCTGAAAACAATCGACGATCATCATGGCAAAGTTAGCAACATCAGCGGCCTCAGAAATTATAGATAGTTCGTAATCACCATCTAATGCTCGTGCTAATTCACCAGCTTCTTCGATCAACCGCATGAACAGCCATTTAGAATCACAGTCTCTCCAACTGGATTTACCATCATTCTCTTGTAACCGCTTTTCCATTTCATAAGAAAAGCGCCTTAGACTTGGCCGCAGAGATAAATTCATTTTATTCATGTCTCGCTCTCTTGGCAGCAATCCACCAAGAACCGCAAGGCCATCGCCGCAATCCGCACGGCCTCTTGGCGAATGATCTCAATCGGCCTGTTGGATTTGATCGCCTCCCAAAGCTCGTCAAGTTCCTCTAGAATCACGGCATAGCCCTCGTGGGTATTATGGAACTCGCCGAAGCGCATGGTTGCCGACATATACTCATCGCGAATTAAACGCCAAGCAGCCGCTTCTCGCTCCTCTCTCTCATAGGCCATCTCTATCTCACTCATCTGTTTTCGCTCCGAGGAAAAACCCGAATCAAACTCATACTCATCTCCTGAACTCCACCACTCGCCCCCATATCTTAGGGTCAGGCTTTTCCTGGAAAGGCTTTCCGAAGCAAGTAACAATTCTCGTATCGCACCTCGCGCAACGCCACTCCTCTCCGAGCCAATAGATTTCAGGGAATTCCTCGAGTGGAATGTCGCAGACCAGAAAATTGTTCTTGTTGCAAACCCTCTCGAGACGGCATTTCAAGCAGATCGTTGGTTGTGTCATTCATCCTCCTTCGCCGCGCGGCATAAGGCTGCCGTCATCAATCCCCAAGGGAATCCGAATACTATACCTACAAAGAACTCGATCATCTGTTTTTTAACGGCGGGCGGCGGCGGGTTACTTTCGGCTACCCGACCCAGGTTGTCAAAGTACTACGAACCTGTTCCCGCCGCCCGCCAAATCTCGCGCGGGAGGTCTCCGACAGCGTCGGGAGCAGAGACCGCCAACTGCCTTTAACGAGGTCAACCACGCCCCGCCCGACTTCGCCCGCCTTGCGACAGTCCCGCGCCAGATCATTTCTATTCTCTCTCTCTCTCTCTTACCGCCGCATTCCTAATCCAAATCGTCAACGGTATTGGGCAGAGACTCGAATGCGGCATTCGGAATGTCTGCCAAAATTACCCAGTCTCCATACCCGCTCTCCGACCGCAAAACCATCACGCGATAAGTAAATGGCAACCTTCGCGCCATCTTCGCGGTTTCCTTGATCTCATCCAAGCTGCCAACCAATGGGAGGTCATGCGTTTGCCCGTCCTTCTTGATAATCCTCACCAACTAAATTCTTGCCATAGCTATTCTCCTTTCGTTTTTTTCAGAACTTCCTATTTTCTCTCCACCTTCCTCACTTCCCATCTCTGCGACTGTCTAACCTTTACGAATCGGCTCCAGTCGCCCGCACAACCGATCACTGCCTTCAAGGCCTCCTTATCCAAGCGTTCTGTAGTCACTAATTTCGGGCTGAATTCAATATCCTCTGAAACTACCGGGCCATTCTTTTCCCCGTACGCCTTTAAGGCGTCATGGTATCTCTGTTCTTCCGCCTTTACTGCAACATATCGTCTCAGCAAATCACCAGCAGCCGTTGCGCTCTCCAAGGGCAAGCCTATAGGCAGATGCACTCCTTCCTCAACGCACTGCCTCTGATAGCCGCAAGTTGCACAATCAGAACTCGGTCTTGCTTTGAATTCTCCGTCATACAGACAGCGCAAGGCGTCCGCCTTCAACCTCCGCTCAATTTCGCCGATTCGGTTAGCCCCCACTCTAATCATGTCGGTCGGGTTCATCGCGGATCCCCACCACCGCACATAATCTACTTCCAAGTCCAAACCTCTCTCAAAGCCCAAGCCTTCGGCTTTTGCAAATGTCCAGGCATAGCGCTCCAACTGCAGCCTCGTCAAAGGGTCGCCTTCTCTCGGAAAACTCCGACTGGTCTTAAAATCTACCAACTTCACACTCGCTTCGTTCTTTTGCACAAGATCGGCAATGGCAACGAAATTCAGGCCTTCGCTCATCACGGCTTCCAATTTCACCTCTACGCCAAGAATCTCATCACTCTTCCACCAGTGATATTCGGCAAACTTGCTCATCTGCTCTCGCATATCCCCCCAAGCAGTCGGCCCAAGATTCGACAGTGTATACCCTTCTGCTGCATAACCCTCGGCCGCCTTTATATCCCTGCCCACGTCACTTGTCCTTAGATATATCAGGTATTCTGCGATTGCAGAATGCAGCGCTCTCCCTAACTCCATCGCTTCCGTCGGCTCCAATTTCAAGCCTCGCACATAGCGATAGCCGTAAGCCCGCGGGCAGCGATCATATAGGTTCAACTGCGTGTGACTCAGATGCGTCATCTTCCACCACCTTTCATCTCTCTTAGCTTTAGGTTATAACAGACATTGCAGAGCAACAGTCCTCCAGAGCCACTCTTCATTGCGCTCCCCAGCCCCGAATCCATCAATTCCAACCATGCCAGAGGCAAGACCGCACCGCAAGATTCGCATTTGCGTTCAATCGGTGCGGCAGCATTGGAGTTTTCCGCTCCACCCTCTTGTGCCTCTCGCTTCATTGCCTCCCTTTCGGCGGCCGCAGCCGCCAATTCCTGATCGTCTACTGCAGCCGGCTCCTTCGCAGCCGCAGGAGCATTGTTCAGAGGCCCAGGCTCTTGCTCATTCTCCCCCTCCCGCTCCCCGAAAAACTCAGTCGCCCTTCGTTCCTCTTCCTCGCTGATGTGCGGCAATTCGCTAGGATGGTAAAGCGGAGTCGCCATCAGTAGCCTCCAGCCCTCCAACCGAGCCGCCTTCTTCAGCATAATCCCCTGCTTCGAAGGCACCACCCACATCCCCCGGCCAGTTGATTTCTCTGCCAGGGTTACCTCAATATCCACCAACGGCGTCGTCTGACCCCTTACCCAAATCTGAAAATATCCGCAGTTGTTCTCTGCCCAATTGCGGATCCTTTCGATTCGATAATCAAGTTCAATCAGCCGCTCCATTCCCCGCGAGGCAAAGACTTTCTCTGCGGTTACTATGCTTGGAGTGATCACCCCAGTCTTGCTATCCTTGAAAGGCAGCATATAGATTTCGCTGGCGAACGGGTCTAAGTCGTAGCGGGTACACTGTCTAGCGAATAACACCAGATCGGCTTCCGCCGCCCATTTCAATCCCAGTAGCCGCTTCAAGTCCTCAAGCGTTAGATTCCTAACCTGCAATTCTCCGATCGGACGCTTCATCAGCGCCGATTCCCCACCTCCCTGCCTCGTCTCATAACTAGCCTCTTTTTCGCTCATATGCCGCTCCTTTCTTTCCGCTCCAGGATGCCCCAGGTTGAAAGCCGATGTTGAGGTTAATATCTCCTTACCTTGCCGCCCGAAACCTTGCCGAAAAGTCGTTGCAATTACTCATCTTTTTCCGACGCATTGTTGAGGTTTGAGACCCGCTTTTTCTCCCAATAACGCCGGCGAGAGGATTTTGCCCATTGCTGTCGCCGCAATAAGACCTTTTCGGCCGCCGAAATGCGCCTCTCGCTGGCTTCTTCCGGCCCCAATCCCGAAGGAATCCGATATATCGGTGCGCCTACCATGCAGCCCGCGTCATTGCTCCCACAGGTTATGAGTGCCTTCGTCTGGTCGCCGGCAGCGGTTCCCAGACAAGACATTTCGCCACCGCATCTCTCGCATCTTGGGATTCTCAATGCTCGCTCCAAAATCTCCGGTTCTTTCGGCGTGTGTAGATTCGCCGCAATTCCAATTTGTGTCGAATCACCGCCCATAACGCTCCCAACCAGATCGCCGTCAGGATCAGGCAGCAGGCGGTAGCGGTCCACTGATTAAGCGGAATGAACAGCAGATAGCGCTCTTGCCACATCTGTTGCCTCCTCATATTCCTGAATCGCTCTAATCAAGCGGTCGCGTGTATCTTCCAATTCGCGCCGCTCGTGTTCAAACTGATTGCTCAGCGATTGCAGGACGCTCTTGCAATAGTCTTCATCCTCTAGCACCGCCTCATAGAAGATCTTGACAGGCCCCAGACAGGCCTCCATCGCCTCCTCCGCCTCCGCCATCGCCTGCAAGGCATCTTCCGCCAGCTTCCGAATTTCCTCTTGGCTCAATCCGCATACAAGCTGCACTTCATCAGTTAATGTCGGCATCGTTCAATCTCCTTTCAAACTCCTCCACCGCTGCCCGCACATCCGACGGCAGCCGCCAGTAAACGATCTTGTCCGCCAATTTTTCCACCATGGCCGCCAGCTTCACCCCTTCCTGCACACATAGCAGAATCGGCTTCCGTAAAGCCACCGCCCGCTCCAGTCCCGCAACACAATCAGGATTCGCAAACCACGAGGGCGTGATTATGCCGCAGAAGAAGGTGCATTCCTCGACGCTATCAACTGGGCAAATCATCTTTTCAACTCCTCATCTGGAATCACGAACCGCATCCGCGCTGCGTTTGCCAACGGGCTTGACCGCGCCTGAATCTCCCGCAGTTGCATCTCTGAGAAGCAGACATACCGCTTCATCGTCTCCAGCTTCCGCCAGCGCCCGATTGCCATCACCGCGGCTTGCGGCGCGCCGTTCATCAAAGATAGCGTGGCGAAGGTATGCCGCAGCAAGTGAGGGTAGAATCGGCAGGAAAGTCCGGCCCGCTTCCCCGCCAGCCGCATCGAACGCTCCGCGCTGGAGCGATCTAGCCAATCGCCGTGCTCCCCGCAGAATACGAAGCCGGTATCCGGTGCTTCCCCTAGTTGCCCCTGACGCCGCCTGAGGTACGCTCGCAGCTTCCGCCGCAAGAAGCTGCTCATCGGCACGAAGTCCGCCCGGCCGGTCTTGCTGGCATACACTAGGATACGGCCCTGAATGAAATCCAAGTCTTTCAACTGTAACCGCAAGGCTTCGCCTAGACGCAGGCCGGTCTCTATCAAGAAGAGCGCCAGTGCCGCGCTGCGGTATATCCCAAAACGCGATCGCTCCACCTTTCGATAGTAGCGAAGCAACTGCTTCACTTGCTCCGCAGTCAAGGCTGCTACCGGCTTCGCAGGCGCGTTCAGGAAGCGCAATTTCGCCGCCGGATTCGACTGCAAAATGCCCATCTCTTGCAGCCAGCGATAGTAGACCCGCAGCGCCGAAACATATTGATTGGCATGGTCTGCGGGATACTGCTCGCGTTTCTCCGCAATAAATTGCGAGAGCAAAAGCGGGGTAACTTCGGCCTCCGTCAAACCATCCTGCGAGGTCAACCAGCAGTCGAACCTCTGCAAAGCGCGGCAGTGGTTGCGAAGCGTCGCCTCTGCTTTGCCCTCTGCCTTTTCCGCCCGCAGGAACTCCTCCAGATAGCAAACGCGTTTCATCGCTACCCTCCCTTAAGGTCGGCGGTTTGTTGCAATTCAACACCGGCCAGGCAAGGGTGGCAACGAAACGCTTGTACTGTGGAAAAGCGGAAAAACTCAGGCAGGACAATAGGTCTTGCGCTGGAACTGCGAAGATCAGAGAAATCGGGGTGAGTGGATTTGAACCACCGACCTCACGGTCCCGAACCGTGCGGTTTGAAACGGAATCCGGCGGGGCCTGAGCGTAGAGGAGGGATGTCCTCGGGTGGCAGGCCCCGCCGGAAATGAAAAAGCCAACCATAGCCCCTCTCAGGGCGACGATCGGCTTTAAGTTGTCGGCAGTTATAGCTTTCATCCCTTCTTACGCTTTCCCCACCATCTTCATTGTAGCACGAAATGTCCCCCTTGTCAATAGGCTTGACAGTAATTATTCAGTTATGCTATCCAGCGCCCAGATCAAGAGCGGAAGTGTCTCGCTGAACCTTGCCTGATCTTCCGGCGAAAGACCGGTCAGCCATTGCCCCAACTTCTCGTCAGAGAGCAATGCGCCCGCCGCTTCCTGATAGGAGCTTGCATCTGTATTCGGATGCTTCGCGTTTACCATCCGCAGATTCTCCCATAATGTCGCCAGACGCATCGCTATCAAGAAATACCGATACCAAACCCACAAACCACTCTCTTTCATCTTATTGCTCCTTTCCACCCAATTTCCTACACACCTGTTCTAGCCCTTCCCTCACCTGCACCAACGCGCTCGTCGTATGGCGCGCATGATTGATCACAAAGTCATTATACTCCTGTCTCATTTCCTTCCGCTCTACGCGGCTTGCACGCATTTCCGTTATAAAAGCCCGAACCACTGGCACCAATACCACCAAGATCATCATGGCCACTAAGCCAGTCGCGCCATATTCAAGGAACTCCTTCGCGCTCATGTCCCACCCTCCTTGTAGAGTTCATCAATTTTACGCGCCATTGCCCATTCCATAGGCAGATAGCGTGCCTTGACCACTCCATATTTCTTGCCCTTCGCTTCGATCACACAAAGCCTCTCGTCTGTCGGCCCACTTACAACCACCGCTACATGATTCACCCTCTGCGTTATCGGATGCCTTTTGAACACTAGACACCCCTCATGCGCCACCCTCACGTCAATTGCGCGCCCCCACACCGCCTGATTGAAACTGCCATCAGGCAGTTCAATTCCCACATTCGAAAAAGCCTCCCGAACTAAACCCGAACAATCATAACCTCCTTTCCCAGTCTTGCCTCCCCATAGATAATCCAGCCCCACCTGCTGATTTAACCAGATCTCCAACTGTTTACTTCTGCTCATTTCAGACCTCCATAGTTTCGGCCCCATCCACCATCTGCTGCGCCACCACCTTAATTCGTAAACCATATATCTCTTTCGCGCCGTCGCACAGCTTTTTGATCACGTTCCATTGCCCGATTTCCAGTTCCACAACGCTCGCTCCAGCGATAGCCACACCCGCGCCAAAAGCCGTTAATTGCTCCTCGCTGCTCAAACCCAATCCCTCTCCCGCATTTATGTAGTTCAGAAGAATATCCGAAAGCAGGCTTGGTCTCAACGCGGGCTTAGTCGCCTGACCGCAGGTGCGACACTTCTCAATCGGCGGCTGTCCTTCTGCCAACATCTCTATCGGCCGACCATGCCAATCAGTTAGCTTTTGGCTTACATCAAGTCTCTTTTTCATTCGCTTATCCTCCCGCCACTTCACAAGTTATTTCCAGCGCGTCAATCGCCTCCCGCGCCTTGCGCTTCACATCAGCCGCCTTTACCTCAATCTCTTGATTACGCAGCACTTGCCGAATAGATTCCTGGATTCTACAGACCACAAATTCTTGCGGGGTAAGCGGATTAGGTTTTCCGTCATCCAGAACAGGCGAATATCCGTATTCTTTTAGATAAGCCTCTTCGACCCGCTTATCCTCAGTGTCAGGGATCGTGATTACAATCTTCATCTTATCCTCCCACACTACTGCTGTTAGCCTCTTGTTCTAAAACTTTGCCAAGATTTTATTTATCTCCTTACACGCCTCGTTGACAATAGTCGGAACACTTGTTGTAGCAGGGGTTAGCTGCATCGCGCCCGCGCCGTGAAAACCGCAAGGCTGACTTGCAGCAGTCCCGAAGCTCGATCTGTCCGACTCTCTTTTCCTTAGAATCTCAAATGCGATTTTTATTGCAATCTCCATCTTATTCTCCTATGAAGTCGCCGTTAACCCTTTGTTCTCAAGTACCACGAGAATCGCGTTTATCGCCGCCCGCGCCTGACCATCAACTGGTGTGCCGCCCGTTGGATTCGCAATGTGTGCTGCTTGTGCCGCCGATACCCCGTGGAATCCGCAGGGCTGACTTGTCGTCGCTCCTAAATAGGAGCCGCTTCCTGCTATTCTCATGTACACTGCCGCGGTGGTGCTGCCAGTAGGCGTAACTCCGAAAGTCAGATAGGTTCCCTGTGCAGCATCAGTCCAGTTCTCCGCAGCAGCAACACCCACCCAAGCTTTTGCCGCAGCGCTCCAACCTGTCGCGCCGTAACCCCATCCTTCTATCGTGTAAAGCACATCATTATTCGATATTGCGGCTGGCGATGCCAATGTGCCCCTGCTGGTCAAAAACCGCACTTTCGGAGTGGGAGAAGCGCCAGTATGCGCTCGCACAAACCGCATCATGATTCCAGTGCCGCCAGAATCATGCCGAAATTCAGAGTAATAGTCACCCCCGTAGAGCCAACTCTGAACACCATTTAATAGATGCGTATTCGCCCCCAACCTCATCCCGTAGTTCGTCATGCCCCGCGTCAATGCTGGAATGTCCAGGCCTATCTGTGTCGTGATAGGGCCGGCCCCGTTCGCATTTAAAACTGCAAGCGCAATTCCTGTCGCAATCGTCCCTGCTCCAAGATGGTCAATGTAATAGGCCCCGCCGCGTGCTAAGGTTACATTCGATGATCCCGAAAATGTCCCCGCGCTGGCCGATAGACCCTCCAAAAGCGGAGCGGTTACACTGCTCAGCGAAACCGCAGATGCTCTCAGGCCCGATACCCTATCCGCTCTTCCTGGGTCTAGAATTGTGCTTATGGCATTCAACGCCCAGGGCTGTTTCGTCGCATTATCCCAGGTGAATTTGAAATCGAAATGCGCCATCTTCTGAATTGAACCTGTCGGCGCTGTCCCCGCCGTTGTGTTCCAATAACACCAAATATCAGTCTGTGCGCTGGGATTATCTCCCCAGGCAAACTTCCTTGCGCTCCCCGCCGCGCCACCAACTTCTCCAATGAGCAACGACTGTCCCGCTTTCGGCTGCAAGTACATCGTTCCCGATGCATTCGTTATACTACGATGGTCTGCCTCAACCCAATCACCAAGCGCATCCAGCAGCGACATTGTAGGCTCAGTTGAGTTCTTCAAAACATCCTGCCAATAGATCGGTTCGGTCGGCCCGCCACCTCCTTCTCCACTCCCTCCCGGGA
>Ga0315309_1001335_pt1 | contig 14776 bp, 9 predicted proteins | sample TDP4_MG_FD_203080 | JGI IMG/M metagenome (GOLD analysis project Ga0315309, IMG submission 203080) | Freshwater sediment microbial communities from Lake Towuti, South Sulawesi, Indonesia - TDP4 | ecosystem: Environmental > Aquatic > Freshwater > Lake > Sediment | place: Indonesia: South Sulawesi... | reverse complement strand
CGAGATGGCCAGGGAGAGCACTGAGGGCGGTTTGCCATCGTCTTTCAGAGGGAGCCCGGCATTAACCGGCCGCCAGGTGCGACCACCGTCGGTGGATTTGATGACGCCTACATCGAGGCCGGCGAAAAGGGTGCCATCCCTTTCGAAATCCGGCGATAGGACCAAGGCCCTGACCCAGACCGTGCCTGCTGGGAGGCCTGCGCTCAAATCCTGCCAGGTGAGACCACCGTCCAGGGACTGGTGCAATTGTCCGAAGAGAACCCCGGCGAAGAGCATCCTATCGGTGGGGAAACGAGGCGGGAGAACCAGGGACTGCACCGACCACCATTCCTCCTCAAAGACCTGCTCCCAGGAAGCGCCTCCATCGGTGGAGCGATAAAGGCCCTTGTTCTTCATCCAGGCGTAGGCCGTGCGGTCCATAGCGTAGCCCGGGGAGAAAGCGATAGCATCTACGCCAGAGCTGGACTCGGGCAACCCTGGCCCCGACGCCTGCCAGCTCTCTCCACCGTCGGTGGAAACGAAAATGTGCGGGGCAAGGTAGTTGCCCCCGGCATAGACGGTCCTGTCCTGAGCATAAGCCGGTGAGATGGCCAGGGCAGAGATGGGGAAGACGGCTGGCAACCCCTGTCCCATTAGTTGCCAGGTGTTCCCGCCGTCGGTCGAGCGATAGGGTCGCCAACCAGCCGTGGCGAAAAGCGTCCTGTCTTGAGGGTAATCCGGCGAAAGAGCCAGGTGGAAGAGATCGGGGTCATTGCCCCGTGCCGGGAAGCCCGTCTCCTGCCAATGCAGACCCCCGTCCGTGGAGAGGAACACTCCCGCTGCGGCGCTGCCAGCGTAGACGGTCCGGTCTCGAGCATAGTCCGGTGAGATGGCCAGGGCGTTCACATCCACCTCGTAAGGCTGAGCCGTTCCCTCCTTCCCCACCACGGCTGCCCAGTCCAGATCATCCACGGCCACCCGGTAGATGCCCCCATCCTCAGTACCCAGGAGAAGGGAGTCATCGTCCAGAAGGCTCAGGGCTGTGACCCTGGACTCAGAGGGCAGGCCAGCCTGGAGCCCCTGCCACGAATCACCGCCGTCCATGGAGCGGTAGAGGCGCGACTTCTCAGAGCCTTCCTCCCACCAGGAGAGCAGAGCATAGAGGGTCCGGTTTTGGGCAAATGAGGGCGAGAGGGCCAGAGCGGTGAAAGCGGCGTTCTCGTAAAGCAGGCCGGCGTTAGCTGCTTGCCACGTCTGCCCACCGTCGGTGGTGCGCAGCAGACCGACCCCGTCAAAGGCAGCGAAGGCCGTCCCATCTTCGGTGAAGGCTGGTGACAGGGCCAGGGCCTCGGCCTCTCCGCTCAGCAACTCCTGCCAGGTGTCCCCACCGTCGGTCGAGGCCAGGAGGGCATTGCGGCCCAGTCCGCTCATCCCGGCCCACAGCATGTTATCGGTGGCGTAGGCGGGGGAAAGGGCCAGCGTTCCCAGGCGGCGGTCCTCCGGCTCCTCGGCGTAGCGCTCTCCCAGGGCTGTCCAGTGGGCCCCGCCATCCGTAGAGCGGAAAAGCCCCTGATGATACGAAAGAGCGAAGGCTGTGGCATCGTCGGCGTAATGGGGAGAGACAGCTATCCTCTGGACGAGGAGGTCGCTCAGCCCCAGGCAGGCCAGTCGCCAGGAGTGCCCGCCGTCGGTGGATTTGTAGACCCCTCCCCCGCTGAGGCCTGAGGACACTCCGGCAAAGAGAGTCTGGTCGTCAATATAGTTTGGGGACAGGGCCAGGGAAACTACCCACTCGTCAGGGGGGAGACCGCCACCGAGCAGGCCCCACGATCCTCCGCCATCGGTGGATTTGTAGAGCCTGGTCTCCACGATGGCGAAAAGGGTGCGATCCTCTCCGAAGCCGGGAGAGGCCACAATCTCTTGAACCGGGCTGGCCGGCAACACCATTGGCCGGGGTGGTGAAGCTGGCGGCAACTCCCCACCGCTGGGGGCCATGACCAGGATGCGCCCCCCTCGCCCGCGTAGGTAGAGGCGACTGGTGGCTGGGTCCAAAGCGTCCAGGTCATAATCCCCTTCCAGAAGCACCGTGGCCATCAGGCTAGCTGTCTTGGCATCAATGACCAGCAGCCGCGTGCGCTCGAAGCTGCTCTCGGTCAGGTAGACGCGCCTGGTGGCCGGGTCCACCCGCACCGGCCCTGTGACGCCCTCCAGACGGGCCACGTAACGCTCGCCCGCCTCCAGCACGCTCAAGAAGCTCCGGTCGAACCAGACGCGGGTCACGTAAGCCAGCCCGGTCAACGGGTCCACGTCAACGGACTGCACACTGCGCTCGGTGTCGGTCAGGACGCTGGTCAGAGCGGGCTCGTCGTAGACGTAGAGGTAATTGCCGTTGTTGGAACCCGGGGTGTTGTTGTTGACGATGACGTAGAGCAGCTTGCGCTGGGAGTCAACCGTCAGATCGAGGGCAAAGGGGGTGTAGAACTGCTCCGGCCCGGCGGAGAGGCCCTCGATCTCGCCGAGCACGGCTCGCGTTTCGGGGTCAGCCATGTAGACCCCGTGCTCCACAATGTAGACTCTGCCCGTCACCGGGTTGACGGCTGGCCTGCCCACCTGGGGGATAAGACCCATGGATTGATGGCTGCCAGTGTCGAGGATTTGAATGCCCTGGCCCTCGACATCGCCGATGTAGAGCCGCCCCCGCTCCTGGTCCAGAGCCATAGAGCCACGGCCGGGGATGACCTCCAACCCCTCGTAGCTGGTGCTATCCAGGATGTGCAGCCTATCGGTGCTGTCGGTGGCGTACAGGCGCTGGGCCCGGGGGTCAACCTCCAGGTCCATCAACTCGATGGCCGTGGCGATCCTAGCCACAGTGGTCTTGCGCTCGATGTCGAGGACCAGCACTCGGTTTTCATAGGTCTGAGCAGCGTAGAGTTGTTTGAGGGCGGGGTCAACAGCCAGGCCATACACGTTGGTGAGCGTCGGTATCTCGGCAACGGGCTTCATGGTGTGTCCATCAACGATGGTTATGCCTGGCTCCTCGCTGTACCCTTTGCCCACATAGAGGCGCTCGGCCGCTTCATCCACAGCCAGGACGCTGGACTGGTACTCGTCACCTACGGCCAGGCTGGCCAGGACATTTCCGTCGTCTCCATCCAGAGCCAGGACCTGGTTGCGGCCCTGGAAACTGAGGGCAACATAGAGGCGATTGGTGAGGGTGTTGACGGCCATGTCCTGGAGCGGGCTCTCCAAAGGGATGGTAGTGATCGCCTCCAAAGTGCTGGCCGAGATAATGTCGAGGGTTGCGGGGCCCAAGCGAGCCAGGTAGAGGCGGTCGGCGGGCGAGTTGACGGCCAACAGGTCTACGGTTCCCGACGATGCCGGGCTGCTCCGCCGCAACTCGTGGTAATCGTCGCCGTCCAGAACTCGCAGCGAGCTGTCCTCCGCCACGTACACGACGCCGCTGGCCGGGTCCACCGCCACATCCTGAGCCTCCTCAATGGTCGTCAGTACTTCGTTGGTAGCCCCGTTGATAACGGAGAAAGTCTCATCGCCACTGATCACATAGACGCGATTGGCCACCTCGTCCACGACTACCCTGCCCGCTGGGGATCCGCTCCGTCCCACGTCAATGGTAGCAACGATCTCGTTGGTTTGCCCATCAATGACCGAGACCCGCCCCATGTCTCCCTCGCCGACTTGGTTGCGCACATAGACGAAGTTGGTATTGGGGTTAACGGCCATCTTCTCCGGGTAATAGCCGTTACCGGCCGGCACACCCAGGGAAAGCTCCGTCAGCACCGCAGGCCACGCCGCCCCAGTCTGAGTGATCAGCGTGGGCACGGTCCCAGGTGTGGGAGACGTTATGGCCGTCGGTGTTGGAACCTGTGTCCCGCTGGCGGGCGTTGAGACCATTCGCGCCTCTGGAGTAGGCCCGCCAACAGTAGAGACTGATGTCCCCTGCCCCATTTCCGAGGATACTCCAGACAGCCTGCAGCCCGCCGCGAGGGCCAACAGGAGCGAACCCCATAACATTGCCTTCACTTTCATAGCCTATTACCTCCATCTAAACTATCGCACATTTTGCCCCAACTGTCAAATCGGGTGCTAAACGGCCAGAGTCCCTCCTGACTGATTTGTCAAATTTGTGATTTTATGGTAAGATAAAACCCAACATAATCAGTTGAACAGCGATTCTCACGGCAGGTGGAGAGCTTTTGAATGCCTGAAGAGAGCAACCCACAACAGAGGAGGCTTAAACCTCCCCCAAAACAGGATCAGATCTCGACCTTGCTGAGGCTGGGCATCCTTGCGGCGGACGTAGGCCGGCGAGCTGATGCCCGTGCTTGTTTTGCTGCCGTTTTGGACATAGATCCGAACAACGAGCAGGCTCTCCTCTGGCAGGCTGGCCTGGCCGATGACCCCCGCGAGAGCTTGGTCTATCTAGCTCGGGTATTGACCATCAATCCGAGGAACAAATACGCCAAGGCTGGCATCCGCTGGGCCCGCAAGCGGGTGACGAGGTTCGAGCAGGCTGGTCGCCGAGTTCAGGGCCCATCACGTCCAGTGGACCTGACTTCGTCGGCGGTTCGTGCCAGGGGCAAGGAAGCTGTCAAAGCCCATCGAGCTCGACGCTTGATATCGAGCATCGGCGGGGCCACGCTTCTCTGCGTTTTGGCTTTTGTGGTGGGTGGCTTATTTGCCCTTGTTAGAAGCGATGACCAGCAGACCGTCAGGGCCGCATTGTTGCCTACCACTGTGCCCACTGCAACCTTCACGGCTACCTTGCCCCCGACCTTTACAGCCACAGCCACCGATACCCCGACGCCCACATTGACCCATACGCCCACACCCACGCCTACCGACACGCCCACGCCCACTGAGACTCCCAAGCCCAGCCCTACACCCACAGTGCGCCCTACGGACACGCCGACCTTTACCCCGCCTCCCACAGATACCCCCTCGCCTCAGCCGACGGCCACACCGACCATCGTGGCAACGGAACCTCCTACTCCTACATCTCCACCGCCGCCGCCGACATTCACACCCACATCGCCTCCGGTTGCTGCTGCCAACAAGTGGATAGATATCAACCTCAGTTCCCAAAGCCTGTCGGCTTACGAGGGTGATGTACCCGTTTACTGGGCGCAAGTTTCGACTGGGACTCGCTGGACCCCCACAGTCGCGGGCCGCTACCATATCTACCTGAAGGTCCGCTCTCAGGCCATGTCTGGCCCCGGCTACTATTTGCCCGATGTCCCTTATGTCATGTTTTTCTACAAAGCCTACTCCCTTCACGGTACCTATTGGCACAACAATTTCGGCCAACCGATGAGCCACGGTTGTGTCAACCTGCGGACCGAGGACGCCCGGTGGCTCTACGAATGGTCCGGCCCCATTGTGCTCCCCGGCAAGAACTCTGTGCGGGCCAGTGACCAGAATCCTGGCACCCCGGTGGTGGTGCACTACTAGAGATTTGATTTTATGCAAAGTTAATGGTAAAATATGGGTGCAAGAGTAGGCACTTAATAAGGAGTTTTGGCCATGCAGGAGCAAATAAGGAAATTCCTTGACTTCCTTGCTGTGGAGCAAGGCTATTCGGATAACACGATAGCTGCTTATCGGAACGACTTATCTCAGTTTGCCGGGTTTCTAACTGAGATGGATCCGCCGATTACGTCGTGGGCAGAGGTAGATAGAGACAACATCGTTGACTACATCCTGCACTTGAAGGAACGGGAGTATACCTCTTCCACTGTGGCACGTAAAGTAGCTGCTATCAAGTCTTTTTTTCACTTTCTGTTAGCCGAAGGTATCATTGAAGACGATCCAACGGTTACTCTGGATTCGCCTAAAGTGAAGAAACGACTTCCCAAGGCTCTGAGCCATGATCTTGTCAATCGTCTGCTGGCCGAGGCTGGCAAGTCTTCCACCCCCAAAGGCCAACGCGATAAAGCCCTCCTCGAACTGCTTTATGCCACAGGTATGCGTGTCAGTGAGCTCGTCTTGTTGAATATTGACAACATCAATCTGGCCTCGGCTAACGTGCGGTGTTTCGGCAAGGGAGCCAAAGAGAGGATCATCCCTATCTATGACCGGGCCGTTCATGCCCTGCAAGGGTACTTGCAGAAAGGTAGGCCTCGTCTCATGAAGGACGCCAATGAGAAAGCGCTCTTTCTCAACCACCGGGGCAAGCGGCTGACCCGACAAGGGCTCTGGCTTATTATCAAACACTACGCCGACGCGGTAGGCATGGGTTCCGAGGTCACCCCTCACACTCTGCGCCACTCTTTTGCCACCCACATGCTCAGCGGCGGAGCTGGTCTGCGCGAAGTTCAGAAGCTCTTGGGCCACGCCAATATCTCGACCACTCAGGTTTATACCCATGTCAACAGTGAGCGGCTGCGCGAGGTCTACGACGAGTCACACCCTAGAGCGAAGTAATGCGAATATGACTGAATTTTTCACCAGGGAAGAATTCGAGGAGGCGGCCGATCTCATCCGCAGCCGCACACAGCGCAGTCCAACCGTGGGCCTGATATTGGGGTCGGGCCTCAGCCCCTTGGCCGCCGATATAACCGAGCCAGATATTATCGCCTACCACGACATCCCGCATTTCCCCGTCTCGACCGTCGAAGGTCACCCTGGTAAGTTGGTGGTCGGCCAGTTGGAAGGGCAGGAAGTGCTGATCATGCAGGGACGCGCCCACTACTACGAGGGCTACTCCATGCAGCGCATCGCCTTGCCTGTCCGCGTTATGCATGCTCTGGGCATCACTACGCTCATTGTGACCAACGCTGCTGGCGGTCTCAACCCCACCTTTCGGCCTGGCGACTTGATGCTCATCACTGACCACATAAACCTGATCGGTATGGCTGGTCTTAACCCCTTGCGCGGTCCCAACGATCCCTACCTGGGGCCGCGCTTCCCCGACATGTCGCAAGCCTACGATCCCGAGTTAAGACAGATAGCCCTCAAGGTAGCCAATGAGCTGGGCTTTGCTTTGCGGCAGGGCGTCTACATCTGTCTGGCCGGCCCCAGTTTTGAGACGCCTGCCGAGCTGCATTTCCTGCGGATGATCGGCGCCGACGTCGTGGGCATGTCCACTGTGCCTGAGGTCACGATGGCCCGCCACGCTGGCATGAGAGTACTGGGCCTATCCGGCATCAGCAACGTGGCTAGCCCAGAGCCGAGCGAGGGCCACGAAACGACCCATGAGGAAGTGCTTGAGGCTGGCAAGACTCTGGTGCCAAAGCTCATCGCCCTCATCAAAGGGGTCCTCCGCGAAATAGGGAAACAACGTTAAGCTCAATCTGCCAACGGCTCACCGTGGGAACGAGGAGCGATCCTGACGTTCCCTCTTTTGTGGATACTACTACCTACTACTCCGCCACACTGATTTTGATAACCTGTCATTCCTTCGGCAAGCTCAGGACAGGTCTGAGGAGCGAAGCAGAGCCTGTCCTGAGCGAAGCCGAAGGAAAGAATCTCGTTTTAGGCAAATAGGCGTTTTTCCTATGCAAACAACGGGATTCTTCGCCTCCGCTACGCTCCAGCTCAGAATGACAGACATATCATTTTTACTGTGGTGGTGTACTACGCAAAGGTTATTGTAGATGATCCTATTTCAATTGGTGAGGGTAATCTCTGAATATTCCTTCTGGCTGTATGGCCTCTGTGGGCTTGGCATTATCTATTATATTTGGATAGCTATACAGGCCAAGCGCGAGGCGGAGCGAACTATTTTCACTCTGGAAAGGGAAACGACCACCGGGCAGGCTTATCGAGCCCTCAGCGTGGCCCTGGTCTTTGCCGTGATTGCCGGTGTCATCTTTTTTATCACTGAGGTGCTGGAGCCAGGCCTGGATTTCCCTGTCAACGAAGAGCCCACCCCGTCCGCACTATTTATGCCCACCCCATCACCCAGCCCCGTGCCACCGACCATAACGCCTACACCCACTCCCACTCGAGTACGTCCCACACCCCGCCCCCAGGAGCCCACTGAGACCCCCGCCCCAACAGCCACGCCTGTCCCACCCACTCCAATATGCCCCAACCCCGGAGTTCGGATCACTTCTCCAGGGATGGACGCTATCTTAAACGGCCCTGCTCAGATTCTGGGTACAGCCAATATCTCCAATTTCCAATACTACAAAGTCGAAGTAGGATCGGGAGAGAACCCCACCTCCTGGAGCATATTCAGTGATATTCACAAATCCCCTATCGCAGGGGGTCTCCTTGATATCTGGGACCCCTCGGGCTATCCACCAGGGGTCTATAAACTGCGTCTGACCGTAGTTGACAACACCGGCAACTACCCATTGCCCTGCGAGGTGCGGGTCATGGTGGAGCATTGAGTTGAATGGCGAATGGCAAATAGCGAATTGCGAGTGAAAGGACCATGCCGGGAAATGAAGCTGAACGGACTGCTGACATTATCGCTGATCGCTGCTCTACTTACACTCACCCTCTTCAGTTGCCGGCCTACCCCGACACCTGAATCCACCGCTCGGCCGAGCACCCTTCAACAAGGCTTCGACAGGACTTCGACGAGCTCAGTCGAGCCGCTCAGCCCGATAGCTCAGGGCGAAGCCCCAACCCCAAGATCATCACCAACTGGCCCATCAGCAACGCTCACTTCAACGCCCCAATCGGACACCATCAGCCTCCTTGATCCAACCGGCACACAGATCACCCTCTGGCACGCTTTCACCAGGGCCGAAGAGCAGACCTTGCTGGTACTGATCTCAGAGTTCAACACTCAGAACGAATGGGGCATCACCGTCAAGCCAGAATACGGTGGCCACTACCATGATCTGCACAAGAAGACCCTGGCAGCCATCGCCTTCGGCAGCCCCCCGGAAATGACTTTCACTGACCATAGCCGGGTGGCCGAGTACGCCCAGGCAGACGTCATCCAGCCTCTGGACGATTACATCGCCAACGAGAAATACGGCCTGACCGCGGAAGATCTGCAGGACTACTTCCCCGCTTTCCTGGCCGGAGACCGTTACCCGGCTTTTGACGGCGAACTGCTCAGCCTCTCACCCAGCCTTGGGATGGAAGTCATGTATTACAACGTGGACATGCTCAACGGACTGGGCTATGAGAACCCACCGGCGACCTGGGACGAGTTCAAGGCGATGTGCATGGATGCCACCCGGGACACTGATGGTGACGGCATCAACGATACCTTTGGCTATGCCGTCGTGCCCAGTGGTTCTACCTTCGCTGGTTTGGTGTGGAGCCTGGGTGGCGAGCTCCTGAGCAAGGACGGCCAGAGCGTCATGTTCCAGGAGCAGGGTCTGGAGGCGCTAACCCTCCTGAAGGACCTGATTGATAGTGGCTACGCCTACCAAGCCGTCGAAGAGGACGGTGACCGGTCGGACTTTAGCCAGGGGAAAGCGCTCTTCATCTTCGACTCTCTGGACGGATTGCGTTCTGACTCGGCGGCTATCGAGGAGGGAACGATCGTCGAGCCAGAGTTCGAATGGTCCATTGCCCCCTTCCCCCACTCTCCCCCCGTAAACGGGGGGACAAGGGGGGTGGCCAAGCCCATTGTGAGTATGTACGGTCCCACGCTCTGCGTCTTCAAGACTACACCCCAGAAGCAACTGGCTGGCTGGCTCTTCATCAAGTGGCTCACTGAACCGGAACAGGCAGCCCGGTGGGCCATTGCCGCGAACCACTTCCCGGTGCGCAACTCGGCTATCGAAACAGAGACGGTGAAAGCCTATTTCGAGGAGAATCCGCTCTACGAGGAGGCCTTTGGCTTCCTGGAGTACGCCAGGATGGAACCAGCCATCGCTGGCTGGCAAGGGATACACGACGCGCTCCAGGAAGCCATGGTGGGTGTCGCCAGCAGCCAAGTGAGCCCGGAGGAGGCGATTTACGAGGCTATAGAGGAAGCGGAAGGGATCCTGGTGGAGTAAGCGATGCTGCAAACGGCTATCCTGGCCGCCCGAGAGGCTGGCTCAATACTAGCGGACAATCTGAGAAAACCGCGCCGGACAAAAGTAAAGGGTCTGCGGGACATCGTTACCGATGCCGACGTGAAGGCCCAGCGAGCCATCGTCGAAATCATCCAGGCCCGTTTCCCCAACCACGACATTCTCTCGGAGGAGTCCGACCCTGGTTCGAAGGGTCAGCCGGCTGTGAAAGGTGGATTCGACAAGCTCACCACAGGCTGCCCCTACACCTGGATCGTTGACCCTCTGGACGGCACCACCAACTATTCCCGCCGTCTCCCCTGCTTTTGCACTTCCATCGCCTTGAGCCACCAGGGAGAGGTCATCCTGGGCGTGGTTTACGATCCCCTGCGCGATGACCTCTTTCAGGCAGAGCGTGGCAAGGGCGCTTACCTGAACGGTGAGAGCCTGCAGGTGAGCCAGGTTGAATCGCTGGCCGACGCCCTGGTCGGATTGGACTGGGCCCGTGCCCAGGCGGAGAGAGAGGTCATCGCCCAATGGGTGGCTCAGATGGCGCTGCAGGTCAGGACTTTGCGCACCCTGGGAGCGGCTGCTCTGGGCCTTTGTTACGTGGCCGCCGGCTGGCTGGACGTCTACCTCCATTTCTCCTTGGGGCCCTGGGATGCGGCGGCAGGTGCTCTGATTGTCCAAGAAGCGGGAGGGTCCGCCACTGATTTCATCGGCTACCCCTGGCAGATCCACTCCAAACGCTGCCTGGCCAGCAACGGCCTGCTCCACGATGAAATGCTGGGTATTTTGACGGCTGATGGCTGATAGCCGATGGCCCATGGCCTATCCTCCCAAAATCCTGTTTGCTTGTTTGTATGATTTCTGGTAAAATGTAAACCAGAGCCAACCAGTCTACCTGCACCTTTGGATGTATAGGCCATGTATATCAAGCCTCAGTTCTGACCTGAAGTGAGGAGCAACAACGAGGTGAAAGATGAGCACAACAACAGTAACCGCTGACACCGTGTTGAACATGTTGCGGCAACTGCCGCCACGTGAGCGATTGAGAGTGATCGCTCAGGCACTACCTGAGGCGGAGCGCGATCTATCTGAGTACCCCCGCCCGTTGAAATCACTGCGGGGATTGTGGAAGGACCTGAACTTTGACATCAGTGCCGAAGAGATTGATCAGGCGCGCCGTGAAGCTTGGGCCAACTTTCCGCGGGAGGACATCTGATGCCTGGCGCGATAACGGATACGCACGCCCTCATCTGGTACCTGCTGGACTCCCCGCGACTGTCTGCGCCGGCCTCGGCTCTGTTTGAGACGTGTCGAACAGCGGGTTCCAGGGTGGGCGTGTCCAGCATCAGCATTGCCGAGATCATTTACCTGATGGAGAAAGGGCGTATTCCATCAGTGACGCTTCCCCTGCTGGAAGAGAGCCTGTCGGAGCAGCCAGCGTTGTTGGAGATCATTCCGATTACTCACGCTGTAGCGTTGGCCATACAGCGGGTGTCGCGCCAACAAGTGCCAGATTTGCCAGATCGCCTCATTGCCGCCACCGCGCTACACCTAGGCGTGCCCCTGATCAGTCGAGACCGCAAAATACAACTGGCCGATGTGGAAACGATATGGTAGATGCCCAGACAATGGTAGTCGAGGCCAGTGGTCACGCCATAGATGCCGTGCTCGAAGCCACGCTGCACATCCTGGGGGGTGCTGGCAGGGATAGGCCAGGAGACAGGAGATCAGAAGTCTGGACCTACAATGCGCTGAGCAGGCAGGATGAGAAGCCCATGGTGCTGTATGATTTGGAGATTGAAGTAGAGGAACTGGACGATGGATAAGCCCACTTCCAAACAAAAGCAAATCCCTCATAACCTGCCGATCAGGATCCAACCCTTTGTGGATCGTGAAAAGGAAATCCACGAGGTTACCCAGGCCTTGCTTGACCCTCACATTCCCATCGTCACTGTGACTGGGATAGGTGGTGTTGGCAAGACCGCCCTGGCCCTGGAGGTGACTCATCACCTGCTGGAGCAGGGTCAGTTTGCCGGCGGCATCTGCTGGCTGGACTGCCGGGGCAGCGACAACACCCTGGATGCCATCCTGCACACCATTCAGGCGACCTTTGGCCTTACCCTTGTGCCCACTGCCAAGGATGAAGTGCGCCGCTACCTGCGCACGAATCCCTGCCTGCTCGTCCTGGACGGCTACGAAGCAGTGGCTCAGGATATGGAGATTTTGGCCTTCCTGGAGCGGCTGCCCCGGCCTAGCAAAGCCCTGCTGACCGGCCGGGAGAAGGTGGGGTTGGTGGGGCAGGAGTGGGTGTTTGCCTTTGAAGAGATGCCCGTCGCAGAGCCGGCGGGCCTGGAACTGACTTTGGAACGGCGGCCTGACGGCCGCTTCGCCGTGACCGCCGACGGCGCCTTCTCTCACGCCTTCGACCTGACTGAGGTAGCCCTCACTCCTCCGCTGTTCAAGGCACTGGTGCGAGACCCTCGCCCTTATGGCCAGCGTCTCTTTGCCGCCCTCTTTCCCCCGGGCAGCCCGGCCCGGGAGGCTCTGGCTCATCTCCCCAGGGCCTCAGAGGTTGGGGGCATCCTTCACCTTGTCAGTCAGAACCCCGAAGTGCAATCTGTACCCTGGGAGTACCTCCACGATGGGGACGACTTCCTGGCCCTGAAGCATCACCTCATGCGGGGCATCCCCCCGGAGCGACGGCAGGGCTACGGTGCCGAGATACCGGCTGAAGCCCTCTACCTGCTGGCCGTTCCGGCCGATCCCCTGCTCTACGAAGGCCGGCCGGTGGTGGAATTGAATGTCCAGGGAGAACTGGAGCGTCTGAAGGAAGCCTTGCAGAAGGCCAGCGCGCCGTACCGGGCCACGATCCTGGCTCCACCGACCCTGAATGTCCTGCACAAAACCCTGGCCCTCCGGGAGCGGCAAACCGTCATACACTTCATCGGCCACGGTCAAGCCACTGAGGAAGAGGCGGTGCTCCTCTTCGAGGATGAGACCGGGGTCGGTCGGGTAGTAACGGCCCGGGAGTTGGTGGGGCCGGTGCGGGGCCGGGCCTTCCTGGTCTTCCTGAACGCCTGCCAGTCGGCCGTGACCCTGGAAATGTCGGCTTCCAACCTGGCCTATAACCTGGCGCTGGAGGGGGTGCCCTACGCCCTGGGCATGCAATTCACCGTCCCCGACCTGGCCGCCTTGCGCCTATCCGAGTTCTTCTACACCTATCTGGCCCAGGGGCACCCGCTGGAGGAGGCGTTGCGCCACGCCCGCCTGGCTTTGCGGCAAGACGATGACTTGGCCGACGCGCGCCTGCGGGACGGCTCCCGGGCCGACCTGCGCCCCTTCGCTATGGGCATCCCGGTGCTCTACACCAGCCTGCGACGGGGGCTGGCCCGTTTCCGGGTTCAGCCGGGGGAGGCGGTCGTTGAAGAGGCCCGGCCGGAGATGGCCTTTGATGCTCCGCTGGCCGAGGCGGCTTTCTTCCGCGGGCGCCACGAGGAACTGGCCGAGATGGGCCGGCGGCTGAAAGCCGGGGCCAAGGTCATTACCCTGGCTGGCACGGGGGGCATTGGGAAATCTGTCCTGGCCCGGTGCGCCGTCCGGCGCTTCGCCTGGCGCTTCCCGGCCGGAGTGCTGGGCCTCTCCCTGGAAACCCTGCCCCCCAAAGACCAGGTCCTGGCCCGCCTGGGCCGCTGGCTCCTGGGCGAGAGCTTCCAGCGCATCCCACCGGAGGAGCAGGAAGAGCGGGTGGCAGCGGCCTTTAAAGACGGGGCGCGGCTCCTGGTCCTGGATAATTACGAGAGCCTGCTGGATGGGCTGGAGGCACGGGAGAAAGAAAAGCAGAAAAAAGCCCAGGCCCTGGGACAACTCTTCCGGCGATTGGTAGGAGGGAAAGGGGTCCTGCTGGTCACCACCCGGGAGCGACCCACCGGGCTCCCCGGCGAGGGGAAACCTCTAGAACTGGGTGGATTGGATCAGGAAGCGGCGGTGCAACTCTTCCGCGACCACGCCGGGGAGCGGTGGCGGGAGGAGGACCGGCCCCAGGCGGAGCGGCTGGTGTGGGAACTGGAGCGTCACCCCCTGGCCATAGAACTTTTGGCCAGGGACTATGCCGAAAGGGAAGAGGGTCTGGCCCAGGTGGTGGAAGGCTGGTGGCAGCGGCTGCGGGAGGCGCGGGACCGTTACCGGGGAGAGGAGGCGCGCCACGTCACTCTGGCTGCCTGTTTCGAGCATTCTTATCGGAGCCTGGGGCCGCAGGCTCAGGGGCTTCTGCCCAGGCTCACCGTGTTCACTGCCCCCTTCCTGCCTCAGGTGGCCGAGGCGGTTCTGTCCATGCCTGAGGCCGATGAACTCCTTCACCTCCTCTATCGCAAGAGCTTGCTGCGCTGTCAGGAGGTGAGCCCTGGCCTGAGCCCAGCCAAAGGCGACGGCCTGGCCTTCTACTTTTTCCACCCCATGGCCCGTTGGTACGCCGAGGGGAAGACAGAGGAGATGGATTTGACAACCGACTGCCATCGCTTTGCCGAGGCCTACCATGCGTTCATCGAGGGGGCCTTTGACAAGTGGAGCAAAGATCCCCTTTGGGTGCTGCAAGCTCAGGTGATGCTGGCTGACCTGCGCCGTGCACCGGCATTCCTGGAGGGCGAACCTAAGAGCTTGTACCTCTTCGATCTGGCAACCCTCTTACGATCCTTTGGGCTACTGGACGAGGCCCTGAGGCTGTACCGGGAGAAATTGGAACTGGACGAACGGCTGGGGCGTGCCAGGGGCAAGAGCGCCAGCCTGCATGAGATGGCCTACATTTACCGCGTGCGGGGCGACCTGGAGGGGGCCATGCGGCTCTACCAGGAGTCGCTAGCCATCCA
>Ga0315309_1001330_pt1 | contig 14808 bp, 13 predicted proteins | sample TDP4_MG_FD_203080 | JGI IMG/M metagenome (GOLD analysis project Ga0315309, IMG submission 203080) | Freshwater sediment microbial communities from Lake Towuti, South Sulawesi, Indonesia - TDP4 | ecosystem: Environmental > Aquatic > Freshwater > Lake > Sediment | place: Indonesia: South Sulawesi... | reverse complement strand
AACTGAAAAGATCAATCCTGATTTCCCCGCATGGCCCTAGCATCAGAATCCTCCATCGAGGAAGAGAAGAACATGAAGAGACTGGGAAAGCTGACCCGGTTAAAGCAGCCGCAATTATGAGCGCGTTGGGTCATGAACATCGACTGAAGATTCTGGGAGAACTCATGAGCGGCGGCAAATACATCAGCGAGTTGCAGAGTAGCCTGCCGGAGATTACTGCAAGCACGCTCTCGAGCCACTTGGACGTTCTGCAGGAGGTGGGTCTCGTGGTTCAGGAACGCGTTCGCGGGCGATACCTGATCACGATTCCGGGCAGAATGGCTTACAAGATGGCGAACCGCATAGCCAGACAGAGAAACAGCCACACTGATGAATAAACGCTCTCGGAGAAGACATGTATGACTACAGGAAACGTGAAGCCTGGCAATCAACCGCACAAGGTAATGCGAGATCTCGTCCTATTTCAGAATGATAGATGCGTTGTGAGGATTTCAGAAGGAACCCTGACCCTTTCTGTTCTAGTTGATGACACAGTGCAGGGATGGTTATTTCATGGAAAGGGGCAGCTCATGTTGGACACGATAGTTGAAACCCCACGAGGTGCAGTGGGGAAATCTCTGGTTGAGGATCTGACCCTGCCTTTCCTCATGTTTGGCGAAGCGACAGATCTGTCACAGAATTCCACGGCTGCAACTGTTCAAGATGTTGCGAGGATCGGCTACAACAGTTTAGAAGAGTTTCTGAGTAAGGCAACTGAGGTGCTCGGCAGATTCACCAAGAGAGGTCACGGGCCTGTTGAATTCGACGAAGGTTCCTACATATTCGCCTTTACAGTTGGCGGCGATCCAAGCAGGTGGGACATGCTGATTTCCAAGGGAAACAGGCTGGTTTACAAGTCGAAAAACAGAGTTTACGTTTCGAGAGGCAAGGCTGGAAATGTCTCAGTTCATCCCCGCGAGGTCCTAGTTGCAAGACATGGCAAAACTGTTGTCATCGGCAAAGACAGTATCTTGATCGACTCTTCTAACGATGAGCCATAGCCATCTTCAAGCTTTTCCGAACCACTGCTCCAGTGTAGTTGCGCCCTTGGTCTTCTTTATGCCTGTGCTCATCTTATCTAGAGCCTTTCTGACTCGTTCCTCGTCGAAGTCTCTTTCACCGCACATGAACTCGACCACGCCATCAATGTCTGGTTCACGCCACACAAGAGGATAATCATCTGTAACCTTCGGTCGCAAGAAGATCTCGCGTATGCGTTGGGGCTCAACGGGGAACATCGCCTCCTTCAGTGTGGGCAACGCTTCTTCTAGGGTTCCGTGTTCTTTGATTAGCTGCAGCGCTGTCTTTGGCCCAATGCCCTTCACGCCTTCAGGGTTGAAGTCTGTGCCCACGAGTATGCCTATGTCGACTAACTGCTGACGCGTGATGCCCAATTCATTCAAGACCCTGTCGAGTTCCACGACTTCTGGCACAACCTCAACGTAGACATTTTTTCTTGGCAGCTTCCTGCGTCCACTTATGGTAACGTTGCGTATGAGTCGCGGTGCACCAAAGAGCAGGCTGTCGTAGTCTTGGCTGGCGCAGTAGTCGGTGTCCCCTTTTTTTGAGAGGTGTGCAGCCTGAGCTTCACCTTCACTGGGTGCTTGAATCCACGGTATGCCTAGTAGTCGGAGGAGGCGTTTCGCGTCATCAGACATGTAGTCCTTCAGCCGTGATGTCATTTGTGCGTACATGCGTGCTTCTTCAACCTTACCTTCTTGGAGTGCCTTCTCATACTTTACCAAGGCTTCTTCTTTGACTCGGGCTCTGCGCTTGATCTCGACTTCTTTTAGTGCGGGTGGTGCGCCGTCAAAGACGTACACCACCTTTATGCCCATTTCAACTAGGTTGGACGTGCGGTACAGTAAACCGCTGAGGTGGCTTGTGATTCTGCCTGAACGGTCTTTGAGGGGCGTTCCATTGGGCTGGCGAATGATGGCAAGAAACTGATACAGCGCGTTGTAGGCGTCTACAGCGATGGACTTGCCGCTCAGATTCGCGAGCTCAATAGTGGTCTTGGGAACGAGGTCACGGAGATTGACGCCCAAAACACTCACGCCATTAGTAACAGAATAGAGACATTTACTTAAAGCATTGATGCTTGGATGGAAATCACAGCATATATATTCAAGCCCTGCATAAGATAAGCAAACTTACAGAGCGAGGCTCAGAAACCATGAGTGAAAGAGCACCAACGGCAGCTCCCATGCCCACGTGCACATCATGCCACAAGATAATAGCGCCGGGAACCGAGGCCACGAAGTTTCAGTGCCCAAACTGCGGCGAAATCACGATTTGGCGTGACGGTCGATGTCGAAAGTTTGGCAGACCTTATAAATGCCCAAAATGCGGTTTTGAAGGCCCATGACTGCTATCTGAGTTTTGGCACTACCTTTTCTGCGAAGAGTCTAGAGTCTTCAAGATCTAGAAATCCAGAGGTAAAGAGGCTTACACCCTTTTCGATGTACCTTCTCATAGCTTGTATGCACTGCTCAGGAGTTCCGGTGACAGGTCCTAGTCTCTTCTTGTATTCATCTGGAGCCATTCCTGCCCTCTGAGCTCGCAGCTTTATCTTGGCCTCGATCTCCTCGTCCGTGAAGCCAACGATAGGAACCACGCTTATTCCCTTCTTGATCTCGTCGTAGTCTCTGTTGACGCTTTCACAGTGTCTTCTCAGGATGCCTAGCTTTTTGTCCAATTCCTCATCTGACGGATTGAAGGCGCAGTGGCTTATGTCGGCGTATTTGGCAGCTATTCGAAGGGTCTTCTTTTCGCCTCCGCCTCCAACCATGATAAGTAGCGGTCTCTGCACCGGAAGCGGAGAGTTCAGAGCATTCTCTACACGGTATAGTTTGCCTTTGAAGGTTGTACGCTCATTCGCAAACATGCTACGGCAGATCTGTATCACTTCTTCGAGTCCGGTCATGCGTTCTTTCACTGGGGGGAATCGGCCAAGGAAGCCCTCGAACTCTTTCTGGTGCCAACCCGCTCCTATGCCAAAGATCAATCTTCCATTTGAGATTAAGTCGACTGTTGTGGCCATTTTTGCAAGAACGGTCGGCGGCCTATAATAGTAGCATGACACTAGCGATCCCAAGCGAATTCTGCTTGTTACAGCGGCTAACCCAGCAAGTGTTGACCAGCATTCTAAGGGGTGTCTGTCCGGACCATCGGGTTGCATCATGTTCATGAAATGGTCGGTGACGGTAAACAGGTCGAAGCCTAATTTTTCCGCCCATAGACACATATCTTTCATCTCTTGAAAGCTGCGTCCTTCTGGCGGGACGTGAACTCCAAAGACGATGCCTTTCAGCGACAATTGTAAATCCTCACACATATTTAGTCGGCTGATATTTGAACTTTACACGACCATACTGCTTAAATGCGGGTTTAATGCGACATAGACGATGCAAGGTGCCAACGAGATGGCGAAAATGCTTGTCTCAATGAAGATTTTCCCTGAGGACATCACCGTCGACTTTGAGCAGCTCAAACTGAGAGTTGAGAAGTCGATGCCGCAGGACTCGAAGATCATTCGGTTTAACGAAGAACCCATAGCTTTTGGTTTAAAGGCCTTGATTGTGCACATGGTTATGCCCGAAGAAAAGCAGGATGAGCTGGAAAAGGTGGAGAATGGCATTCGCCAGATTTCGGGCGTGAGCAACGTAGAGACTTTTATGATGCAACGATGGTAGTGAAAACCTGCAAACCGCAAATTTAAGCTTAAATAATAGGAATTGCTTTTCGGATATGGAAAGTTTGCATTGTTAGAGTGATTATTATGAGTGAGATGCAGCTTCGCGTAGGTGATGCCCGTCAACGAGATGTTGGAAGAGGCATAGCGCGTATTGATCAGAAGACTATGCAGAAGCTTGGTCTCTCAGCTGGCGATGTGATCGAGATTGTTGGGAAGCGTACAACAGCTGCCATTGCTTGGCCAGCTTACTCGGAGGATCAAGATCGCGGCATCATCCGGATTGATGGGTACACGCGGAAGAACGCGGGTGTTGCCATAAACGAGTACGTTGTTGTTAAGCCTGCAAAGGTGAAGGATGCGGCTAGCGTTGTCTTGGCGCCCGTTGACATGCGGTTGAACGTTGATGAAGACTTCACCAACTTTGTCAAGAACAGACTCATGGAGCGCACTTTTGTTGAGGGCGACACAACTCTCGTGATGATGCTTGGCCACGCCATACCATTCAATGTGACCAAGACGCGTCCCCACGGTATTGTTCGCATAACATACGAGACCAATCTTCAGATTCTGAACGAGCCCGTGCCTGAGGCTAAGGTCGGCGTGCCTCGAACCACTTACGAGGACATAGGTGGGCTGCAGGACGAGATACAGCGCATTCGCGAGATGGTAGAGCTGCCTCTTAGGCATCCTGAAATCTTTCAAAGGCTAGGGATTGAGCCGCCTAAGGGTGTATTGCTTCATGGCCCGCCTGGATGCGGCAAGACTCTGCTTGCTCGGGCTGTTGCAAACGAATCGGAAGCCAACTTCTTCTCCATAAACGGGCCCGAGATCATGAGTAAGTTTTATGGAGAATCCGAAGCGCGTCTGCGTGAAATCTTTCAGCAGGCTCAGCAGAATGCGCCCAGCATAATCTTCATAGACGAGTTGGACGCCATTGCTCCGAAGCGAGAGGAAGTGACGGGTGAGGTTGAACGACGAGTTGTGGCGCAGTTGCTGGCGCTGATGGACGGGTTGAGCGGTAGGGGGAATGTCATAGTCATCGGGGCTACTAATAGGCCTAGTGCGTTAGATCCGGCATTGCGCAGACCTGGACGTTTTGATCGAGAGGTTGAGATTGGTGTGCCTGACAAGCAAGGTCGGTACGAGATTTTGCAGATTCACACTCGTGGTATGCCTTTGGCGCCGGATGTGGACTTGAAGAAGCTGTCTGAGATGACCCACGGTTACACGGGTGCTGACTTGGCGTCTTTGGCTAGGGAAACCGCCATGAAAGCATTGAGGCGGTACTTGCCCAAGATCAATTTAGAGGAGGAGCGGATTCCGCCCAGCGTGTTAGAAGAAATGGAGGTGCGCATGGAGGATTTCATCAACGCCTACAAGGAGATTACGCCAACGGCCATGAGAGAGGTTTACATTGAGGTGCCTACGGTTCATTGGACCGACATAGGCGGTCTAGAAGAGGTTAAGCAGGAACTGCGGGAGGCGGTTGAGTGGCCTTTAAAGAACCCTGAGATGTTCAAGCGCATGGGAATTCGTCCGCCGAAGGGAATCTTGCTTTATGGGCCACCTGGCTGCGGTAAGACACTGCTGGCGAGAGCTGTGGCAACCGAAAGCGAAGCCAACTTCATAACCATTAAGGGTCCGGAAGTGTTTTCGAAGTGGGTTGGTGAGTCTGAGAAGGCTATACGGGAAGTTTTCAGGAAGGCTCGCATGGCTGCCCCAGCCGTGATATTCTTTGATGAGTTTGATTCTCTTGTGCCCAGGCGAGGTTTGGGCTACGCTGACAGCGGAGTAAGTGAACGAGTTATCAGCCAGCTGTTGACTGAAATGGACGGCATCATGACTCTGGAAGACGTTGTGATAATCGCCGCTACAAATCGACCTGACATAGTTGATCCCGCTGTGCTCAGACCTGGCAGGTTTGACCGTTTGATCTATGTTCCCGAGCCCGATGAAAAAGCTCGACACGAGATTTTCATGTTGTACACTAAGGGCATGCCTTTAGCCAAGGATGTGGACACCAAGAGCCTATCTGCGGCAACAAAGATGTATTCGGGAGCAGACATCGACGCCTTGTGTAGGGAAGCCGCCATGAACGCGTTGCGCAGGGATGTCAAATCTAGTCAGGTTGTGGCTGACGACTTTCAGAGGGCGATGGAAAAGATTGGTCCAAGCATTCTGCCTGATATGGAGACTTGGTACAAGGGCTTCATGAAGCAGGTTAGAAAGGTGCAGAAGCCCACAACACCTGTTGCTTAGCACAAACCAAAGGAGAGTGGATGCTTTGACTGTCAAAACTTGGCGACCTCATCCGTTGGATTTAACCATAATCGAGGTGCTAGAGAAGAAAGGTCCTATGACTGATGAGGAATTGCTTGATGTGCTTAAGGAGACTCATGAAGACTTGGGCTTCGGAGCATTGAATAAAACATTGATGAAGATGGAAGTCGAGGGTAAGGTCTACGTGTCGTCTTTGACGCGGGGCAAACGACGGGTTGAACTGGTGAAACGCAGAGAGCATACGTAATAGCCAAAGTCGTGGCAACGAGAGCCGATTACTTCTATTTTGTAATGCTTTCAAAGTAAGAGTTAATTCAAAGAAGCGTCTAGAGATTCTGAAGCCTGCGAGGGCGGGGGTTGCCAAGCCAGGTCAAAGGCGTGGGCTTCAGGAGCCCATCCCGTAGGGGTTCGTGGGTTCGAATCCCACCCCCCGCACTCTGTTTTGGTGGGATCTGTTAGTATGTGTCTGAGAGGAATTTTTTGAGGCTAGACTAAGTCTGTTCTATTTGTTTTTTATGGTTTGTTCTTGTTTGTGATTGTGTTTTGGGTTCTGTTTAGCTTTGGTTTGGAACACTTTTAATGTTGTTAAAAGTGACTCTTAATGTTGCAAAAAGTGACGTTTAGTGTTGCTGTTGCTTTGTGGGGGCTGTGAATAAAATTTCAGAAGAAGAAGGCAACAGACCCTTTAGCCTTCTTCTACAGCTGTTCAAGATTGTGTGCGTGTTGATGATGATTCTCTCTTAGTGTCATCATCATCTGGACTCTGATTCTGCTTGGAGGCTTTTGTGTTGATTCGTCTTTGGTCTAACCGATATGCTCGAGTTGTGTGATGGGAGGATAGTGTGCAGAGGGTGTGTTTGTCAATCACGTGTTTTAATCGAAGTCGAAGATTGTTCTTCCTTTTGAGAAACTCATGATAAGGCGACAGTTTCTGCATATCATCATGACGATTTTATGGGCAGTGAAACCCCATCTGCTATCCATCTTTCCTTCTTGCTTCTCGAAATCTGTGCCTTGGCATAGAGGACAAACCAATTTTCTCTTCTAGGCCAAATAAATCACTTTACGTTGCCTTGTCCGCGAGTTTGAGGTTAAGCGTTGTGAATGTTCGCTAAGGATTGGCACCCCTTGGACTCGATTTTTCTGCAAATCCTAAATACGAGTGGTCCAATAGCCTTTAAGCACCGTAGCGAACTCAATGAATGCGGATTAAATCAAAAGGAAAGACCAAGAAAGCAAGAGAAATAATGACAGCTATTGAAATCGTAAATAGTGTTTCCGGAATCTTCGACGGGCATTTTACCGGGAATAAGAAGGGAACGTTTCGTTTGTATTGGTGGAAATTTTCCCCGTATTTTTTCTCAAGATGTAACTCTTCATATCTAGCCAAGATGATGTATCCCAAAATCTGCATGAGCCATGAGAGTACGATTTGCGGATTACTGTACAGTGTTTGAACCATTATTGTTAACCCAGCAGTGATGATTATTATTCCTGTGTATTGTGGATGCCTGACAACAGAATATAATCCTGTTTTGATGAGCCCTATGCCTTTAGCACGGTGTCTGAGGAACTGTATTCCTGCAAACAGGAAGACTAGAAGTCCAATTGAAGCGATTGCTCGGCCAACTACAAACTCTCTCGCAACGAAGAGCAGGTATATGTCTCGTTCGAGATTGGGCTGGCCGGTTAGAAGTGTGATCAGGTAGGGCAACAGTGGAATGGACATGACACTGATAGTCCAACCGCCGTAGACTATGCTCTGAAAGGTAAACAGTAGTATTGTAAGCACAGCTTCAAGCAAGAATCTGATTTTTTCCTTAAGTGATGAATCTTGCATGTTTTCCCATGTAGTCTAGCCGCTACTTGTCTATAATTCTAATGTTTAGAACAGAGTTCCCTAAACCTTCCAAAGCTGAAATCACCCCGAAGTCATTTCTTAAAAGCTGCGTCAACTGCGGTCTGGAAATTCCAATTTGCTTCTGAACACTGTCCTCAATGCGGTACAAAGCAGAAGAAAGAGAAGGGGAAATTAACACGCTGAACTATTTTCGATAGCAATGAGGCGCCGGATTCGACTAGTCTTCCCAGTCTAGGAGTCTCTTTTCACCCTCAAGCCCCTTTATGCCTGTGACGTCTTGGGTCACTTCCATTGTTCCGAGATACTTGCCGTCTTTGTCCCGCACTGCAAAGTATCGGATGTGAATGAGTTTATTGTCCAAGCTGATCCAGAACTCGGCAACGTCTTTCTTGCCACTTTTGAAACTTTCAAGAATTCTATTAACAATGTGGACGCTCTTTTGCGGGTGGCATTGTTGAACCCTTCTGCCGAGCACGGCTTTCGTTCGCAGGAAAATCTCGGACTTGCTGAAGTATCTGACTGTGTCATCCTTGTCGACGAAGGTGATGTCCACTGGAAGGGTCTTTAAGAGGGCATCAAGCTCAGCGTTTGAGAGCTCTCCTGTTTCAAACCGCAACAGACCAGCCTGCAACTCTTCTGGCGCAGTCTCTTGCTTTTGGGCTATCACCTTCTCGACTTCAGGCTTTGTTATCAGGTATTGCGGCGTAAAGCGGCAATAACCAATCGAGTCAAACTCTTTTCTAACCCTTCTCCACTCTTCCTCTGTGAAAACCTTCAGAGCCGTTGGGAACAGTATGCTGTTTTCTTTGAAGAAATGGCTTGACAGAAGTTCGCCTAGAGATCCAACTGCTTCGTTGACTTGCTCCTTGAAGACTTCAAGGCCCAGTGAACTGTAGTTACTGATTAAGCTTGTGAAGCGTTTCTTTTCCTCTCGAATTCGGTTGTGCTCAGTCCACATGATTGCCGGAGGCTCTTTGACTCCATGCTTTTCCAAGATAGGGAACAACACGTTTTCTTCTCTGAGATAGTGTTTCTCCGAGTCGACGAAGTCTTCGGCTATGTGCTTCAGGCGGACAATGTCCTCAGACACATTAGCAAAATCTGTTGCCTTTTGAACATTGCTTAACGTCACCTTAGTCATCTCAACAAGTTGTAGCATGATCTTGTGTTCTTCCAGCAGAATGCTAACTGGATTCTCAGTGGGCACCTCAGGGTTCTGCTGCTCCAGTTGCTCTTGGAAAACTAGCAGGTGAACGTCACATAGCTTGTGCAGCTCTTCTCTCGGTAAGCCTTCCTCCACCAGTTCCTGTTCAATCTTCGCGATTTCCAGCGGGCTTACCGTTCCCAAAACCTGATTGAACTTCTCTTTTACGTCTCGAGGCGCCACGCCCGAATGCAGCTGCCTAATCATTTCCTTCAGCATCTTCTTCTTGTCTTCGCCCAATCCAAAATCCATCCTTCACACAAGTCGCAAAACGGCTGTGCTCACTTTAGAACGAGAGCACCTTTTGGCTTTCTTTCACCCACTGTGCTAGGTCGCCGACAGTTGTTCCTATTCGAACGCCTTCGATTAGGTCGTCTTGTGTCAATCCTCTGGCGTTGATGCATGTGCGACAGGCGACAACTGGGACTCCGTGGTCAACTAGGTCCTTCAGCATTTTCTCTAAGTTGTAGTAGCCTTCTGGGGGTTTCTGGCCTTTCTTTGCTGTTGTTACCGCGTCTCCGAGCAAGAACAAATTTACCTTCATTCCAATCGTGGAAGTGAGTAGTGCTTTGGTGAGTCTGAATGCGTTCCACACTTTTTCGTCTCCGTATGGCGCAGTATTGAGAACCATTGTGAGTGTTTCCAAATTTGCACCTTCTCTTACTGATCCTTTTACAGGAATCTTACCAAATTCGCCATGTGGTTTAATTCATTTTCGGTTTTATGCCATGTTCTAGGAATAGGAGGGCTTAGCAAGATTTAAGGTGCAGTTAACGTTCAACAGCAAAGCTTTAAGACACTGTTCTAGTTGCGAGAGAAGACGGGGAAAGACTAACTGGATCCAAAAGAGAATTGCGAGTTGTGTAAAGAAGGATTATATGGTTCCTCGGGAATCTTCATAAGAACCAACGAGGTAGAAGCATGAGAAAGATGACGGAGGACAACTTGAAAACCGCTTTTGCGGGTGAAAGCCAAGCGCACATGCGCTATCTGATTTTCGCCAACAAGGCGGAGCGAGAAGGCTTTCCAAACGTTGCGAGGCTTTTCAGAGCGATATCGCATGCTGAGCTGGTTCACGCGACAGACCACTATCTGATGTTGGGCATGATTCGTGGATCATCAGACAACCTGCAAGTCGCCATAGACGGAGAGACCTACGAAGTTAACGAAATGTATCCAGTTTTCAACGCAGTTGCCAAGTTTCAGGGAGAAAAAGGCGCAGAGCAGTCAACCCACTGGGCGCTACAAGCTGAGAAGATCCATGCAAGCATGTACCAGAAAGCCAAGCAGTCTGTGGACGGCAAGAAAGAGATAGAGCTAGGCTCAGTCTACATCTGCGACGTCTGCGGCTACACAGTTGAAGGCGAAGCGCCAAATAAATGTCCCATATGTAGCGCCAATAAAGAGAAGTTCAGAAAGTTCTAAGGAAACAGGCCAAGCCCTGATTATTCTGCAAAAGACAGTTGCGCAGTCTTTATATCGATTGGCTAGATGATTATAACGCCACCAAACAGCGCGTTGGAGGGCAACGTCTAGTTGTCATTTGATGAATCAACCGTCCTTGAGGTGGTTGAAAAGGTCTCAAAAGCCGTGGTCAACATTAACACAGTTCGTTTGTTCCACGACTTCTACTATCAGGTTCATCCAGTTCAGGGCATGGGTTCAGGGGTCATAATTGACCCTAAGGGTTACATTGTCACCAATAATCACGTCATTGAGGGCGCAGAGAAAATCGATGTGACCTTGGCTTCTAATGAGGTGTTGCGTGGAAAACTGATGGGAGCCTGCGCCAGCGAAGACATCGCAGTGGTGAAGGTTGATGGCAAAGATCTTCCAGCGGCTGAGCTCGGAGATTCTGAACAGCTGAGAGTGGGACAAACAGTGTTCGCAATCGGCAACCCATTTGGTTTGACTGGCGGTCCAACAGTCACTAAGGGTGTCATAAGCGCTGTTAAGAGGTCGATTCGGTCTGAGAGAGGACTCATAGAAGACTTGGTTCAAACCGACGCTTCGATAAACCCTGGAAACAGCGGCGGACCACTCGTAGACATTCATGGCAGAGTAGTAGCCATCAACACGGCAATCGTGCCGTTCGCGCAGGGCATAGGTTTCGCCATACCGGTCAACATCGCTAAACGATGCGCAACCGAGATAATTACCCACGGGAGAGTGATGAGACCGTGGCTGGGAGTAAGCGGACTCAGCTTAACCCCAGAAATCGCATCTTACTACAACCTGCCAGTTGACGAAGGAGCGCTAATAGCTGAAGTCATGCCGGGCAGCCCAGCGGAAAGGGCTGAAATCGAAAGAGGCGACATAATCATCGGTTTCGAAGACAAAGCCGTCAACGGCATTAACGATTTGGTCAAAGAGATTCAGAAGAGAAAAATCGGCGACAAGGCAAAGGTGCTTCTGCTTAGAGACGGCGAGAAATGGATAGCAGACATTACCTTAGACAAGGTGCCGTGATTGCTCAGGTCTAGTCTTAAGAATCTGTTTGGGCAACTTCGGTTTCTCTGCGTGTCACCCTCTTCGCCTACTATAGACTTGGCCTTAAATTTACCATATTTGGCGTCTGTGCAGAGAGATATATGCTATTGCAGTTTGTGAGCCGTGTTGGAATTCGATTTGGCTTGCCGCTTAAACGTTCATCTTTTGAGCTGTACCAAAATGAAGGCATTTTCATCAGGATCTGCAAACTTGGCTGTTCGAGCGCCCCAGTTCTGGTCTTTCGGTTCAGTTAAGAATTTGACACCTTTACCTTTTAGCTCTCTGAACGCTTCATCTACATTGTCAACTTGTAGATAAATATCTGGCACGCCTTTCTTAACTCCTTTTTCTCCACCGGGTTCGACACCTAACATTATGCCACATAAATCGAAAACCGCATAAGTAGCCCACTGAGACTTCTTTCGAAGACTAAGAATGTGCTCGTAAAAGGCTACAGTCTCTTGGAGATTCGACACATGAAAGGTTATGTTCACTGTTCTGATATTCAAGGATTCATCACCGTGATAAAACATAGCAGTTTACAGAATTTCTGATTTGCGCTGAAAATCGCAGAAAATCCTATGGCAGCCGAGCATAGTCTCAGACTCGTTCAGACTTTACCTGTTCGCCATCTTTTCAGGGCAAAAACTAGTCACTAGCGCAAGATGAAGTTCTTATAGCGTTTTAGTTCATGCAGACGAGAGCTCAAATTTGACGAATGGCGCGCCATATCCGACCCAAGCATAGTCGGTTTGGGGCGTAGGTTTACCACATCCAGCGACACGAGGCATCCAATCGCTTGATACGTCGGTGATAGCTTTCAAATAGGCAAGGGCGTTACCTTGTATCTCAGGGGCCACCACAGCTTCTCTCAATTCACCATTTATTATTCTGTGTGCAATGTTTGGCTTGAAATGAAAGCCTCCAGTTTTATCATCGCTTCCGCCCTCTCTCATACCTTTGACTAGCAGTCCATCTTTAGTGTCACGAAGAATGTTTTGGAAGGTTCTCTCGCCCGGTAACATGACGAAGTTGCTCATTCTCACTTTCGGTGTGGCATCATACCAGAACGATCGAGAGTTGCCTGTCGAGTTCGTCTTCAAGATTGCGCTGGTACGGCGATCTGTTAGACAGCTACCAACAGTACCATGTTTCACAACATATGTTGTCTGAGCCGGAGTCCCTTCGTCATCAAACGGGTAACTGCCGAGGCTCGAGAAATCCCTTGGAGAGTCTACGATTGTTACGTTCGATGGCGCTATTTTCTGCCCCGAAAGAGCCTTTAGCCAGCTGTTACCCGCTAAAACATTATCTCCTTCACCGCTGTGCCCTATGGCTTCATGGATGAACATTGCCATGGCCTCTGGGTCCAGAATCAACACTTCAGGAATTGATTTATCTTTCCTTGCAACCTTGGCTTGTTCGGCATCCTGTAAGAAATCTTCCATGGGCCTCAGTAGAGGTTCTTCAAAAAACTCAACACCTTCTTTCGCTCCTGCTCTTTTAATGAACACACTCCCGGTCAAACGAATGCTGATTTTCAATTTGCTTAAGGGAAAGAGACTAGTCATCACGGATCCTAGTGAGTTGTAGTATGCCCGAAATTCCGACCCACACCAGATCTTGATTTGATAGTGCTCCCCTCTTAATCTCTCAATAATCCATCCCAGACTCATGAGGATTCGTTCCCACAGTTCCTCTGATGAGATTGAATCGGGATCTATCTTTGGTCTCAGTTCTTCTTTTGCCGTATACACCTTCCTCGGAGGTGGAGAGTCGCAGGGTAAAGTTGCGACTAGACTTTTTCCATGCAAGTCCTGGGTCTTCGGATCCAGATTGCCCTCAACAATGAATCTTTCTTTTCTGTCAAAGGAAGTTACACGCGCTCCCCACCTGTTGATCGGTGTAAGCTTTAACTCTGGCTCTTCTGAGCTAAAGTTGCCATATTCTACGTGAATGGCCTTCCGCCCTTGAACGTACGCTTCCCAAAGCCGAGATTGTGGTATGAAGGTCAGAAAACTGGTCAGGTCAGGAAGTGGTTGCACTTACCCTCACCAATCACCTCAAATTAGATTAAGACCGCGTGGTATGTGCTTCGTGAAATTCTTTTTGATAACAAGCGATATTAAAGGGTTGACCAGCCTAGGCTTCGTTTGTTGTCTTTCAGAGTTCAAATATCGGATTGAGTTCTCGCCTTGGCAAAAACCGTGCATCGTGATCAGCTGTGTTCAGCGTCAATGTTATAGCTCGTTCTGTAAGCATAGTAGACTAGAATCGACTTGAGGCGCTGACATGAAGACTGTGGCTTCCAGCTGCGCCTATTGCGGCTGTGGATGTCGACTGCTGTTTATGGTTGAAGACAACAGAATTGTGAAGGTGTTTCCCGACAGAACAGACGGCCCAAGCGAGGGCATTGCTTGCATCAAAGGCCTCACAATCCACGAGTCAGTGGTCAACAATCAGGGACGAGTGGTAACGCCACTCGTAAGAATGAGCAAAGATGAAGAGTTCAAGGAAGCTCCTTGGGAAGAAGCTTACAAGTTCATCTACGAACGCACAAAGGACTTGGCTCCAAGCGAGGTGTTCATCAACGCCTCGGGAAAAACAACCAACGAGGACTGCTATGTAACCCAGAAATTCGCCAGACTTGCATACAAAACAAACAACGTTGACAGCTGTTGCGCTAGGCTCTGTCACGTCACAACCGTGCAAGGTTTAGAAAACTGCTTCGGCAGTCGTGCTGCTTTCTCCAAGATGGATGATGTTTACGGTCTTGACTGCCTGTTCATTGTAGGTTCCAACCCTGCCTCCAACTATCCTGTTCTGCACAACAGAATCTTGAAGGCCAAGCGGAAAGGCATGAAGGTGGTGTCGAGCCAAGCGGTATATAACGCAACAGCAAAGTTCTCGGATGTCTCGCTGCTCATTTATCCAGGAACCGAACTGATTCTGCTGAACGGGTTGATGAACGCACTCATCCATGATGGAGCCTATGACAAGTCTGTTAAGGCTGTTGAGGGCTTCGAAAGGCTCAGGCATGTAGTCGAATCATACACCATCGATTTTGTGCAGCAAGCCTGCGGTGTAGAACTCGACCAACTGAGCCAGCTTATTGAGCACATTGCCAACTCCAAGTCCTTGGGCATCGTTCACGGAATGGGCTTGACCCAACACGTCACAGGCTCAGAGAACGTCCACGCCTTGCTGAACCTAATGATACTCAAGAACGCACAGCTG
>Ga0315309_1001329_pt1 | contig 14811 bp, 16 predicted proteins | sample TDP4_MG_FD_203080 | JGI IMG/M metagenome (GOLD analysis project Ga0315309, IMG submission 203080) | Freshwater sediment microbial communities from Lake Towuti, South Sulawesi, Indonesia - TDP4 | ecosystem: Environmental > Aquatic > Freshwater > Lake > Sediment | place: Indonesia: South Sulawesi... | reverse complement strand
ACTTGATTACACTGCAGGAAGTCAAAGAAAAAACCGAGTATAACTGATACAAAATTTGATCTTACATGACAATCTGATCCCGTTTCCAACTGGTCTCATGGTGTCAAACATTGAAAAAGATCTGTGGGATTATCATTGGGGAGACGCGCTCTAAGGAAGGGGCAGCGAAACTGGCGAAGAGTATGAAGAACTGTCCTAACCTCGACGCTGTCGGGACAAGCTCGAACAAGATTTACTATGTTTTTGTGGTTCCTGAAGAGAAAGAATGGTGGCTAAAAGCCTGAGAAGAATCCTAAAGTGGTAGGCGCAGAAAAAGCGTGGGTTCAATTCGTTGAAAATGTATTACATCCTGAAAGATTTAGTTTGAAGTCACCTAAAAAGAAAACGAATATATCCCCGTGTGGGGCAGATTGCCAAACATGTCCCTTGCATGAAGAATATGGTTGCAATACTTAACGCCTTTTTAAGGGCTCATCAGCAGCCGCAACTTTCCCACAAGCTATAACCACATACTTTCCGGTATACTTATCAATAAGTTCTTTCTCCGCTCTTTGGTAAAACTCGTCGTTAATACGTCTCTGCTGATCCACATCATCACTTTCCTTGTCTTCTCCGCATGCGTTTAGGTATGTCAAAGTGGAACATCTATCATGCATTCTGCTTCTTATAGTATCTTTCTTATCACTTGCCAGTTCTTAATTGTCTTGGATCTAAGAATCAATTTTAAGCCAGCCCAAAACTGTTGCAGCGGCGAACCCAAGAAGAAAGGTTCAAGGTCGATATCACCCAAACAATCACATAATGTATTTAGTTCCTGATCACTGAAGTTGAGTAGCGACGTAATTAACTTGGCTTCAAACTCAACTCCTTTAAACAAATCGCTTCTAAGCCATCTATTGTAACTGGTTAGACTCTTAGCGGAGAGGTCTCCTCTTCCTAGGGCGGCGATAGCTACGTTTGCCGCCTCTTTCCCCATAAGCATGGCGATCATATTAGCAGAGTGACCCATAGGAGCAACAGTATCACCGACACCCATGAATCCGTTTGCAACTAATGATTTGGGTCTCTGGACAAGAATCCGACAACCTGCTTTCCTAACCTCAGTTCCCTGCGCATAGATTTTGTTTAACCAAGGAACTCTTGAGATATATTCGGCAAGATAATATGTTATTGGTTTTCCGTAAGGCCATGCCTCTTTAGGTGTTATGACGGCGAGGAGAATCATTCCTTTATGAGGACCAAAAGAGTGGAAGAATCCTCCTGCTCTTCGCAGACTTGTGTAGGCACTGCCGAGGAAACCCCTTTGGCCCAAATCATCAACGGTTAATTCCAAGTTATCAAGATAAACTGCGACGGTATGAACACAAGAAGAAGGAACATCGGAATATAGGCAAGCTAAATTGGAAAACTTACGAGTAAGACCTTCCGCCGAAATAACAACTCTTGAACGAATCTCCTCATCATCTGCTATGACACCTTTGATAAAACCATCCGCTTTCACTAAGTGAGTTGCATGGACACCGTACCTTAATTCCGCCCCAGCAGTCCCCGCTCTCTCCGCCAGTAGTCTTAGAACTTTCTCCTTATCGATCTGGAAGATCGGAAATTCCTCATTAAACTGGGCTTGCATACCAAATCTGGTTCCGTCGGGACCAATAAAATTCATTGCTAGTTTGGGAGACTCTACTATCACATCATTTGGAAACAGGAAACCTACTTCCCTAAAATAAATACCAGCTTCTTGCCTAACTAATGTAACGTAACTCCTAACTGGTGAAACAACACATCCACAAGGATGAGACGACATTCCCCTCTTAGGTAATAGTTCAAGTAAGAGAGTTTTAGCTCCTGCTCTAGCCAAGAAATGTGCAGCGGTTAATCCTCCTAGTCCGCCTCCAATGATAACAACATCATATTTTTCTCTAATTTGCATGAATAGATGTATGAAGGACTCTTCATTAAAAACATTAGTGTTACTTCTACTCCAAAACTTTCATATCTATGTTGAGAAGATGGGGATCAAAAGGATGATTAAGAGGGATCATGATTTTGCCTGAAGGCAGAAAGAAGGGAAAGATTAGGGTTCTTGTAGCGAAACCTGGTCTGGACGGTCATGACCGTGGAGCTAAGGTTGTGGCCCTCGCTCTACGGGATGCTGGGATGGAGGTCGTTTATACTGGAATAAGGCAGACAGCGGAGAAGATTGTGAAGACGGCTATTCAGGAAGATGTGAATGCCATAGGGTTGAGCATCCTCTCTGGAACCCATAGGCACTACTTCAAGAAGGTTATAGAGCTTTTGAAGAAGGAGGGTGCAGAAGACATAGTTGTTTTCGGCGGGGGAATAATACCCGAAAGTGACATCCCAGAACTGAAGAAAATGGGAGTGAACGAAGTGTTCGGACCTGGGACGCCCACGAGCACTCTCGTTGAATACCTGCAGAAGAAGTTTGGCAAGAAATAGGGATAGTTAGTTCGTGGAGGGATTCTGACGGTTGTTTGACAAGAAGAAAGTTACTGATGTGAAGGACGCTCACAAGAAATGGGAGGAAACATCACTGTCAAAGTTTGTTCAGAAGATGCCTGAGAGGAAGGAGGAGTTTCTCTCATTCTCAAACATACCAGTGAAGAGACTCTACACCCCGTCTGATGTGGAGCGCATCGACTATTTGCGGGACCTTGGGTTTCCAGGCGAATTCCCGGCAACGAGGGGCGTCTACCCCACCATGTATAGAGGTCGCTTCTGGACGATGCGCCAATATGCTGGGTTTGGGACAGCTGAAGAAACCAACCAACGATTCAAGTACCTCCTGAAGGAAGGGCAAACAGGGCTTAGCGTGGCATTCGATCTTCCAACTCAAATAGGTTATGACTCTGACCACGAACTCTCCTATGGAGAAGTTGGCAAGGTAGGCGTATCAATAAATAGCATCGAAGACATGGAGATACTATTCAAAGACATACCTCTCGACAAGGTCAGCACATCGATGACGATCAATGCCTCAGCTCCAGTAATCCTAGCCATGTACATTGTTGCGGGCGAGAAGCAAGGAGTAGCTCCTTCAGCACTCCAAGGAACAGTTCAGAATGATATTCTGAAAGAGTACATTGCGAGGGGAACCTACATATATCCGCCTAAGCCTTCAATGAAGCTCACTGTCGACATAATTGACTACTGCTTTAAGAATGTGCCCAAATGGAACACTATCAGCATAAGTGGGTACCATATTCGCGAGGCTGGAGCGACGGCCGTCCAAGAGGTTGCTTTCACTTTGGCCGACGGTATAGCTTATGTCGAGGGAGCTGCCGCTCGGGGACTTAAGGTTGACACTTTTGCGCCCAGACTATCGTTCTTTTTCGCCTCGCACATGGATCTACTTGAGGAAGTCGCCAAGTTCCGCGCCGCGAGGAGATTGTGGGCCAAGATCATGAAGGAGAGATTCATGGCTCAGAACCCAGAGTCGATGATGTTGCGGTTTCACACGCAAACTGGTGGGGTTACCCTCACAGCGCAACAACCCGAGAACAATATTGTTCGAGTGACACTTCAAGCACTCGCATCTATTCTGGGTGGAACCCAGTCTCTTCACACCAACTCGATGGACGAAGCCTTGGCACTTCCAACAGAGAAAGCCGTTAGGATTGCTCTTAGGACGCAGCAAATACTTGCAAGTGAGAGCGGTACAACGAATACAATCGATCCACTAGGGGGATCCTTCTACGTCGAGAGTCTCACCGATGAGATTGAGAGCCAGGCAATGGACTACATCAAAAAGATCGATGATATGGGCGGAGTGATTCCAGCCATCGAAAGAGGCTATCCTCAAAAAGAGATCCTTAGCAGTGCTTACAAGTTCCAGAAAGAAGTTGAAAACAAAGATCGGATCATTGTTGGCGTAAATGAGTACGCGATCCAAGAACAGCTAACATGGGAGATTCTCCGAGTGAAACCCGAGGTGGAAGAACGACAGAGAAGGCGAGTGAAAGAAATCAAAGCCAAGAGGGACAACAAGAAAGTCCACAGCGCATTGGACAAAATAGGAACACTTGCACAAGGCAATGAGAACTTGATGCCCGCAATCATCGAAGCGGTGAAAGTCTACGCAACCAACGGGGAGATATGTGATGCATTGAGAGAAGCGTACGGAGAATACAGAGCTCCGGAGATTATCTGAGAAGAAAGTAGTGAAGGAGTAATACATTTTTTACTGAGAATCTACTTGAAGAATGAGAGGGAGAATAGGTTGAGCGAGGATGTTTTTGAGAGGCTTGCGAATGCCTTGGATAGGCTACCTAACGCTTTTCCCAGAACACCATCAAATGTTGAGGTGACTATTCTCAAGAAGATATTTTCTCCTGAGGAGGCTCGGATTGCCACTCAATTGAGCGGTGAGATGGAGCCCGTCGATGTACTAGCTGAACGATTGAGGCTACCGGTTAAGGATGCTGCTATAAAACTTGTATCGATGGCGAAGAAAGGTCTGGTCTGGTACAGCAAGCAGGAGGGGAAGCCACACTTCAGGCTAGCACCCTTCATCGTTGGTATCTATGAATCGCAGGTCAGCAATATGGATCACGAGTTTGCTCATCTCGTCGAGAAGTACTTGGCTGAGGGAGGGCTGGCAGGCATCATGAAGCCGCAACCAGCGGTCCACCGCGTTGTTCCTGCGCAAAAAGCCGTGAAGACCGAATTGATCCTCCCGTATGACGATGTCCGAGCGATTCTCCTAGCCTCCAAAACGTTCCGCGTCCGCGATTGCATCTGCCGAGTCCAGAAAGATCATATCGGTCGCAAATGTGACTTTCCTCTGAAGACTTGTCTGAACTTTTCCTCGACTGAACACTCTCCAAACTCAGACGACACTGGCCCGGACAAATACATCTCACAAGTGGATGCACTAGCTTTGCTGGACAAGTTTGAGGAAATCGGTCTGGTTCATACGGTGAGTAATGTAAGAGAAGGGATCGGCTATATTTGCAACTGCTGTGGCTGTTGCTGTGGCATACTTCGAGGCATCACAGAATTCGGTATCGAGAACTCAGTCGCTCACGCCAACTATTCGGCGGTCATTGATCCTGAGAGATGTCAAGGGTGCGGAACATGTATTCAGCGGTGTCAGGTGCACGCAATTTCCGAGCAGGGTGGCGTCGCGGTCGTCGACCGGGAAAAATGCATAGGATGCGGGCTATGTGTCACAGGTTGTCCCAACGAAGTGGCAGAACTACAGCTAAAGCCCCATCGTGAAGTTGTGGAGCCGCCTCTTGACTATTCCACCTGGGAACGCGAGCGCTTGCGCAACAGACACTTGGTCAAATAGCCGCCCGGACATGATTCTGCCACAAGTCGGCTTATACTAGCACAAGTGTTCACATATCAACGCAGGCTTTATTAGGGTGTAGGGGACTGGTGCCAGTCCCGTAGTGGTGGGACTTGGCGAATGAAGCTATAGCAGTTCCAAGTGTCCAACAGACACGGGGAGAGGTTCCAGTTAGCGAGAAGGCTGCTAAGGTTGTCAGCGATCCCGTTTTGAGTAAGTGGTGGGACAACCTTTCGATCAGAAGCAAGAACACAGCTAACCTCTACTGTGAAGGTGTACTCGACCTACTCAATACTCTTGGATTGACTCAAGCAAGGGATTTGATTCTGAAGCTTGAGGGTGGAGAGTTGGACCCCTATGGAATGTTCTCGTCATGGGTTGCCAGCATGGTTAACAGGAAGTTGGCCCCAAAGACTATGGGGACATACGTCCATGGCGCTAGGGGCTTCATAGTCTATCACTCTGAGAAGGTGAAGATCGACAGGGATAGGTTCCGAGTCAGGGTTACGCTTCCGCGTTGCAGGGCTATGACTGAGGACAGGATTCCTGAGAAGGAGCAGCTTGACCTACTATTCAACCTGAGTAACCTGAGGGCCAAGGTTGCTCTCATCCTCTTGGTTCATGGGTTGAGGATTGGTGAGGTTGCCCAGCTTGAGCCAGGGGACTTGAAGCTTGCTGACAGGGTGCCTCACGTTGTCCTGCGAGCTGAGATCACTAAGGGCAAGCACCGTAGACTCGTGCCTCTCACACAGCAAGCGGTAACGTTGCTACGCCAATATTTGAGCCTTAACAAGGCGAAGGGCCAATACCTGATTGCGGACAAGGGGGACGCCAACCAGATAAGAGTCAGCTTCAAGAGGCTTCTCAAGAGGGCGAAGATGGATGAGAGGGACAACCACACCAGACAGAAACTCCACGTCTTTCACCCTCACGTCCTTAGGAAGTACGCTAAGACGATGATGGCTGCCTCAGGTATCCAGGACAGCTTCATCGCTGCCATACTTGGACATCAGCACTACCTTGACCAGGAGTACTTCAGGGCTAACGCAACCATGATAGCACATGAGTTCGGGAAGGTGACCCCTCACCTGACACTTGGAGGGGGAGAAGTGATCCAAGTGGTGAAGACCAAGCTCTTCGAGAAGATCGAGCAGTATAGGCATGAGGGGATAAGTGACGAGCAGATGATGGAGGCTATGAAGGAGTGCTTCCACTTCCAAGTTGGAAAAGAGATGATCCCCAGCAGAGACGCGAAGCCTACACCGAATGCGCTACCCTTCCTCATGGAACTGGTCGAGGCCCTCGTTCCAGGCGGGGTTGAGGGAGTGATAGAGCGATTGAAGGAACAACGCAGTGAAGAGGAGACGTAACAAACATGGGGAAAGTGAAGAAGCGCCGAATGAGACGGGGAGAATGGTGAAAGCAAGCCGACGCGTGGGAACCGCCGATAATGAAGCCTGCGGCTAACTGTATGTGTCGGCGATGTGGGCACGTATGGTACTCAAGCACGATACCTGAGAAGTGTCCAAGTTGCGACTCGAAGGAAGTCACATCAATAGGTTAGAAGGTAGGGGAGCGCCGACGGCGACAAAGGAAGGCATGGGACCTTCCAAGAAACCGAAAGCAAACAACTCCCACTTTTTATCAGGATTCCCAGCAAATTAGGGTTTCCTCAGCAAGTTGCTGGTGAATGTCTGCCTCAGTATTGGCGCCTCCCTCGTTGCCTCGCAGTCCTCTTCTCTGACGAGCTGGAGACATGGAAAACAAAAGAATAATAATAGGGAAGATAGAGAAATGAGGGGATGCAGATGCCCTCTTGGGGCACTGACAACTTACTGGGAGCGATGTACCGAGTTTGAGCGTTTCGACATACTACGGAATGCTACTAATAGGATCGCTACACGGACTAGAACCTGGACACGGCTGGCCCGTAGCTTTCCTATACTCAATCAAGAGCGATAGACCGATGATTAACGGCTTAGTGACATCTGGTATTCTTGCTTTCTTCCATTTTGCCTCATCAATTGCAGCCGCAGCAGCATACGTGCTCCTCTCAACCATCTTCTCCTTCCCATCTTCCATTCTGAAGTATATTGCTGCAGGAATTCTGATTGTGCTAGCAATTAGCTTCTGGCGCGAAAAGGTTGAAGATGAATTTGAGACTCAACATGGACACTTTCACGGTAACCCCAAAGAAATTGAACACGAACACGAACATGAACATCTTAATGGAGAGAGGCACATCCATATTCACAGACATTCGAAAAGCGTAAAGCTAAGCCTCACAGGCATCGCCTTCTACGCCTTCATGCTAGGCTTCGCCCACGAAGAAGAATTCGCCCTACTCGCACTGGCCGTAGGAGGCGTAGACCCCTGGCTATTAATGATAATCTATGGCTTCGCAGTATCCATTTCCCTAATAGGAATAACACTAGTATGCATCAAATCATTCCAGTTCTTCCTACCCAAGATACGCAAGTACGCGAAATACGTCCCCAAGATCAGCGCGATTACACTTCTTGTCATGGCAGCAGCATTCATTCTGAACATCGCGTAGAGCGAACCTTGGATGGACTGAAGCAAGTGAACACTCTCACAATTGTCTTTTCTTGCCAGCACGGTTTGAACCCTCTCTAAGAATTCTCAAGTTGCCATTGCCCCTGCTGGGAATTAAGGTTTTTAAGCCGACGTGAACCCGTAGTCTCAGGGAGCCTAGACATCTCTTCGCCCTGTTCCCTCCATGCTCAATCGGACTCGGCTTCTCAGTCGTGGAACAGGGAAGCTCCCACAATTTCCTTTAGCAACTGCTAAAACTTTTTTCAGGGGAGAACCTCAAGAATAAAGTCTTATATTGAATTCTTCCCGATCCTCTGGCTCTTGAGCATGGAAGACAAAGGAAGAGGGAATAGATGTTAACATCAAATTCAGATGAGACTAAGAAGCCTGAGACTCCTCTTGAGGAAGCTGTTAAGCCCAAGTATGGCCCTGACGGGTGGCTTCCTCCAAACTACTTCTTCGAGGCTCAGGACGTACGCAACAAGTTTCTCCCTAGGAAGTTTGCTGACTTCTTGCTTGATAACCTGAGGTTTGTGCATTTTGAGGACAACGATGATCTCTACATCCACCACGACAAGCTAGGCATCTACCTTGAGTATGGGGCGGACGCCATAGCCCAGCAAGCGCTATACCAGCTCAAGGACGAGTTCAACATACACAGGTTGAAGGAGATAGTAGCTTGCGTCAAGGCAGCCACACACAAGAACGTAATCCACACAAACCATGAGGAAGCTATGAAGCTACCGAGCAACCTTATTCCATTCCTGAACGGCGCTCTCGACAGGACGACCATGCAGCTAAGAGAGGATAATGGTGATCACTTCTTCCTCAACAGGTTGAACGTGAAGTACGACCTGAAGGCAACCTGTTCGAACTGGCTAAAGTTCCTAAGTTCAAGTGTACCCGATGAAACGGATCGGAAGACGCTACAGCAGTATCTCGGCGTATGTCTCACGACAGAGAGGAAGTATAGGAAAGCGCTGTTTCTAGTCGGACCTACACACGCGGGCAAGTCCACAGTATGCGACGTTATCAAGGTTATCTTTGGCCCATATTGTACCAACATTCCGTTACAGCAGCTAATGACTAAGGAGTGGGAGCGAGCTAGGCTATTTGGGAAACTTCTAAACGTGTTTCCTGAGATCCCTCAAGACAGCATTGAGGGCGACTATTGGTTTCTGGCGTTGACAGCAGGCGACAACGTGTCTGGCGCATTGAAATACCGCAATAGCTTCGACTTCCCTGCGCTAGCGAAGCACATATACACGGCTAACAAGCTGCCCAAAACGCAGAATCACGGAGACGAGTTCTACATAAGAATCCTCTTAGTCTCCTTTCCAAACCAATTCGAGCCTGGAACGACTGGTTACGATCCTGACCTATTCAACAAGTTGACGACACCAGAGGAGTTGTCAGGGATAGTCAACTGGATGCTGGAAGGATTACAGGAAGCTGAGAGAAACAAGGGGATTATCCAGCGCCTCAGCTTAGAAGAGACTAGAGACGCATGGGAAGTGATAAGCGACGCCGTATCCAAGTTCTGCCAGACACAGATAGAGGACTCCCCCGACTCAACCGAATTAAAGGACAACATATACGCTGCCTACCGTACTTGGTGCAGGGCCAACAACGAATCTTACGAGGAAGTCAGACACTTCTTTGAAGCATTCATAGACCATTACCCTAGGGAACGGTATCCTGAGACGAGACTTCCAGGCGACAAGCGGAAGCGAGCCATCAAGGGCATCAAACTCAAGGAAATCAAACCAGACGTCCAAGAGAAACTTTCTAATGTTCAAGATGCCCAATCTGTCCAATCTGCCCCCGTACCACTAGTCCTAAGCAGAAAACAAGAGGACACTATAGAAAAAGAGGTTAAGGGGATTGGACTGGACGGATTGGACACTTCTCAACAGAAAGAACGCGTTAAAACCGAGTTATTAGCAACTGCTAAAACTTTGCAGCTTAACGTGCCTCATATTCGCTGCGGCGGTCTGGTCCAAGCCGAAGTCTCCCAAGAGGACTGTCTTGTCACTGGTTACTGTCAGCTATGCCACAGAAACGTTGTGCTTGCGAAGGGTATGCCCGAGTTCCATCCTGAGACAGATGGATGGTTTATCAGCAACGTGAAGGAAAACGGAGACGGGGGTGATCACGCAACATGAGTGGATCAGCACAAACCACAATCGACGGCAAGACTGTCTCTAAGCCTCAGCCTACTGAGGTCAGGGAGGCGCCTAAGCAACCGCAACAGCAGGAGCCGACGGTCTTCGAGCTTGCGGAGAGGAGAGACGAGAACCAGATCGTCAAGGAGTTGCAGGGCGAGATCGTGAAGGACTTCTTCTACAGCTTCAAGAACCGTGAAGGAAGAGAAGTTACGGGGTTGAGCTGGGTAGGCGTCAAGGAGTGCGGTAGACGCATGGGCCACATCAGGATGAGCGACCTCCAGATCGTGGAGAAGGAAGACGAGTATCAATGCACGGTGAAGGCGACTGACACCCTGAACAACTTGGAAGTCTACGGCGTTAGCACAGCTAACAAGTGGCTCAAGCCAGGCGTCAAGAACACGTTCGCCCTACAGATATGCGTCAGCAAGGCTCAGAGAAACGCAATCAGAGCGCTTCTCCCTGAGAAGCTAATAGCAGCCATGCTCAAGCGCTGGGCAACTCAGAACAGGAAAACTCCCTGATCGGTAGAGTAGAAGTTGCCTAACGTCTTGCTGTAACAACCGCAAGGTTGTCTCTATTAGAACAAAATCGTAAGTGGAGGCGTAAAATGGGTGTTTCTTGCTGTAGCGAGCAACAAAACTATTGCTCTCACGGCAATAACGGAAGCCACGTTGCTCTAACAACAACAAATCTATCCCTGAGGGAGATAGCCAATGCAAGAACAGGAGCAGGTGAGTGGCAAGGTTAAGGTAATTAGAAACAAGCTATTCGGTGGCCCCAGTCTATACAAGTGTCTCGACTGCGGATGTGAGTATGAGACGCTTGAGGCATTGAAGAAACACCAGGATGCCATCAGGCGGCGAGACGACAGGCTGCGAAGGAAGCTTGAGAGACTTCAGAGGGGAGAGATAGACAGCAAGGATAGAGATCCGCATACGTGCCCCGTCTGTGGTGAGCTGTTCGTTGGGCGACACGGCTTCAACGTCCACATGGGCCGCAAGCACGGGATCTACACGCCTAAGAGGCGCTAATCTCAAACGGACTTATGCAAATCTTCTGCATCATAATTTCTGCATACTTGCATAGACTTTTAGCAACTGCTAAAACCTTTTTACTCATTTATTCCTGCGGAATATTTGGGTAATTTAGCAACTGCTAATACTTTTGGGAGGGGAAATGGCTATGCAGAAAATCCTGACAGGATTTCCTGCATGAAGGGTTATGCAAATTCCGCAACTGTGGAAAACGCATAAATGTTAACGGATATGCAAAATTCTCACGTGAATAAAATGCATAAATCAGGGGGAAGAATTAAAGTTTAAATCAGGTTCTACCCTCTTCAGTGATCAGAATAAGAATCAGGACAGGGGGACAGCGTAGTCTTACCCTGCATCAATGTCGGGACAGTGAAAAAGGGCATGGAATCCCTGATAGATGAAGTCCTGATTGACAGACCTGTCGTCAGGTTGATCCTCAGGAACCTGACGAAGAAATCGGCGGAGAAGACTGAGGAGACACCTAAGAAGCTACGCTGGCACCCTGAGGAGCTAGCCCAAGAACTTGATAGGCTAGTCCAAGAAGGTCAGAGAATTGTCGAGAGGAGAAGAAATGGTCGAAGCAACGGACGAAGTGAAAGAGAGACAGCCACAACCTCAACCTGAAGAGGGAGAGACGCCTCAAGCGGAGTCAGGGGAGAAGACAGAGGAGAAGCCTACTCTCTTCGCTTGTGATATGTGTCCGAAGGTATTTGAAAGAGAGGGGAGCCTTAAGGCCCACAAGCTGAGGGTTCACCGCATTAGCCCTAATCCTCAAGTGAGCCAAGAGGCTGTGAAGCATGCGCCAGGTGAGGCTCCCACGCCAAGAGTTCAGGAGTCCCCACCCAGCACGACTTACCCGACTGATCGGGACCACCTTCACAACCTACTCACGAAGCTGCGCTTCTCTCGTGTTGACGCTGCGGTTGAGGCTTGCGACATCAGAGGCTACACAGTAACCGCAGTCTACGACGTCCTGAGGGAAATGAATGCAAGTGAAGCCATAACGAGGTCAGCGGTCAGCTATTGGTCAAGGGTCAAGGGTGAAGCGATACCTTACTCCATCAAGGCTAGGCTGGGCATCAGGGACGTCGTTGACGACTACCAGAGTCGCTATGACGGTGGCTACGGTTACGGCTACGGTTACGGTTATCCACCACAGCGACATGACGGCGATATCCTCACAGGAGTCGGCAACCTCATCAGGGCCATCAAGGAAGACGGGGGACTTTCCCAGCAGGGGGACAATGAGCAGGTTATCAGTCTTCAGAACCAAGTCAGCTCTCTTCAAAAGGAATTACATGAGCTGAAGGAAGACCAAGCTAAGAGAGAAGTTCAAGCGTTGAGACAGGAGATCGGTGAACTGAAAGAGCTAGTCAAGAAGAACAGCGGAGACGAGACGCTGAAGTTCCTGGACAAGCGTTTTGCTCAACTCGGATCGAAGACAGACAGGTTGATCGGAACTCTTGAACCTCTGAGTCGGGCCTATGGACGACGTGTCTACGAGAGCTATACGGGTGAGCCTCTACCACCACAGGCTAATGAAGGGCAAGAGAGGGGAAAAAGAAGTCTTATTAGCATGATTCCGCCTGAATTAATCGAAGAGGAAGCACAGAAAGAGGCAGGAGAAGAACAACCATGATCGGAACGTTGAGAAGAGAGATAATGAGGCTGCGCGTGAGCGCCCAGGAAGCCATGCAACCCCTACCTTCAAGGGGCCAAGTTGAGCAAGTGGTCAGGGAGATGGCTCAAGGACAGCAAAGACAAAAACCGCCACATTGACAAGGCTACCGTTATGAGGAGCCTTCTCAAGGAGGATGGGACCACTACCAAGAGGATCAGCAGCGACAGCAACAGCAACAATCCCAGCAAGGACAGCAACCATTACAGCCACAGCAAGGACAGGGCTTAATCGGAGGGCTACTCGGTGGCTTAGGTGGTGGACGCTTCCCGATACGGGACGCCTTAGCAACCTACATTAAAAGCAGAGCTGGCCCACAACCTCAAGAAGGTGAAGAGGCAACGAGGAGAGAGAAGAAGGCATACCTCTCCATCGTAGACTAAGCCGTTTCCCCTGAGAAGACTTTTAGCAGTTGCTAAATTGCTCAAAATGCACATAGTGTGCAAAATGAGCAAGAAGATTTTAGCAGTTGCTAAATCTTATGCAATTATGCAGAAAATACTAAGAGTATTCTTTGCATAAGGATTCATTAGCAGTTGCTAAAAGTTTTTTGATCAAAAAAATAGATTTGTCTTGGGATACAAAGAGAGGAGAACTCAGGCTATCCATGCGGGGGAGATTGGGCTCAGCTCTAAGTTCCCTGAGATCTCGGGTCCTAAGGTTTTCGCCCTTCCAGCCCTGCCTCCTTGGCTCCGAAAGTGGGGATCTCTTTTCTGCCTAAGTCTGAGACAAAGTTATAGTAGTAGTGTGTTATGATGGCACTTGTGCCACGACAAGTCGGCTTATGTATGTGTCCCGTCTATGCATGCGGAATACTGGAAGCTATTCTCGTCAACTGGAGTGCGGTGGTCGATGATCAATAGAATACGGCTAAGGAAAGCGACTAGACGCGATCTTCAGCTGATTGAAAAACTACTCAAAGAGAACAATCTCCCTTTTGAAGACATTCCAGCAAAAATCGACTCTTTGTTCATAGCAACCTTGAATTCACGAAGTATAGGGATCGGTGGAGTAGAAGTCTACGGAGAGCGCGGCTTGCTACGTTCACTATTAATAGACAAGCCGTTTCGCGGAAAGGGATATGGGAAAGCACTGTGCGGTAAACTGATTCAACTGGCTAAGAGCAAAGGCGTAGAAGAGCTGTATTTATTGACCACAACGGCGGATGGTTTCTTCAAGAAGATCGGATTTGAGAAGATCAAGCGAGATTGCTCACCCGCGGCTATCCAAAACACAACTGAATTCAAGGAACTGTGCCCAGTCTCATCTACTTGTATGAGAAAAAAGATCTCTGATCTCTTGTCACAATCTTTATTATGATTCCAGATTAACTTGAGAAAACGTTCACCAGTTCTTATGTAGCAATTACCAGAAACTGAAAAACGAGAATAGAGATCACATAGTAGGAGACAGGGTTTAAGTTGTTTAAGAAAATCAGTCATATTGGAATCGCTGTAGGCAATATGGAGGAATCCCTAAAACTCTACTCTGAAACTCTTGGCTTGAAAATCTCTGGTATTGAGACTGTTGAGGAACAAAAAGTAAAGTCAGCTATGATCCCCATCGGAGAATCAAGAATAGAGCTCATGGAATCGATGGACCCAGAGGGTCCAGTAGGGAGGTTCATAGCTAAGCGAGGGGAAGGACTCCACCATATATCACTGGAAGTTGACGACATTGAAAAGATGCTCGCGAAACTCAGCAAGGCTGGAATCGAACTAATCGACAAGGAGCCGAGAGTGGGAGCAAGTGGCAAAAAGATAGCGTTTGTCCACCCAAAAAGCATGCACGGAGTCTTGCTTGAACTATCCTCCTCAAAGTAGATCAACGAAGAAAGAATAGACCGAGTGTTTTAGACAGTGGGGATTGTGGATGAATTCCAACATGATCCCTCACACAATCCCAACGTAAGCAAAGGGATTCTTTCCTATCTCAACGTCGTGGAAAATCTTAGAAAAGCTTCAAAGGCTTTAGACACCTCAAACCAATTTTGGATGAGTGATTCTTAATTGGGGAGCCGAAAGGGTGAGGCGGGCAAACGCTGGAGAGAAGATG
>Ga0315309_1001328_pt1 | contig 14813 bp, 9 predicted proteins | sample TDP4_MG_FD_203080 | JGI IMG/M metagenome (GOLD analysis project Ga0315309, IMG submission 203080) | Freshwater sediment microbial communities from Lake Towuti, South Sulawesi, Indonesia - TDP4 | ecosystem: Environmental > Aquatic > Freshwater > Lake > Sediment | place: Indonesia: South Sulawesi... | reverse complement strand
GAGGCGATTCTCTTGCAGCATCCAACAAGAAACCTGAGACAGGTTGTGAAGCGACTTCTTGATCTTGGTGCGAGCGACTTCACTCCTCTTGCAGCTGGAATGATGAAAGCGCTTCAAGTCCTGAGAGTTGAAACGACTAGGAATAGAGATTCAATACCACTCATCGTCATGATCACCGATGGAATCGTGAACGTACCTCTCTCGCAACCTCTGAGCACTTCAACTAGGAAGGATTTCACGAATTCAGCTCAGGCTGATGTGGTCGATGTGGCGAGATTGATCGCTAGAGAAGGCATAAGAACACTGATCGTAAATACTGATCATCGGGAGGAATATCACCCCCCCGAGGATGTGCAGCGCAAACTGAAATGGCTAACTCCGACCGAACTGTTGATGGAAGTAGCAAGGATAACGAGAGGCAGGTACTACGGCCTAACCTTGGAGGGTGGCGCTCCATCGTTTCATCCGAAGTCTGAAGAGGCCGCGGTCACTCTTGTTAAGCCTATGATCAAGCATCTGACTAGAAGATCGACTGATCTCAGATAGTTTCTATTGTCGATCTGTCAGATAGGCCCTAACCAACGCTACTTGCTCTTGAGCATTGGCGTCCGTTTCTTGTGCCAATCTGCAAAGCTCTGCTCCTTCTTGTCATGATCCGTCAAAGAGGATGGAGCTAAGTGTAAAGTCAACCAAAAAGGCCGATAGGCCCGTTTTCAATCCAATGTGGAGAATAGCGAGAATAGCGAAGGGCAAATATTACGGCCTCTCCTTGGAAGACAAAGTCGGCCCGGCAGAGGCCAAGAGAAGAAATCCTTACTCTAGTGAAACCTTTGGTTCGACATCTAAGTGGTACGCGTCCAGTGGGATCGAGGTAACTCTTTACTCGTAGCGAGGACCATGCGTAGCGGAACATCGTCGGGCGAAGGTGAATGCGGTACCTGTGCTTTAGGCCGAGTACGCCCGAGGCATATGCGAACTGAGTGTCTGATAGGAAGACGATCCTATACCGATGCTGGAAGACCGGTTAGTCTTGCGGCCTAGGTTCTAGGCAGAGTTATCTGTTTGCGGTAGAATACTATCGCGACTACCGCTCCGCCAACAACAACTATGATGACTACGTAAGGCACATAGCGCATCAGAGCCGGCTGAACGATCAGTGATGAGTTTTGAGTTCTGGCGATCACACCAAATGGGAGATCCTGAACAGCCCTAATCGTGGCCTTGTAGGTTGCTGCGGCCAGAGAAGGAACAGTTCCGGAGTATACTCCATTTCCCACATGCTTCAGCGAGATCTCTTTCTCAATCTTTGTATTGGCTTTGAATTGCAACGTGGCCGTAGCGTTGCCAACGACTCTTCCTGCATAGTCAAGCACGCTGATCACTATTTCAAAAGATTCGTCATCATACACAGTGGTCGATAGCTTGCTGATCTTGATAGTTAGACCTTTGTCAGGATGTCTTAGAAAGTACGCAGGGTTCCACATACTGGCTATGTAGTTTCCAGGCTTGTAGTCTCTAAGAACCACTGGTCCAGTGCCTGTCAACAATGTCAGCTCTGGATAAGTGGGATGCTTCTCCCTTGCTGGATCAAGCCTCTTCGGATCCTTCATCTTCTCCCATATATGTTTGGGCATAGGTCTGAAGCCCTCAGCGTATAGCTGGTGGAGCCAGCTCAGCGCATCCACGTAGACAATGAACGTGTGGTCGTTGGGGATCTCTGTCTTGTACGCGTTCTGAATCCATTCATCCAAATATCTGTACAATTTATGTTTCTTGCCAAGCTCCCAAACGGTATAGTTCATGTCATATGCGGTAAAGCGTATTCCATCATGCCAAGTCGCATTCGTGACAAGATCGAAGGTGATCTTCATGCCGTTCACGCCCGGCTTGACCTCCACGATCTCACTTGTCGTCCTCCTTGCTAAGCGCGGCATTCGTTCGGTCGAATTGCTTACATCATCCGGATCCGGAAGCATCATATACTCGTAGATATGGTTCACAACAGCAGCCTCATCAGCCCAAGTGTAGGTAGCTGGGTTCAGATTCTCGACGGTGGCTAACGCCACCCTCCTCACGGCCCCGAACGGAAGCGGCTCTGTGTGCTCATTGAGGGCGCTTAACCAGTGGTATCCCAGTGGGTACAGGAAACTTGGCGATTTCGCTACTACCAGGCCCCTATACTTGCCAGAGACAGCGGTTATGCTTTCAGGTGAGTACACCGGGATCCACGGAAGAATCTCCTGCAAGAGCACTTGCGACTCCCACAGTTTGCTCTTCGCCTCCTCGATGTTCATTGTGAACACATATCCGTCCAGAAGTCTGTCAAGCTGCGTGTTCCTGACTCCATTAATGTTCCAGCTGCCCGGCTTGTCATAGTCGGAATGGAAAAAAAGTCTAGGCCAATCTGATTCTGGGCCCATTCCTGTCCATCCTAAGAAGCACATGTCAAAGTCATTGGTGTCCCTGAGCCGCCTCATCAAGACGGTAGAAGACTCAACGACTTCATGCGTTATCTTTATCCCAATCCTTTCGCACTGCTCTGCGAAATGTAGAGCTATAGTGAATGATGCCGGAGCCAAGGACTTTGTCCCTGTAAGTATGCCTAGAGGTCTTGAAGTTGTTCTCGTCTTTGGATCTATTCTCCATTTCTGCTGGGCATCCCACTCGAAGCCCGCCTCATCGAGAAGCTTGTTCGCTTTCTCGAGACTATACTCATATGTCTTCGCTTTCGGATTGTGCCACATGCCCAGGGCAGGCATGATGATGTGGTAGAGCGGCAAGCCGTATCCCTTCAAGGCCTCGGGCAGTACGTATCCTTCACGGTCGATCGTATGGGCAAGAGCCCTCCGGAAAGTGTTGTCCGCTAGTGGCCATCGTCTCATGTTGAGTAAGATTTGGTAGCACGTGTATGATTGGGTCTCTATGAAGAATGCGTCAGGCCTATTCTTTCGAACCCGTTCAATGTCCTCAGCTCTAATTCCAACCAAGTCAATCTCGTCGACTTCAAAGGCAACCAATCGAGCCTCATAAGACGATATTACCCTGTATAGGAAGACATCAGCTCTCGGTCCGTATGGATGCCACCTCCAGTCCAATGGTTTGGGAACAGATACTTGACTTCTGACAGGAACTGCAAATTTGGGGGCAAGCAACAGAACTATGAACAGGAACTTAAAGCATAGGTTGACAATACTAGTCCATTTCATTTTGCTATGTCCGACCAGCATACTGCCCCTTGGCTAGTTAAGAGTTAAGAGCACTTTCGTTGATATGTGCAGTTCTCAAGCGCCAGTCCGCTTAAAGCTCTTATCCTCTGCTCAACGCCCTGATAGCTATGCTCTTAGCACTTGGCCATCTTGTGGGGGCATCAATAGGTGCGAATCGCGGCCCTGAGCCTCCTTTCATAACGGCCGTATGAACTAGACACGAGTTATTGATTTGTGCGGACGGCCGCATGCATAGCCATCACACTATGGCGGACGCACCGAAACGACCATGTTCCATTTCGGACATGCGACGCATAGTACAGAGCGTTCAATAGTCTCTCTCTTGGGGCTATGAGGAGACACTCAGTAAACCACTTAATAGATCGCGGCAGACGAAACAACGCCGGGCTCAAATATGGATTGGACATTTCATTACCGCTACCTGATCTCATGACCTTGTAGGACGTGCTGAACTTACGGATAGACCTATGATTCGTGGCGAGCCTATCTCCAGAGTGTGACAAAGCTGCTGTGCCTGCGGTAGGTCATGAAAAGTCTTATTATAGTTGACTTCCGAATAGACGTTTTAGGTCGTTCAGCCGAACGGCTAACAAAGAAGGGAGAAAAAGAAAATTGTTTGAACCAGGACGTGTAGCGCAACTGTTTCTACTGGTAGTTCTTTGCGCAGTCATCATATACTTCGTTGAGACCGAATCGCTGGTCCGCGTCTTGGAAGTTGAGCTGGAGGATGGACGAAAGGTCGTTGTGCCGAGAGCAGATGTAGAGATAATCGAAGAGTAAAGGCAATGGTGCTAGAGCTGCATCAACCAGATAGCATCTCGATAGGATCAAGTATTCTTCCGAAGCGATTACGCTTCTGACAAACTCCGTTTCATGATTTAGCGTCATGAGTGGATTTTCCTTGGACTGGTAGGACGCCAGTCTCGAATTGTTCATTAGAATTTCCAGAGTGATAGAAGTGGGATCCGGAATTCTTGCCGTTTTCCTGGCCGGATGTTGATCTAGGAACAAAGAATGAGAGGCCCAGCCTATTCCTCTATGATTTCGACGTTGGCTCTTGGAACTACTACTCTCCTACCGTCTTCCAGCTCTATCTCCACGACTCTAACGTCAGACTCTGTCTCTACAACCTGCAGCTCAACAGGTAGACTTGCCACATGGCCGATTGCACCGAAGTAGGGTTCTCTGATCACTCTGATAGGTGTGCCCGGGGCCATTCCTCCACCAGTTTCCTCCGCCTCCTCAACGAGCCCCTTCACTTCAGTATCCTTTAGAGCTATGACTATTTCTGGTCTAATGACTCCTGCGCGGATCTGCGTGGCGCCGTTAATGGACGCCTCTCTTCCATCGAAGGATTTGAGCAGGTCGAAAGTTCTGTGTGGCATCTTCATTCTGCCGAAGCCTTCAGTGATTATTAGCGTTGTTCCTATCTCCTCCTGTCCCGTGATTGCCACCCCTATCTCGTATCCTAGGAACTTGATCAGATCCTCGTCCTCAACGCCTCCGACCACTATTCCTTTGACTCCTGTCTTGACAGCTTTAGCGAGTGCTTCACCAGTGACAAGTGAACCGCCCACGAGCACCTTGCCTTCACATGAGGGGTTGATCTTCTCGGGGGTAAGAACCTCGTCTGGCGTACTTGCGGTCATCTTCAGGTTCGCATGGGCTTCTCCACCTACCCCGAAGATACCTTGCACCAGAGCAGCAGGCGTCCGAATCGTCACACCTTCTCTAGGCATCACGTGAACCACCTTTCCCGGGATGTACGCCGTTATCTCAACAGGAACGAAGGGTTCCCTCAAAGCGATTTGACCTGTTACCTCAGAAATCAATTCGATCGTTCCGTCCGAGGGTGCGTAGACGAAAGACTTGAAGAGGCCGAAGAAAGAACTACGTTTCGCAATGACCTCATTCTTCGCAACCGAATCTTTCAGTTTTTTCAGCATAAACTGAGGGATCTCCTCCGGGTCCACTCCCAGTGCATTTGCGACGTTTATCAAGTGAATCTCTCCAGGTACCTGCGTCCTCGCTACAACTTGGTCATGTGTCACTGTGTCTCCTTTCTCTACAAGAACCTCACCTGGTATTGGCAGCCTTCGCATCTTGCTTACTATTGTGAATCTTTTGACCTTGAGTCCTGGCGTGTATGCATGCGCCATGCTAGCTTCCTTCCTTGACTTCTCCTGACCGAATTCGCTCATACACGTTTTCAGGGTATGCGCTCATCGCTTGGAACCACTCGAGCAGTTTCTGTCTTCTTGCCGCTGGATCAACAGGAATCGACAGAGGCCTGCCTCTGCAGTCAAAAATCAGGCCGACAACGCCGCCTTCCACGGTAGTTTCCAAGCCATGGCCTGGTCCCCTTCCCACATCCAGATCCTTCACAGGTGAGAGAACTAGTTTGGCAGTCTTGCCTGACTCGAGTGGGACTACCCTTATCGAACCAAAAGCCACATTCTCTTCCACCACGCTGCCCTCAGCTTCAACCTTGAAGCTTAGCGCATTTCCCCCTTTCTCAAGTGTGCCTCTTGGTGCTATGCAGGTTCCCAACCTCACTAGGCAGTCTTTTTCGAATATCTCGAGGGCTGCCTGCGGATGAACAGTCGACAAGACCCCTAGATGCGGCATCATAAACACACTATCCTGAGCCAGCTTCGTCAATCCATCAGGTTGGAACCCGTCCATCAGGAGAAGCGCCGACTGAGCCCGCCTTGGAGCGTGAGAGAGCAACCCTCCAGTTCCTGCCAGGAAGTCCACGCGCATCATGTCAATGTAGGTTTCTTCCTCTGCTGACTGCTCAAAGATCTCTCCCATCGTTCTCACTCTCTGGACGCCTCTCAAGCCTCTGGCCAACTGCTTGTGATGCTCGAACCCTAACCTAAGCGCCTCACGAGCCACAGCATGTTCCACCATGAGCTCCTCCAAAGTCTGCGGGATAGTTGTCGGCCTAATCATCTTGTTTCTCAGCCTATTCCGGACTACGACGGGTTCGATATCAAAGGGAACCCATCGCATGATGTTGCCAATAGTGGCCTCCTTCAAGACATTGCAGATGCTGTAGCTCATCCCCAGATTGGCGCTGACAGTCCTCACAAACTTTCCATCATATATTGAATAGACGTTCGTGGTCGCTCCGCCCAAGCCGACGCCAATAACGTTGACTTTCCTTAGTTCGGCGAGTGTTCTGAACATTCGGCCTTCCCCTGCGGGAGTCGGCATGATCGGAACGTCTGTCCATTTCATCAGCTTGTCGTAGCCAGGTGCATGAGACATGACGTGCTCCATGAAAAGTTCGTGAATCGCGTCACGGGCGGGGTCTGTGTTCTCAAGCTCGAGCACTGGTCTAATGTTGTCTACTATCTTGAGGGCAAACTTGTCCTCCAATGTCTTCGAGATAGGTGCCCTCGCGTCCTTGTTTCCGGCGTAGACGATTGGTAGCTCGTAGCCTATTCCTAGCCGGGCTTTCGGTTCGGCCGCAGCTATCAGCTCAGTGATCTCCGCGACATGAGTAATCGTGCCACCATCCGTTCCTCCAGCAAGCAGGATCATGTCAGGCCTGAGTGTCCTTATTCTCTCAATCTTCTGGTGAGGCATCCTCCCGTCGTCGATTGCGATTACGTCCATTACGATGGCTCCTGCGCCGAGTGCGGCGCGTTCAGCGCTTTCCGCGGTCATGGTCTTGACGACGCCTGCAACCATCATTTGAAGCCCCCCACCAGCACTACTAGTCGTGGCGTAGAGATCAACCCCGTCTCCGCTGGCCCTACGCGGCCACACGATGCCTTCCTCTTCAAGCAAGCGAAGGCCTGTCAGTTCTTCTACTTCTCGAACCGCGTTTCTGACACCTCTAGTCACATCTTCGAATGGGGCCTCGACAGTTGTTGGTGCTTCTCCGCTGGAGACAAACCTGTACTCATTACTCTTCTTCCTGAAGAGACGCGCCTTGGTCGTGGTGCTGCCTACATCTGTCACTAGCATTATCTCGAACTCTTCCGGCTTCTTTGTCTGGCGCTGACTCGTAGTTCCTCGCCTCTCACGAAACTTGGCTAGACGCATTACTTTCATCATGCTTTTTAAGCTTAGGCGATGGGATTCCTCTGAAATTCGCCTCGTCGGACAAAAGCAGATGCGTCCGGATCGCAAAAGGTCGCTGCTGCTTTCACAACTGATAAATCTGTGTAGCAAACTCTCACATCAATGGTAGTGATCCATATTGTCGATGAGAATTGCAGAGAAGGCAATCTCGCTCTGCAAGAAGCTTGGAGCCGACTATGCCGACGCAAGAGTCGAGCGGACATATTCCACGGACATCAGACTCATGAAAGATACGTTTGACCAAGTGGCCTCTGGAGCCGATCAAGGGCTGGGAATCAGGGTTCTCTACAAGGGAGCATGGGGTTTCGGCTCCTCCACCTCACTGGAACTCAGGGACGTTTCGAGAACGATTCGCGGGGCCTTCAAGGCCGCGAAGGCTACTGCCACGCACGCCAAGGAAAAAGCTCGTCTTGCAGAGATCTCACCCGTCAAGGATGTTGTGAGGGCCACTGTGAAGGATCCGATGCAGTCAGTCCCCATAGACCGGAAGATGAAGCTAACCTTGGAGACTTCCGAGGAGGCGACAAAGATTGACAAGCGAATCGCGAGTGTCACCGTGACCTACAGTGATTCCAGTGGAGAGACCTGCCTTGCGACGAGCGAAGGGACGCGCTTGACTGGAAGACCGAGCCGAGGAAGTATTGTAGTCGTGGCAGTTGCACGAGAGGGAACAAAGGTGGGGGCCATTCGAGAAAGGAACGGAATGCAAGCTGGGTTCGAGCTATTCGAGAAGATAGATCCATTAGGACTAGCGAGAAGAGCCGCTGAGAGAGCGGTCAGGCTGCTTGAAGCCGTTCCTGCTCCAAGCGGAAGGTTCACCGTGATAGCCGATCAGAAACTAGCAGGAGTGTTTGCGCATGAAGCTGTTGGCCATGCCTCCGAGGCAGATCACGTGGTAACCGGAGAATCCGTGCTGAAAGGCAAGGTTGGTCAAAGAGTGGGATCTGACTTGGTCACTATGTATGACGATTCTACGTATGCCGACGGGTGGGGCAGCTCCCAATATGACTCAGAGGGAGTGCCTACGAAGAGGCGTCTCATCATAGAGAAAGGCTTCTTGAGGGGATACATTCTAAACCGGGAGACCGCTGCCGAGTTGAACATGGATCCTAACGGAGGGGCTCGGGCTCAATCCTTCGCGTATCGTCCAGTAGTCAGGATGAGTAACACTTACTTGACCGCAGGCGATCGCAGTTTTCAGGAGCTCCTTGACGATGTAGACGCCGGAGTCTACTTGAAAGGGTCCCGTGGAGGACAGGTCGACACGGCTAAGGGGACCTTCCAATTTAGCGCTGAGGAAGGATACTTGATTGAGAAGGGCCAGCTGACAAGGCCGCTAAGCGATGTCTCACTCTCGGGATTGACTTTGGAGACACTTTTGAATATCGATGGCGTGGCTGACGACTTCCAAATAAGTATAGGGCTATGTGGCAAGGCAGGGCAGGTCGTTGCAACGGGAATGGGAAGCCCGCATGTAAGGATTAGGAACGCTGTCGTGGGAGGGAAATAACGTGAGCGAGACTCTAGACTTTGTGCTCAAAAGATGCATCAGACTGGGCGCTGCCCAAGCTGAGGCGTTCGAGACCGACGAGGTCGGCACGAACATTGTGATCGAGAAGAAGCAGGTAAAGATCGGCCAAGTGAAGCGTGACCATGGGATGGGCATAAGAGTCCTAGTCAAGAAGGATGATGGCGCCTCAACAGGATTCGGCTATGTGACAGACTTCTCTAGAACCACCGTGACCGAGGCGGTAGAGAAGGCGGTCACAACAGCCAAGATGAAGCGCGCCGACAAAGATCTCAAATCATTTCAGGAGAAGGCAAGAACTCGAAAGGTCGCAGACATATTCGATGAGAGAATTTCCAGAACCGATCCGTCCGACCTAGTCGAAATTGGAAGGTCTATGCTAGAGGAAGCCTGCAAGGATTCAAGAGTTTCCACGGTTAGCGGCAGCGTGCATATGGGCATTGGAGAAACCTCAGTCGCCAACTCGCTAGGAGTCTCAGGCAGCTATAGGTCGACTGCGTTCAGTGGCCATATGTATGTGGTGGCTGAATCCGGAGGGTCTGTAGGCGTCGGCTGGGAGACACATTCCTCAACCCACTACGAGAGTGAGAAGCTTGTCGGCGCGGCAGGCTACGCCGCTGACACTGCGGTAAGGCAATTGAACCCGAGACCCCTCGAACCGGGAATCTACGATGTCGTTGTTGATCAGGACGGACTCGCAGATCTTTTCATGAACACCCTAGTTCAACAGATCAGAGCAGACTTGGTACAAAGGAACCAGTCCCCGTTAACCGGGAAGATCGGATCTCAAGTTGCTTCAGAGAATGTCACATTGATAGATGATCCGACTGTCCCAGGAGCGCTAGGGTCAAAACCCTTCGACTCTGAAGGATGCCCGACTGGCCGCAGGCCGATAGTTGAGAAAGGTATCCTCCGCACTTTCTTGCACAACTCGTACACGGCCAACAAGGAGGGTGTCAAGAATACGGGGAACTCCATGAGATACATCATGTTTGGAACGAGGTCAGAGTACGCCCTTGAACCAATCATAGGCCCACACAATCTAGTTCTGAAGCCGGGCAAGGGAAGAAGAGACGATCTAATCCGAGAGGTTAGGAACGGAATCTTGGTCAAGGGATTTATTGGAGCCCATACTTCAAACGTTCAAAGCGGTGACTTCTCTCTTGCGCTGGACTGTGTCTTCAGAATAGAGAACGGGAGTTTGACCTTTCCTGTCAAACAGGCCATGATCGGAGGAAACATGCCAAGCATCCTCAGGCAGATTCGGCTTAAGGCGGCGAATGTAAAGCAGGTGACGATGGGTCCAGGAATGGCGCTAATCTCTCCAACGATCATGATAGAGAAACTCACAGTCGCAGCCTAGACCGGGAAGGGCCGCAACTGCTCCTTTTCATAACTCCTAGAGAAATCTGTCTCTTAGTGCGTTTCTCTCAGCTTCCATGATCAGCTCAAAGAGCCGGTCGCAGACGTGTCTCTCTTGTTGCAGAACGATTTCGGCTTCGATAGGATCTACTCTCCGACCAGCTAGGACATAGGCTGCAACTCTTCCATACTTCTCTATCAGGCCTCCGGTTTCCTTTGCTAGCTCTAGTGTTTCTCGATCTCTTGCAGAGAGGCTTCGACCTCTCTTCCTCGCTACGGTCAATGCTTCGTCCTCAGACAGGGGAAGCATCCCGATTGCCTTAGACTTGCACTTGGGGCATCTTGGCCTGAGAGGAAGATCCTTCAGCTGTTTCATCTCTACATGCTGCAGACACGACGTGCATATGAATGTTCTCGCCTCATTCATTATTCTCACACGTGTAGACTCTATGAGGATTCGCTTCATCTTCTCAGGGGGAATAAGGTCTGTCCTTCTACTGATTCTTTCTATCCCAATACGAGTGATCGGAGTCGCCTCACCTTTGCTGTCGATTGGTTGAACCTGAATGACACCTTCACGAATATCTCTCAGTATCTTCATCATGTTCGGTAGGTCCGAGTCCTTCTCAAGCGTCTCCTTCAATGATTCCTCTACTACGACGGTGCCCTCCAAGGTTTTCATTAACTGGTCCAACCGTAGGCTGCTGAAATCCACCTTTCGAGATATCGCACCGAACCTTCTAGCCACATGCACTAGTCTTCTCTTGAACAGGCCAGTCTTCATCAAGGCCTTCTCGAGTTCCGTCGCGACATCCCGGTCGCCCAAGTTTCTGAGCAGTTCTGAAATCCCTTGAGGTGTGATCGATCCGGTAGTCTGAAGAACAATGCGGTAAGCATCTTGTTGAACCCCGATCGTGTAACCCGTCTCCTCTGACAAGATGTGGCCTAAGAGGCGTGCCAAAGTACGATTGACTAATGTCCCGAAGTTGGCATTGATGATCACGTAGTCTTCCCATTCCTCGATTGTGATCAGGCTATTCGAGGGAACCGGAATTCCCCTATCGACTTGGTCAAAAACCTCCTGAAGTGCTCGTTCCATCGTTTCGGGGCTGACCGGATACGCTCTCGAAAACTCCTCTGCGACTTGTCTCCTCCCCGCCTTCGTCTGATATTTCTCTGCGGCAAGTCCTCTCACCTGACCGACCTCTTGAGCCACCTCGAACGGGACGGGTATTTCTTCGCCGACCCAGCTCGGTATCGCGCCTGATGGGTCTGAGATCGGCCTTACGTGAATCTTGTCGCCTCGAACTCTGAGGATCTTCCAAGGGCTTCCTCTCACGATAAACTTGGTATCTGGTACTCCATATTCGGCCACAAATGCCTCGTCCAATACTCCAACCGGGGTGTCAGTTGAGTCGTCGATTATGAGGTACTGTTTCTCGTCTGGGATCATGGAGAGTTTGTTAAAGTAATACTCGTACATGTCCTTGATTCTCTGCGGCCTGAGCACCACCTTGTCTTGGAATGATACCCAGGCCAAGCGAGGATATCTCGCATGCATGTAGGTTACGACATTCTTTATGTCGTCTTCTGTCAGGTTTCGGTAAGGGTAGGCCTTGGTGAACAAGTCCAAGATTTCGTTGAAGTACCATCTGCGTTGCTGAGTCAGTAGGCCCACAATCTGATGTGTCAGGGCGTCAAAGGGCTTCTCAGGTATGGAGACTGGTTCCAAAGTCTCTTCGTAGGTTCTTCTCGCAATCACCAAGGCTTCCAACGTGTCATCTGAATCCATTGATATGATGACGCCATCAGCCATTCGGTCCAAGCTGTGTCCACTTCGGCCGACACGCTGTATGAGGCGGGTTACTTGTCTGGGGCTCATGTACTGTATGACATAGTCGATTCTGCCGACATCTATTCCGAGTTCAAGCGAGGATGTGCATACTAGCCCCTTTAGTCCTCCTTCTTTGAGTCCCCTTTCCGCAGTTATCCTTGAAGGCTTTGACAGTGAGCCATGATGAATCGAAACTGGGAAGTCAACATCCCAGACCTTGAATCTGCTCGCTAGGACCTCCGCGATGGCACGAGTGTTAGTGAAGAGCAGGACGGACCGATGATTCTGAATGAGACTGCGCATAAGCCTAAGCCTAGCTGCAACCTCCGGATGTGTATACAATCGAGATGCAAGAGCGTAGTCTGCCGGAGCCGGCTGAGGAAACTGTACTACAAGTCTCATCTTCCTTGCGACAGGAACCTTGACTATCTCTGACCTTCTACCAGTGCCGACCAAGAACTGCGCAACGGAATCCGCACTTCCGACCGTCGCGGACAGTCCGACCAACTGGAAATCTCTTGCAGTGATCCATCTTAGTCTCTCGAGTGCAAGCGAAAGCTGGCTTCCACGTTTGTCCTCTGCGAGTTCATGGACCTCATCTACTATGACCCACCGTACGCTAGCGAGGTGCCGCTTCATTATTCTACCGGGAAGAATTGCCTGTAGCGTTTCAGGGGTTGTGATCAGCATGTCCGGAGGGCTTCTGGCCTGGCGTCCTCTCTCCTTGATATCTGTGTCCCCATGTCTCACGGCCACCTTCACGTCAACCCTGCTACACCACCATTCCAATCTTTCAAGGAGGTCACGGTTCAATGCACGAAGAGGCGTGATATACAGGATCTTGATTCCACCTGGAGCTTCCCGATTCGAGATGTGCAGGCTGAGTATAGGGAGCACTGCTGACTCGGTCTTCCCTGATGCAGTCGGAGCGATCAGGAGAACGTTCTTGCCCTCAAGGATAAGCGGGATGGCCTCTCTCTGAGGTTCCGTGGGCTCGAGGAAGCCTCTTTCCTTGACAGCTTCCTTGATGGGTTTCGATAGCATTGAGAAGACTTCTGTTTCCTCCGGCGACATCAGAGTCAGCGCCTCATTGAAGAAGAGTCCTAGATAAAAACATGCAAGAACGGCCGAAGCTATTTCCTTCGTTAGGGCTTCAATCAGCAAATGGGCTGATTACTGCAGAGAAGTATACTGATCATCTTGGGAAGACTAGAGTCCGGAAACTGCTTCCTTCATTCTCTGAATGGCCTCAACGATCTTCTCATAGGCTGTAGCGAAAGACATTCGCATATGGCCCTCTCCGCTGGCGCCGAAGAAGTTTCCGCCTACTGAGACCACGTGGGCAGATAGGAAGAGGAAGTCCATCACTTGCTCAGAGACGCTCTCTGCAACTTTTCCATGACTAGCCAGATAGTTCTGGACAGCTTTTCCCTTTTCTTTCATGAGGCTGACTATGCTCGGAAAGGTATAGAACGTACCAGGTGGCGTGTGACATGAGATCCCATCTATCTTGTTGAGTTCTGAGACCATCATCTTCCTTCTTCGGTCATATTCACTTACCATTTCTCTGACACAGTCTTGAGGCCCTGTGAGCGCTGCATAAGCGGCCCTCTGCGAGGCCGCAGGGGCGCATATGGCACAGTATTGATGAATCTTCAGTAGCTCGTCTATCAGTGTTCCCGGGCATGCAACGTAGCCTACTCTCCATCCGGTCATGGCGTATGCCTTTGAGAAACCGTTGACCAGAAATGTGCGATCTCTCATACCTTCTACTGACGCTATGCTCATGTGAATTGAGCCTTCATAGATGATCTTCTCGTAGATTTCGTCAGATATGACGAATAGGTCGTGGCTGATGGCGAGTTCAGCTATTTCCTCAATTGTATTCTTTGGATATATCGCTCCTGTGGGGTTGCTGGGACTCGGTATTATTATTGCCTTCGTACGGTCAGTTATCTTCGCTCTCATTTCCTCTGGGTCAGGGATCCAGCTGTTCTCCACGGTGGTTGGCACAAAGACAGGAGCGCCCTCGGCTAGTCGGATTGCGGGTTCGTATGCCACGTAAGACGGATCTGGAAGGAGAACTTCGCTTCCCGGGTCGACAATTGCCTGCAACACTATGCCCAGCGCCTCGCTACTTCCCATGGTCACAAGAACCTCGTCCGGAGAGTAGTCGAGTTTGTTTTCGCTTCGTAGCTTGTCAGCTATTGCGGCTCTGAGATCTGAGTCACCGAGGTTCCCTGTGTAGTGAGTGCATCCTTTCCTCAGGGCGTCTATGCCAGCGTCAATTACGTGCTGAGGAGTCGTGAAGTCTGGTTCTCCGGCACCAAGGCTTATCACGTCTGGATACATTCTTGCCATGTCAAAGAACTTCCTGATACCGGAAGGGCAGACACCTGTCAGACGTTTTGCTGTTGGCTTCAAGATCGTTCGCCCAGGTCGTTTTCTAACTCATGTGCTACGTACTTAAGCCCTGCAGTGTCCCCTACAACGAGCATGAGCCTCATGATTCATGAAGGCCTGCGTTCGGTGACATGATAAGTCACAAAAGAATTAACTTAGATCTGTGCAAATACATCGTTTGGTGTCGTAACCTCCTTGAGCAGGGCCCCGGACAAGGTCTGGAAGGAGAGAGTCGTGAAGACTGGTCTAGACCTAATCATCCTCAAGTTGCTGATTGAGAAACCTAGGTGGGGCTATGAGATCAACATGGAGATTCGCGATAGGTTTGATGTCTATCTCAGCGCAGGAACTTTGTATCCTCTGC
>Ga0315309_1001327_pt1 | contig 14818 bp, 8 predicted proteins | sample TDP4_MG_FD_203080 | JGI IMG/M metagenome (GOLD analysis project Ga0315309, IMG submission 203080) | Freshwater sediment microbial communities from Lake Towuti, South Sulawesi, Indonesia - TDP4 | ecosystem: Environmental > Aquatic > Freshwater > Lake > Sediment | place: Indonesia: South Sulawesi... | reverse complement strand
TTGTCAAGCTTATCCTCGATGGCTTTTATCTCGTCTTTGACTTCTTTGAGGGTTGGTGGCGGTGGCGGCGGAACTGCCTTCTCTAAGGTAAGGAGAGCCCACTCGGTAGCTAGGATACTGTCTCCCCATATGCAAGGTGGCCATGATCCGTCGGGGTTTTGCTGCGCAATTAGCACCGTCTCAAAGTCAGCCTGCCAGTCGATTCCATCAATCTTCTCTATGCCGAATGCTTCTAATCCCTTCATCGTGCAGTACATAGCTTGGTAGCTTGCCACGATTCCCCTGTCCTCGTCAACCTTGCCGTCGCCGTCGTTGTCCAATCCGTCCCACGGGTCCTCGTCAACCTTGCCGTCGCCGTCGTCATCGATGCCCTTATCTCCTCTCCAGCCTGGGTCATCATTAAGGTCATTCCAGTGTCTCACGAGGTAGTTGATGGCAGCCATCACCCTTGGTGTTGATTTCGTATCGGTGACAAAGCGCATCTCGTACAACAGATTGCCGGTCTTTAAGATGTTAACCCACGAGTGGGGGTCTTCGTAACCCGATCCACCAACGGGATCTGCATACCAGCCAATGCCGTCTTTGTTTTGGATGTATTCTATCCAAACGTCCAACTCATTCTTTACGAAGTCTGGGATGGTTAACTCGAATCCACTGGGGGAAGGCGCTTGGGCGTAGCCTAGACCTAGCACTGGGTATCCAGTGTTGGAGTTGTCGCTCCAGCCCACATAGTTCTCGTAGTAGCCCCATCCGCCTCGTGCGGCACCTGCGTCATTCTGACCGAAGGCGAGATAGTCTACGGCGTCTTGCACGACCGCTTTATATTTCCAGCCGTCTACAGCGCTACCAGGAACGTTTACCACCGCCCCTGGGTGGGTACTAGATGCGATAGCCATCATCGCTATACCCGTCTCGTATGATCTGTGGAAACCAGTAGGACCACCTGTAACAAAGTAGACTCCGATGCCATCTTTGTCTGTATCAGGATCTCCGTAAGGCTGCATTCCGATGGCCATGGTGTACGCATTAGCGAAGATATAATTTAGTCCACCCATGACTTGGGGATAATATGTGTAAGTTGGGTGGAGGGGATCTATGTTGTGTTGAATCGCGTGAGTCTCGAACTTCAAAACCGCAAAACCAGTTTTGCCAACGTGATGACCCCAAGATCCATCAACGGGGTCCTGCTGACCTGCTAGCCACTTCATTCCATCCTCTATTGCTTCCTCTTTTGTTTTAGCATACGTGGGAATTACCATGAGAGCCGAAAAGATCATTATTATTGCTAGCGCAATTGACAGCGTCTTCATTTTCATATTATCATTCTCCTTTCTAATAGCTGGTTTTTCAGCTTGGTCTCTTTCATCCGTTCACTTACGGATAGGCGGTTTCCTGCCTCCAAACGATTCGCGTCTGGCTTGTCTTTCTAACGATGGTCGCGCGGCTCTGGTGTACTTTCAGTCATTGAATCATAATCACCAGAGACGATGATACGGTCTTCTTTCTCCTTCTCTCCCCCGTATCAGAACTAGATTTTATTTATAGAAGTTAACTCAATATAAAACTTATGGAAAAATCTTCTATCTGTTATCTGTCTAGATCATGACGAAACTTGTGAATCGATTTACAAATTTCTGTAAAAAGTTTGATTATTAGGAAGGTACGCAAATTCCTTACAAAAGTTATGCTGAACATCACACGGCCCCTGACAACGCTAAAATGAGCCCAAGAACTGGCACAAAGACGCTGCTGAGAACTCTTCCTAACTCGTCACTCAACATCAATTCAGCGCACTACAAAAGGTTTATTTGCACTTTTCTATAGAATGCAGCGTGTTCTAAATCTGCAGTGGCGGACAAATGAAAAAGAACCAAAAGAAGACGGCGGTATGCCCCAAGTGTGGATGGAAAAACCCTGAGGAGGCGGTATTCTGCCTCAAATGCGGCTCAAAAATTCAAAAAGTGGAGGCACCAGCCCCTCCAGAAGGACTAGCGTTCCTTCACATTGTTGGTTCCCTCTATGCGATCCTCTCAGCAGTCTTCAACCCCTTCGTACGAGAATCTGCCCTCTATCTACCATTGTACTTCACCTCTGGCATCCTAGGACTGTGCACCGCTTACGTTCTGCATCAAAAAAAGGGTGGAAAATGGGCAAAGATCCTCCTTTCTTCTGCAACGGTTGCTCTAGGGTTTGCAGGAACATTCAGGCTGTTCCTCATAGGCCTCATGTTGAGAGAAGAAATAAGGGGAATATTCAGCCCAGCGTGGATAATCTTCTTGATAACTGCTTTGAAGCTATGGCAGGACAGACATCGCCTTTAAGCATTTGCTCGTTACATATTTGTTAAGTATCAAGAAGCGCACCGTTGTGCAATAGAAAAAAGAAGTTTGCGGGGGGATATCACCACTTTGACCGAGAGTACCTCACCCCGACCACTACTTCTCAATTCCGACTACTTTTGCAACACGTTTATTTACGTTTCCCTAAAGAGCAATGTACCATCCTTTTGGCAAATGTAGTCAGATCTAGCCTCAAGTAACGCTTTGACTTCGCCAAGTTTCCTCTGCCACCTTTAATGTAAATCCATCACTGCCTTCTTATATGCTCACTCGATTTGAATGCAAAGGAGCGCGTGCAAAACAAGGGGCTATCTTCTAGAATAGATTTCCATAAGTCTTAATAATTGAACGCTGGGCTAAGTAATTTTTGAGGAGAGAAAAATATGAAGAAAGAGAACAGTAGGAAAGCATTATCTTTGTTTCTAGTTGCACTTATGGCATTAGCGATAATTCCTTTATTGGCAACACCGGTTGAGGGAGCCAACGACGTTTCTTCGATGCCGGTTCCACCAGAAGAAGAAGTCGTCACAACTTGGTATTCGCAAGATGGTTCTTTGCCAGAGCCATTCGTGCGCAGAACGTACGGTCCTTTGGAAACTGAACTCGTCAGAGGGCCATCTCACAACTCTTCCATCGTTTACGTCGTGATTAACAGCACACTATGGGCTTCAGGTGGTAGTGACTTACAGGATCGGATATTCCGATTCCACGACGACGTAGAGGCAACGGGACTCAGTGTCTACAGCTATTTACTGTACTCTGGTGGTCCAGAGGACATCAGAAGCTGGCTTGCTTCTGTGGGTGGTCTTGTCGGCTGCGTTCTAATCGGCAACATACCCACCGCATGGTATCAGATGTTTCATGATCCACCATGGGACACCAGCACTTATGAAGAATTCCCGATCGACCTCTTTTACATGGATCTAGATGGCAGTTGGAGTGATGGCTGGACCGGGCCATGGCCGGGTCCGCCAACACCGAAAACACCTGGAGCAGATGGAATGTACGACGGACACACCGGTGATGTTGGACCTGAAATATGGATAGGAAGAATCAAAGCCGACGATATGGCTGACCCTGAGGTTGATCTCATTGCCAATTACTTTGACAAGAACCACGAATATAGAACTGGAAGCTTGACTCTTCCTCAAAGGGCTTTGGTATACGTCGACGATGACTGGACACCTGGGACAGGTGTCTATAACGCTGTCAAATTAGCCTATTCAGACAGCACGTTAGTTAATGATAAGAATACCACAAAGAAAGCTGATTACGTGGACAGACTTGACGATCAGTGGAGTTGGGTACATGTAATGTGCCATGGAAATCCTGGAGGTCATACATTCAAAATCTTGAATGCAACTGGGCATTCTGTTGGGGAAGGGCTATGGGTAACTTGGAATGACTACAGCACCGGTGATTACCCTGTCTTCTTCTACAACCTCTTCGTTTGCAGCGGGGCTAGATTCACGTCAGAGAACTATCTTGGCGGATGGTGTATATTCGCACCAACCTATGGACTTGCGGCTATTGGGTCTACAAAGACTGGTAGTATGCTTTACGAGAGTGACTTCTATGATCCTCTAGGCGACGGCAACACGCTCGGTGAGGCTTTCAAGAGTTGGGTTGATAAAACAGCAGAGAAGGATCGTCCATGGTTCTACGGCATGACCGTGATTGGTGACCCTACACTCATGGCGAGCGGAAAGCACTTGATGACCATCAGCACACCGGGATTGGATAGCGCAACGGGTATTGTACACTATACAGAGGATGGTGTTGCTAAGACAGGGGATATTTCAGGCGGAACTTGGTCAGACGAATGTGACCATGGCACAACACTTAGCATAGACAACATTGTTACGATTAGCTCAACAGAACGCTACTCCACCATTGACACGCATTCTTGGGCCGTAGCCGAACCCCTCACCCATACGGTCAACTACTACCACCAGTATAAGCCAACAATCACGACCATGGGACTCCCCGCAACCGCAACTGCAACAGTGTCCTATGTAAAAAACGCCGTCCCTAAGACGAAAACGGGAATATGGGATGGGAATGGTTTCAGCGAATGGTGTGACGCATCCTCAGCAGTCAGTATAACAAACCCAGTATATGGGGCAATTGGAGAGCGATACTACTCTCTTTCTACAACCTCATGGACTGTGCTCTCAGCTTTCTTAGCTACTGTAACCTACTTCCATCAGTTCTACGTTAAATGCTCAGTCACGACCGCAGGCATTGGGCACAACGACCTAACTGCCAGCAACCACGTAACCCTGTCGTATGTGCAGTCTGGTAGTGCAAAGACCGAGGACATTTATGATGGATTCAGTCTTTCCGACTGGATGGACGCTGGAACTACCTATGCATTTGAAAACCCGTCTTCTGGATCCACGAGTACCCACAGATGGTTCACCCCTTCGCCGACATCTTATGTAGTTGTATCCTCAACCACTACAAGCCTAACATACTATGAACAGTTCTTCATGACAATTTCTTCATCAGGAAATATGTTAACATCAACCTACAAGGGTACATCAAAATATGTGAAGTTCGCTACTCCACACGTAGGCCACTATTGGGATGGATCGCCATGGAGCGACTGGTGCGACATTGGAAGCATGTTAACAGCCAGCCAAATCGTGCTAGGCCCGCCAAACGAACGATACCACACGCCAAGCACAACCTCATGGACTGTAACTGCATCGGCATCCTACGACCTTCCATACCACAAGGAATACAAGATCACCATAAAGGCTGAGGGACTACCGGACACGCTTTCAACAAAGGTCACAATAGGCACAGCAAACCCGAGCCCTTCAGATGATGTTGCAGGAGGAGACATCAACAACTATGAGATTACATTAGAATCGAGTAGCACGCCGCCATTCACCTGGACAAACTGGGTCCACGCGGAAACCAGCCTCACAGCAACGAGCCTCATAGCAGTTTCCGAAAGCGAGAAATACATTCTGATTTGCTGGACAAGAGATGGATCTCGGTTTGCACCGCCCACAATCAGCGCTGAAGTGTCGGGACTCACCTACGCTGCTCAGTACATGGGAGTAAAGAAGGAAATGTCCGCGAGCGAGGCCAACCTGTGCGATTCGATAATAGTCACTATAAAGATATCGAACCCGCCTGCGGGAACCAGCAGCGACAAGGTAAAGATTGTGGATGATCTTCCAAACGAACTGAGCTTTGTAAGCGGCTCCACCCAAATAGATGCTGTAGCGTACACTCCGATTGTTGAAGTGATACCCACACCTGTGGTACACCAGCGGCTCATGTTTGAAGTGGATGGATCTGGAAAGCACACCATCACCTTCGAGGTGAAAGTGAATAGAGCCTATGCAAATGACAAAACTGTTGAAAACAAGGTTGGCGCAACCTTCGAGATGCCGGATCTACCAGCAGTTTCAGTTGATGTCTTGTTCAAAGTAACTGTTCACCCATACACTGGACGAACACTAAGCAAGGCTGCCAAAGGACCCACAACCGTTCCACTGTTCACCAAAGTAGACTGGAACTTCACCTTCATCGTGAAAAACAACTACAAATACGAAATGACAAATCCAGCACTAAAAGACTATTTCGGAGCAGAACTAGTCTACGACCCGAACACGGTAATAGCGAACCTGCTAACGGACCCAGTGTTCACACTATCAACCGGCAAAGCCCAACAAGTCCGCCTCGCTTGGAACCTACCAAACCTACAGCAAGGCGAAGCCTTCATGCTTCAGGTTACAGTAAGCACGGGCCAAACTCCGTCCACAACACCCAAACAACAATACACCAGCCCGGGAACAAAAACACTAAACTCCGGAGCCACACTCAAATGGCTTGACAACACCGGCGCACAACAAAGTCTAACAACCCCGTCCATCTACGTAACTGCCGTTGGCCAGATCTACGGATACGTGAAAGATCAGTATGGCAAAGGTGTCGCAGGAGTGATGCTTGAACTGTATTACGGAGGTAAACTAGTAGCAGTTGCCACGACAGACTCGTCCGGACTGTACAACCTTGTTGAGCAACTGACCCAAACAGGAACATATACTGTTAAAATAAAGAGCATACCGCCAGGCTATATGCTTGGGTCGAACCCATCAGAAAAAACAGCAGCATACACTGTTGGACAAGCTAACCCGACAAGGGTAGACTTCACCCTTCAGAAAAAGTGAGCGTCCCACATAGACAAGTAACACCCTTTTTTCTATCTGTTCCTACCAAATAGAGGCGCCTGCAAGCATTGCACGCACACGCAGAGCTCCATTTAGGACATATGCTCAGAATCTCGCTTCTTTACGAAAAGTTGACGAAGAAAAAATGGAAATTGCGGGGAGGGGAGGATATCTCCCCGTTTCGGTTATCTCTGAAACGTATTTTTGCTTATTTACGTTTTCTAATTCTTGATTGCGGTAGAAACTGTTATTGAGGAGTAAGTTTATAAAGCGACCTAAAATTTGCGGATGGATATCCGTTGCAGCAATCGCCAAAAAAGAGTAGCCATCTGACGTTGTTAGGGGCTGCCCATTCATTCAACCATTCACTATTTGTCATTACGCCGCCCTTGCTAACACTGATAATGACGAATTTGGGTGTTTTAAAATCTGAGATGGGTTTCGTTTCGATGATCGCCTCTCTAATATATGGTGTCGGCGCACTTGTTGGCGGACCTTTAGGTGACAGAATCGGAGAGGTAAAAACCATCATGATATGCCTTGCCCTTTCAGGGCTTTCAACGTTCATCATGCTTGCAGCGGAAGCCACGAGAACCATTTACGTTTATGCATTGGCGTTGATTTCGACGGCTGTTTGGGCGAGCCTTTATCATCCCTCGGCAAACTCGCTAATCTCAAAGGCTTTCAAGGGTAGGGTGTCTGAAGCCATGGGACTGCACGGCGTAGGCGGAACGGTAGGTGTCGTGTTGACTCCCACTATCGCATGGTTTATAGGCTCAACTTTCGGATGGTCATGGGCCTTCGTTACTTTCGGCGTTCTATGCGTAGTGCTTGCCTTATTTTTTGTTAAGAGCTTTGGAAAGACTGAAAATAGAAATGACAACGGTGGCACGATACTTGATGCCTTGAAAATCCGCGAACTTTGGATACTCTTCATCTTTAACGTGACTATCGGGCTCTTCATGAAAGGGGTGGAACTGTTCTTTCCAACATACCTCACGGAAAACAGAATGATAGATCCAATGTGGGCTTCAATAGCCTACACGTTGATACTGGCTGCAGGAGTCCCGGCGCAGTGGATTGGAGGAAAGACCGCTGATATGGTCGGTTGTAAGAAGGTTCTGATAGCTACTTCAGCGGGCGTTTGCATAAGCTTGTTTACGCTTTTACTCTTTCCAGTTCAGTCTGTTGGAATAGGTCTTTTCATTGTTTTGTACGGCGTGTCTTTTTATGCGCATCAGCCAGCATTGAATTCTCTTACAGGGTTTATGTCTCCTCAAGACTTCAGGGGAGCGGTCTACGGCATTTTCTTCTTTACATCTTTCGGAATAGGCTCTATTTCGCAGTCTATAGCTGGTTACATTGGTGACATCTATGGTTTGGAGGCAGCTTTTTACATGCTGATGGCTTTCGCCTTCGCTTCACTGATCTTGTCTCTTAAACTTCCAGAAAAAAGAGAAAACAAATAGGAAGAGATTATCTGAGCGCCCATTTTATTCACAGGACGAACCCGCATCGCTGGATTACAATTGCAATGTTGACAATAGCCTGTATGCTAGTCCGCCCAATATCAAGGCGAGTGAGATGTCAATGACTGTTATTGCGAGAGCCTTTTTCCATCCAAACTCCCTTTTGCACGCCGCAATGGTTGCGACACATGGGATGTAAAGCATTGTAACTAGCGAAAAGACAATCATTTGGACAGCGGTCAGAGATTCGAGTTGCACAAGTTCTCTAAGCAGAACGAGCGTTAATTCCTTGCGCAAAACCCCAAAAATTAATGGTATCGCAGCTATTGCTGGGAGCCCTAACCAACCGTTAATCAAGGGGTTCGCGGCTTCAACAATGCTACTCATAAATCCTAGTTCGGATAGAGCCGCGATAGCCAAGCTTCCGATGATGATTATTGGGAAGGCTATGTATACGAAGTCTCTTGTTCTACTCCAAGTTTTCATTGCAATGTTTCTGGCTGAGGGTTTTTTGTAGGGTGGCATTTCCATTATTAAACCGACTGGTTCGCCTGGCAAAGCTTTGAAGGCTATTCTTCCCAAAAGGAAAACTAGGAGCAGGTCGAAGGCGTATAATCCCAGTGCTGCATGTAATCCCACGAATCTTCCAACTAAACCGAGGATCACGACTGTTCTCGCTGCGCACGGAATCAAAACAACTACGAAGGCTGATAAGAAGCGTTCACGCTCTGTTTCCATTATTCTGCAGCCGATGCACGCTGGGACGCTGCAGCCGTAGCCCAGCATCAATGGAATAAACGCCTTGCCGTGCAACCCTATTTTGTGCATCAAGTTGTCCATGAGGAAGGCCGCACGGGGCAGATAACCACTATCCTCAAGCAACGCTAGAATGATGTAGAACGGCACAATGTATGGCAAAGCTATTGTTATCCCCGCAACTATGCCGTCCAAAATTCCTTTGTTAATCAAATTCACCACAGTTACGGGTAAAAATGTGGAAAGTACACTTTCAACGTAAACGGACAAGCCTTCAAATTGAGGCTCCAAACCAGCGGACAGAAGGTTTCCTCCGACGAAAATTAGCGCAAACATAGAGGCCACGACGACAGCCAAGATTGGGTATCCAAGAATTTTATGCGCAGTTATGGCGTCTAACTTCTGCTCTAGACTTATTCTTGGAGGAGTTTCGATTGCCGTAACTTCTTTGGCTATCTTGTTTGCAATGTCGTATCTTTCCGAGGCTAAGACTACCGTGGAAGGCTCACCGTGTATTTTTTCAAGTTCAGCGGCTAATTTCTCTGCAAAATCCAAAACCTCTTTTCCATCGTGATAGCTTTTCAGCTTTCCAGCAACATCCGTATCTCTTTCAAGGAGTTTAACTGCAATCCACCGTGCAGGATAAACCGTGCAAAGCTGCGGAAGCTTACCGCTAACAAGCTTTTCAAGGACTTGAATTCTTTTCTCAATTTCCTTGCCATAAGTGACCTTTAGCGGCTTGAACCTTTTTTCTCCCCTTATCACCGCTATAACAGCGGAGAGAAGCTCATTTATCCCACTTCCAGTAATCGCAACCGTTGGGACGACTGGAACACCCAAAATTTCAGAAAGCTTTCCAGCATCGATTCTTACGCCCTTCTTGGCTGCAAAGTCAACTTGATCCAAATCGATTATTATTGAGGCTTCAAGCTCCAATAATTGAAGCGTAAAGTATAGGTTGCGCTCTAGGGCTGAAGCATCTACAACATTAATTATGACGTCTGGCTTTTCAACCGCTATATAATCTCGCGAAACAATCTCTTCCATCGAGAATGTCGAAAGCGAGTATATGCCGGGCAAGTCAATAATGCGGATTGTATAGCCTTTGAAATGTAAAGTGCCTTCAGCCCTCTCAACGGTTTTTCCAGGCCAGTTTCCAACAATCTGATTCAAGCCCGTGAGCTGGTTAAAAATCGCGCTTTTTCCAACATTTGCGTTTCCAGCAAACGCTATCCTTAACTGCCGTTTAGCCATTCGACTCTTCCTTCAACGGCCTGACAAAAACTCTTGAGGCTATACCATAACCCAGGGCGAGAACCACACCTCTCACTTCTATTTGAAGAGGTCCACGGAATGGACCCCTCCTGAGAAGTTTGACCTCAACGCCTGGGGTTAAGCCCATCTCGGCGAGCCTTCGGACAAGCCCGAAGCCTCCAAAAGCGTTGGTAATGATACCTTTTTCTCCTGCACAAAGGCTTGTTAATGCGATTACTTCGTTGCCGCCTATGTTTTGCCTTTCAGGTTTTCCCCTGCGTCTGAACTGCATGTTTTTTCACCTTTATGGGTTTGACCCAAACGCTAGAAACGTCAGCGTAACTTAGGGTACGCTCTTTTCCAGCCACGCACAAAATCATGCTTGACGGTTTCCTCTCAATAATATGGACTGGAACATCGGGTTTTATTCCTTTGCTGGTCAGTTTCAGCAGTGTTTTCCGTTTCTCATCGGTTATTTTTGCCACTTTGCAAAGTTCGCCTAAACCAGTCTCTGTCAGAAGACAGCATTCCTCCTCTTCGACTTCGCCATCCTCCCTTGGTATAGGGTTTCCATGCGGACAGAATTTCGGGCTTCCGAGCTTCTTCTCCACAAGTGCAACAACATCTTTTGTTAAGGCGTGTTCGAGCTTGCAGGCGCTCTCATGGGCATCGCTCCATTCGGCATCCAAAACATCTGTGAGCAGCCTCTCCGCAAGCCTGTGCCTTCTGAGAACGTCTAAAGCTAACTTCTCGCCCTTTGTTGTCAGCTTTACGCCTTTATAGGGCTCATGCTTCACCAAATCATGCTTTTCCAAATGCGCTATTGTGTTTGTTATGGAGCCTGGCACGACATTGAGTTCTTGCGCTAAAAATTTCGTTTTGGCGACACCACTCAACTTCTGAATTTTATAGATTGTTTCGATGTATTCTTCAGCCTCGTGGGAAAGCATCGGTTCCATCGTTGATCCCAAATTACGAGCTCTCGTAATTTTTATTAGCAAAGAAGCGGATAAACCTTTCGCACAGCCGAAAATAAACGAAACTTATAAATAATAAATCCGCGTCTACAACGCCTTTTATAGTCGCTGTTTTACCGGCGAGAAAGTAACAAATGAAACGTCAAATAGAACCAATAGATTGAAAGAATATCCCTAAGTACGATGGTGCTTGTCGATTTAAGTTTACGGAAAAAACTCGAACATATATAATTTAAAATAAAAGATTAAAAAATAGAAGTCCCATTGCAATAAAAATCCTCAGACTTTTCAACTAATTATAACTCGGTTGACTTTTGAGATAAACGAAATGCGAAGTGAAGTTTTGGCGTTGTTGCCGTGGTAGACTTAATTAAAGTTCTTTAAGCTAAATATCTAATTGGCTCTTGAATAAAAGATATAGGATTTGAAACGTCGATTGAAAGTAAACCTAATTTTTTACTTTATTGTTCGCCTATTACTTGGATGATGACTGTTCTTCTTCTTGGGTGTACGTCTGTCTCCACAAAGACTAGCGACTGCCAAGTTCCAAACTCCACGCGGCCGTCAATTACTGGTATCGTTTTGTCTGGTGGCAAGAGCACTGACCTTAGGTGGGCGTGGGCGTTGGAAGGATGTTTGTACTGACGGTGTTTTGGGACTATTTCTTCGAGGAAAGCCTTTATGTCGCTTAAAAGGCCGTATTCGCTTTCTGTTAGAATGAGTATGCCTGTGGCATGCGGAGCAAACACATGGACTAAACCGTTTTTTATTCCTGACTGAGAGACAGCCTCTTGAACATTATCGGTTAGGTCTATGAAGTCTATTTCGCCCTTTGTTGAAAAGTTGTAACTTGTGTTGTAAACTTTCAAATTTGACATGGACGATTACTCCAAGGGTTTAGTCATTATAATTTCATCTATGTAAACGTCATCTTTGAAAAACTTTTTGGGAATTATGCTTTTCTAAATATTGCAATATCCGGTGCGTCGTGGTTGAACCTACACCACGCGAAATCTCCGGCAAACAATCTCACGGTGGGTTTTAAGCCCTTAACTAGTGGAAGAAAATCTCTTAAAGCGTCATACCATGCACGTTGCTCGTCCCTGAAAGGAACCCTTCGGTCATTGTCTCTGGCATTTATTTTCTCACATAATGCTATCCATTTTCCACGATTGAAGCCTAATTCAAGCTCGTCTGGATAGATCTCCAGAGCAATTTTTCTGGGTAATGTAAAATGTTGTGATTCATCAAACTCTACAATAAACCCCGGATTCGGAATAAAGAAATCACAATTTGGAAGTGTTGTAGCTTTGACAAACTCTTTAAAGCCTCTATAGTTTTGGAGAGCCTCATAAATCTCCTTTAGCTTATCGTAGCACGGGGTGTTTAAGAAGTCCTCCAGACGCGCTCCAACTTCGAACTTGTAGTTTTGCTTGACTTCCCCATAAACTCTCTCCAAGAGTTCTTTTATAGTCTCCTTGCATTTTGGGCACCTTTCACCTTGATGAACCATCGAGGAAGTAACTTTCTCACCTTCCCTAAGAAGTGCATGCTTAATCTTCCTTGACAATTTAATTTCGACAATTTGGAAACCTAAAGCTTTTAGAAAATCATTTGATTCCGCGCCGCTAAACTCTGAAGAGTTCAGCTTTTCTCCGTTTGCATACTTATTAGCCAATGAAATAATATATTTTGGCGGATAATAATTGCCATTAAATTCTATGAGAAACTTTTTTGAGCCTCTTCCTTTAGGGACTCCAATTCTTTTGACTTCCTCTATCGCTTTAAGAACATGTTCTCTTCTTATGTTTTTAGGAATCATTGCAATACCTTTTTAACTTCATCTCACTTTTGACAATAAAAGTTAACCACAGACAAGTTTAAAAAAATGCACTTTTAGTAATACACGGGCAATATAATAAGTTCCAGCAAATCATCTAAGTCTTCCAAATTGGCGTCCTTAAAACCACTTTTCGCCCATCCTCAGCAGAAAAAATCCGGATAACCCCCGCTGGCTTTCATAAACCAATAATTACGGAAACAAGTGAGTTCCGTTGATGCTTTTGTATACGGCTCTTAGGTTTTATGGTGCTGGAGAGTGCTGGTGAGATATAATTTTCCAAAGTAATACTTTACTCACTAAATTCACCAGAAAGTAAAAAGTTAATCTAAAAAAGAGCGAAACATCTACAGTTTAGCCTACTGTAAATAAAACAACTTTACACACTCACGGAAAATAAAGCAAAAACAGCCCCTTTCTACCTCGACTTTCACGCTCCAAAACCCCAGTGAAAGCCTCTTTCAAGGGACACCCTGCCACGGCGTATACAAAAGCATCAACGAAAGTCACAACAAGCCTCCTACTCTCTGCGAAGATTCTCAGGGAGCAGCAATCTAGCAAAACACAACTAAAACCAGAATGTTTGAAGCCTCTATATATAAGGGGCTAAACTTTCTATAGACAGACAGAGAGAACAAATTCTCCCTTTCAGCATCGCCGCAACAAAACCCTCAAAAACTCGAAGCAACTCCGAAGCATAAGCCTCTGAGCTTCGCATGGAGATTTTCGTCGGTTTCTTTATGAGGCCTCGGTGAAGACCATGCCTTGAGTTATCGGACAAAACAGGAAAAGCCAGAAAGGGCTTCTTTCATAAATTTAAGGCTAAATTAAGCTTAGAGATTATAGGCTTTTGAGAGGGGTTTTGTGGAATTTTGTTTGAAGATGTGTTCGAAGCAAAACAGATTAAAATAAGGGAATATGCAAAGAAAGAAGGTGCAAGTGAGGTTAAAATGGAAAAACAGTCGCATCGAAATTCCTTCATATTTCTGGACGAATGAAGCCATGTTATTGGTTTTTGCATATTGCCGATTTTGAAATAACCTCTATAACAATTCACCCTCATGTGTCTCGTTAGAGAATGTATTGAAGGCTGCGTAGAAAGTGTCACACTCGCCCATGGACCCTTTTGGAAACGACGTGGAGAGGCTGGAAAGAAATGTTAACGGCAGAAAGGTTAGGGTAAAGTGGGATTGGGGCAGCTTCAAAAGCACTGAAGGCTTTCCTGTCGATGACAATCTTATAAACTGGGTCATCGGGCAAGAACCTGTACTAAAAGAGTGCTTTTTGTGTCTTGATGAGTGGGTGCACAAGCTCAAATGGCTTGAAAAAACAAAATGGTACGAGAGTTGGAGCAACCCTGATAAGCCCAAGTCCTCAGCTAAAGCTGTTATAAGTCCAGGGCCGTACCTCTTTCTTCTGGGAGACCCTGGAACAGGCAAATCTTTGATCGGCAGAGCCTTAGCGGAAAAGCTCACCCAGATCTACAAGGAAAATGGCACAAAACTCTTCGATGTGATGTGTTGGAGAAATTCTGCACTGCCGAGTCAACCTAAAATCTCCATTCACGAGGCTGGTGCAGGGAAGAAGGTTCTGCAAAAGGAGCAGCTTAAAGAGCTCAAAAGAAAGTTCATAACAAAGATAGGACTCAGAGCATTACAGATTCTCATGGTTTCGATGGGACTGTTTCTAATATCACTAGGTTTTTACTTTCTGTACCAGGGTTGGCAGAACTGGTTAGCAAACCCAGAGTTTTTTGGAGAACCCCTCCAAGAATACTATAACCATAACTTCTTAGACTACTTCATCGGAAAATTTGTCAATCTGGTGCCATTAACCTTCATTCCAGGCGGAAGTCTAATCTTCTTTGGAGTTTTCATCTGGTGGTTTTCTAAGCTTGGCGGTCTAGGAAACTTGAAAGGCATCGGAGGCGCCCAGCAAACCGAAGTCCCAAAACTGATAGTTGACAACAGCTCTGGACACGCACCCTTCGTGG
>Ga0315309_1001326_pt1 | contig 14823 bp, 16 predicted proteins | sample TDP4_MG_FD_203080 | JGI IMG/M metagenome (GOLD analysis project Ga0315309, IMG submission 203080) | Freshwater sediment microbial communities from Lake Towuti, South Sulawesi, Indonesia - TDP4 | ecosystem: Environmental > Aquatic > Freshwater > Lake > Sediment | place: Indonesia: South Sulawesi... | reverse complement strand
GGAAAGGTCATGGTTCAGTGTAATGGGGCCGTGGTCTAGCTTGGTCTAAGATTCGCGCCTGGGGCGTGCGAGGTCGTGGGTTCAAATCCCACCGGCCCCACCACTACGGCGACATTCACTCACCTTCCAGGCGTTAGATCTGAAAGGTGGAAAAGGCTCAGCCCTCTTCGAAAATCTAAACATCAAGGCCTTACCCCAAATCATGGTGGGAATGGTGGAGTTCGATTTCACCAATAGACTCTCAATGGTAGATGTGCCAACCCTCATAGTACACGCCGGTGAAGACAGAATACTCTCCACCGGATATGCTGAATTGCTGCATCAAAAGATCAGAGGCTCCAGCCTTAAGATTGATTGAAGAAGCCGGTCACTGCCCCCATCTGGAAAAGCCCAATGAGTTCAACGAAGCCATAATAGAGTTTCTTAACCGGCTCGATAGATGATACGTATTTGAAAGGATTGATCCGATGAAGGATATGCCTATTAATTTCATAGCGTTTATTTTTTGATATATATAAAAGAGTAAAACTGTACCCTTAGAAACTAGTAATTTTTATCAGAAGGATGTAGGCCCATAATATAGCCAAGGCGATAGTTCCATACTTTCTCGCCATTTTATGAAGGCTAATGACGTTTCTTGTTGAGGGATCTCTCAACAAATCCGTGTAATGCATTCCGATGGGTAGGGAAAAAGGGAGAAGTATGAAAAACAAGAGTAAGTGCCATCGGGAGAGTAGACCGAGGGCTGAATACATAAATGGCAAAAGAGCTGCTACGAAGAACATGAGCCCAGCAGCTACAATAGCTTTGTCCTTTCCATATCTAACCACAAAGGTGTCAACCCCAGTTTTACAGTCAGCTTTGTAGTCACCAACGGCCTGGATAATGTGCCCTCCAGAATGAAACAACATCAACGGCGCAACGCTGAACGTAATGGACGAAACGTTGGCGCTCAACTGATAGGAGACCCCCAAACCCATGAGGAAGGGGAGAAGTCCGGCGCCTAGACCTGAGACGACGAAGTCTGCAATTGGTACAGCCTTGAGTCGGAGAGGTGGAGCGGAATACGCGGTCCACAGTCCAAGATAGACCAGGAACAACGGGAAAAGACGAACATCGAACATGAACACTAAAACGAAACAGATGATGACTAGCAAGAGGGAGAAGATTAAGGCTTTTTCCGGCGTTATTCTCCCGGAGGCAACAGGTAGGGCTGACTTAACTTCGTTCTCTCGATCTGCTATACGGTCGAAGTACTCGTTCAAAACGTAGATGCTGGCTGTCGCGAGTGAGAAGGCAATGAAAAACATAACCACACGTTCAATGGGAGGGAGATCGAAAAGAATGCTTCCTAAACCAAAAACAAACATCCACCCAAACCAGCTCTCCACTCTGCAAGCCTTAAGGTATTGCTTGAACGTTCCGTACCAAAAGAGGTTTCTGAATAGCATATCACTAATCAATAATATCAACATTTAAATGTTTCAATTCTCACAATATCGTGCTCGTGTCGCGTATACTAGTAGTCGAGAGCGTTATTCGTGAAGCCGAGAACAAGCATTTTCATTCCAGTTTATGAGGAAACGGATTTACTCTTGCTCTTCCCAAAACCACGCCGAACTTCTGCTCCAAATGATAGGCCAAAAATCCGCCTGCCGCCTAGCCTTGAATAACAACTCACAAGGGTCACGGCCCTCAAAAATAGACGCCAAGCCTTTAATAAATACTATATATAGCATACTGACGAAGAAAAACTCAAATCATTGTTGCAGGAAGATAGAAAACAAAATCTGCAGATGAACTATATCTTTCGAAAAGCTGCCTAGGGAAAAACATGAAGGAGAAAGCAATATTGAGTGATGATCGATGTTATCCCTTTTTATTACCGTTTAAACGATCATTTCCACCGGCGTACGATAGTTGTTCTTTGAATGTTTTGGAAACAGCTCTTGATCAGGTTGCTGTTTACCGGCCATGGCGGGCTTTTGATCCCGGCCGTGGGCATCCCGTTGATAAGCGTTATGCAGCAATGCCAGCATTGACTAAGAAAGATATCCGTGAACATTTTCCTCAAGGCCTTTTGCCATATGACCGTGATATTAACCGCGGCCTGGCCAGCGGAGAAATAGAGTTTGTTGATACCAGCGGAACCATTGATGACAGCGTTACTAACATCTGGAACCAGGAATGGTGGAACGCTTCAGAGAGAGCATCTTGGAAACTTAATTCCTATGCTGCTGAGATTGCCACCGGCGATCACAGGGAAGCGATTCTTGCCAGCCCATTAAGCGTAGGTTTTGCTTCCGACGATGTTGCGCTTCCTATGGAAAAACGTCACTTGTCGCGTTTCCTTTTCCTTAATGAAAAGACTAGTCCATTATCTTGGACATCTGAATATATGGACAGGATGATTAAGGAATTAGAGGTCTTCAGACCAGCAGTTTTTGAGGCTGATCCTTCGTTACTGGCAAAATTGTGTCGTCACATTGTGGCTTATAAGAAAACCGTTTTCCAGCCCAGACTCATTGTTTTGACTTACGAATATCCGACAAATTTTCACTACAGGCAGATCACTCAGGTTTTCGATGCGCCGATAGCAAGCTCTTATGGATCAACCGAAGCTGGATATGTATTCATGCAATGTGAGGAGGGAAAATTTCATCAGAACAGCGATTTCTGCCGGGTAGATTTCCAACCGTTAAAATCCGAACACGGCGGTCCAGTTCTGGGTAGAATTCTGGTAACCACCTTCCATAATCCTTGGTATTATATAGTTCGTTTTGACATAGGGGATCTGGTTCGCATTGATGGAAAAGGCAGTTGCTCCTGTGGCAGAGATTCCGGTTTAATTCTCTCTGCGGTTGAAGGCCGAACCAAGAATATAACTTTGACCCGCAAGGGCAGAGTGGTGACTTTGCGTGAACTAGACAATACCTTAAGTGTTCTGGAAGGCGTTGACGAGTATCAGTTTCACCAGGTTGCTGGCGATGTTTACCGTCTACATCTGGTAAGCCAGCGTATGGATAGATTCACGCTTGGCGAAGAAGCCAGAGAAATATTAAGCAAACTTTACGGCAAAGAAGCAAAAGTTTCAGTTCTCTTTGAAAAGGCGATTGCTCCGGAAACTTCGGGCAAATACAACATCTCGGGGACTCTCTTCCCCGTGGAAATAGAGAAATTTTTGGATGAAAGGTATGCATGCAGAAAGAGAGAGTATAACGATGATGAATAAGCCAAAACCGGTTTACCTACTGGCAGGAGGAAGGTGGAGCAGCCGAAAAACGCCGGATCCGTTGATTCAGGCGGTTTTTAAGGAGAACGGAGTGGCTTCGCCCTTGGTTGCTTACGTAGGGACTGCCAGCGCAGATGATAGGGTTTTCTTTCAGCGTGTTGCCAGCGTTCTTAGAGAGGCCGGAGCTGGCAAGGTTATCCATGCTTCAATTTCTGCCTATAATGCAGACCTTAAGGAAGCTCAGGAAATCCTAAATTCAGCGGACATCGTTTTTATCAGCGGAGGGGATGTAGAAAAAGGAATGTGCATATTAGAAGAAAAAAATATGGTTGATTTCCTGCGCAAACTCTATGAACGCGGCAAAGTTTTCTTCGGGCTTTCTGCAGGGAGCATTATGCTGGCAAAAAAATGGGTTCGCTGGAGTGACCCCAATGACGATTCAACCGCCGAGCTTTTTCCCTGTCTAGGATTTGTGCCGATAATCTGTGATACGCACGGCGAACAGGATGATTGGGGAGAATTACAGGCCGCGCTTAGACTTGCGGAAGACGAGAAAGCATATGGAATTGTCTCAGGAACGGCTGTTAAGGTATATCCTGACGGTGAGATGGAAGCATTAGGTGGCCCTGTCCATCAGTTTGTCCGACGTGAGGACAGAGTAATCAGGGTTTCGGATATTCTGCCGGTTGCTTAAACTTAGCAAAGATATGGTCAAATCTCCTATCGCAAACGAATGTTTCGCACCCAGGATAGCACGATGTGCATAGACATCCCCCTGTAAAGCTAGTTATCTTCTATAGCTCTGACGCCGGAGCCAGCTATAGACAAAGTTTCTATTCAGGTCAACTGTTGTGCCTAGTGTACTGTATTATTTGACAAGCCCCGAGTTGTTGAATGGAGAGCGGCAGGTTCTAGTCTATCCCGTTTTAAGGAGGGAGGTGGGTTCAAATCCCACCGGCCCCACTTTTGGATACACCGACACCACTACTAGACTATTTCCCTTTCCGGAATATCATTTCAGCCTGAGCTGTTGTGCACACGTATTCGAAACCGACTTAGACAAGTGCTTTGGCTTCTTTGGCATTCTTTACTATCCTGCAATTGAATTCATCTGAGTCTCGCTTGAAGATGACTTCTGCAAGCTGAACGTAGATTAGAGTGTTCTTAATGTTCTTGTGGCCTAGAAACTTCATTATGTAAAGGATGTCTTTAGTCTGGTGATAGAGCACGGTTGCTTTCCAGTGTCTGAAAGTGTGGAAGTGGATCTGTAGCAGTCGAGGATTCTGAAGTTTCCGCGCCAAATGAGCACGCTGTTTCTCATAGACTTTTCTGATAGTTCTCAGGTCTTTTGCGAATACACGCTTGGGATTTGTGGCTCTGTTCTTTAGCTTCAGACCTGACAGCATATTCAACAATTTGCTGGGGAGTTTGAAGATACGAGGTTCACTTCCCTTTTCAGGCGTCACTCTGACAGTTCTGCTTTCAAAGTCGATGTCTGCCCATTCAATGCGAAGCGCTTCTCCAGCCCTAATCGCTGTCTCTTTCAACAATAGAAGGAAGGTTGCAGTCTTAGGTCTACATCCTGAAATTAAAGCGTCTAGTTCGGCTTCGCTCGGAATGAAAGGCAACCTTGACGCAAACGTATATCTTGGAGGATCCCATGTTCTGCCTTGCATTTGTAGAAAAGCAGTGTATGCATCAACCGCATTCATGCCAAAAGACGTTTCATAACTACTCTGATGATTCAAAGTAATTTGTCTAGAATGAGAATCTGGACTCATTATGCATATTGTTTTCCGTCTTTTCTTGTATGGCCATCTTTCGCATCAGAGCTTTGGATATTTGGGCATTTTCATTTTTAGTAGAATGAACGCAGAGAGGCACGTTTTTGCATGGGGTTATGAAGATGCAGGTGATAAACTACCTTTATGATAATGCAATCTCAATGATTCCTATGCCCATTAGTATTCCAAATATGATGCTAGCTTTTCCCCATGAAACCTTGTGAAGAACTACAGGGCCAAGGAGATAAGGAAATAAGCTGCTAGACGGTATCCGAGAACCTAAACCGGTTCAAGTCCCACTCTTTTGGTCCATGATATTTCTCGGTAATTCTGCTCGTTGTTCAATTCCCTGTTGTCCACTTTCAAGCGTTTTGAACACAGGTCTGTTAACGTAATCCCTTCTCACAACTGTTCACGACAGCGCCTACCACTCTTTTGGCGAATGTTCCTTTAGCTGCTTGTTTAACGACCGACAGCCTGTCACTAACCGACCAATGTCGCTGGATTTTCTCATTCTTGAATTCGTATACGCATACACCCGGCACTTCATATTTCATGCCATCCTGGGTTTTTGCCTCAATAGTAAACTGGCTAACAGCCTTGTTTCCCTTCGTCATGACCCCAATTCCGGCATCCTTAAACTTTAAATCTGTATTAACCTTTGCCATCCAAGTTAAGTAGCGCTTCCACTCCTCCTTACCCTTAAATGTGCCCTCATTCGCGACCCAGACTGCGTCTTCTGCAACAAAGGAAAGCGCCTTTTCCACATCCGCTTTCTCAACCGCCTCTCTCCAACTACGTATGACACTCTCGATCTTTTCCTCAGACATTCTATTCACCTCCTAAAACCTTGTTAATTTCAATTACGCCATATTTTGCTTATAAATGTGAGAAGCAGTAAACGAAAAAGTTTGGGTTTGAGATTAAAATTTCATGTTAAGATTAGAATTTTTCTCAGCTTGGGACTACGCAAAACAGCGCTGTAGAGAACTTTGTGGCGAAAAATAAGTAAAGCTTGAATTAAGAAAGACCTGAATTCAAATCTTCTGAAGCACATGCCATGATTAGTATTTCTTGGCAATCGTTTAATGTATTTCGAACTTCTTTTTCAGAATTTTCTCAGCTTATCCAATTGTAAGATGCGCCAGTTTCTTTGCCTCTTCAGCGTGGATCCCACAGAACCATTCAGTGTCAGGAGGGTGGCCCGTGATGCCTTCTTCTACCCGTCTTGCAAACTCTCTGCCCTTCTTCGTCAGTTTGAAATAAATTAGATCCCTTCTTTATCAGGATCAAATTCCCTCTTACATATTTCACATATAGGTTGCTTCATGTTTTCCCCTCCAATCATTAGCCGGAGTTTGTTAATCTGAATGTGTTTTATAAGTTAACTGCTTTTTCTACGCACTCTTTAATTCTCTTTTTTCTAGTCTCAGATCTTTTAGCTCCCTCAACCCATACGATGAGCTGAAGCTTAGCAGAATTCGAGAAACGCATAAAGTTATCCATTGCTGGAGGATTCAGCCTCAGCGCCTCTGCAAGATCCTCTGGGATGATGGGACTAACCTTAGAGGTATACGCCTTATCCCACATTCCAGTCCTCTTAGCCTCCTCAACGCTGACCAAACCGGCCTCCGTCATCCCACCCGATTTTATCATCCGCTCGACCTTACTTCGATTAATCTTGGACCAAACACTATTCGTTCTACGTTTACAGAATCTCAAAATGAACTGATCCCTGTTAAGGCTCTTCATCTTGCTATCGATCCAGCCGAAACATACAGCCTCATCTATAGCCTCCTCAAGCCTCAGGCCAGCCTGCTTAGATGGCTTCCTCACTATGTAAACCCAGACCTCATCCTTGGTGGAGTAATTCTTGGCCAGCCAACTTCGCCATTCATCTCTATCCCTGAATGAGAGGGCATCGATAGTAGACAAAGGCTTGTTGCCGCCTCCAATTTTTTCTGATTTGCTCAATAGTCATCGTGCGCACATAAGCAAAATGGTTTAGGACATCATCCTACTTATTGAATATTTATGCAAAATAAACCTGAGCTAATAGCACCATGCGGAATGAATTGTGCTGTTTGCAGCGGATACCTCGCCTTAAAAAACGATGTGAAAAGTAAAGGAATTAGGATGCCTTACTGCAAAGGTTGCAGACCCAGAGACAAGAAATGCGCTTTTCTCAAAAAGAGATGCGATTTGCTTCTGAGCAACAAAGTAGAGTTTTGTTACGAATGCAAAGACTTTCCTTGCGAGAGACTGATACATGTTGACAAGAGATATCAAACTTTCTTTAGGATGAGCATGGTTGGGAATCTTGAATCTATCAAAAGGAATGGAATGTCAAAATTTCTAGAGGCACAAGAGGAGAAATGGCGGTGCCCAAAATGCGGTGAGGAAATATGCTGTCATAATGGAATATGTTTTAACTGTAGTTTAGACAAGTTACAAAATAAGAAGAGATTGTATAGGTGGGATGATGGCTGATATATCCAACTGACAAAGGCAAGAAAGAATTGAAGGATGAGTTTGGGATAGAGGTGTGACGATGGGTTATAGAAGGAAGTCTTGGCAGGAGAAGCTCGTAGACAAGAAAGGTCTGCCAAAAATATTGAGGTTGGAAGAGAGGTTTCCCTGTTACAATGCGGTTCACAAAATGGGGGCCGAAGTAGGCGATGAAGTGGTTCTCGTTAATCCCAGCGAAGTTGTTGAAATAATGAGAAAAGTACCTGAAGGAAGGGTTGCGACTATTGTTGAGATCTGCAAACGAATCGCTAAAGAACATAGGGTTAAGGCTTGTTGTTCTCTCACAACAGGGATTTTCATAATGACGGCGGCCAATGCAACCGAAGAAGCTGCAAAAGAAGGGAAAAGTCTGAATATTCCTTACTGGCGTACGCTGAAAGCAGGCGGATTCTTGAACGAGAAATATCCTGGTGGTGCAGAGGCTCATAAAAGACTATTGGAAAAAGAAGGGCTTAAGATCCTTCAAAAAGGAAGAAAATTCATTGTTGGTGATCATGAGAAATACCTGATTGACATGTAAAGATGTTGACAGTGATTGACTGATGAGCATTGAACTTCCTGAAGCCCAAATTCTTGCAGAACAGATGGGCAAAGAGCTCTTGCAGAAACAGATCGAGTCATTTCACTTGCAAGATTATCAAAAGCTGCAAAGAATAGGTGTCTTAAACAAGGATGTAAAAGCTTTCGGCGGCTGTCAATCTCTTTGCTCATCTCTAGAGCCGTCTTTATGTTCCATCCAAACGTCTAGTAGGACATTGAACACTTGGACAGTAACCCGGCAACGTCATTCGTGCATCCTTCCCCAGAATCTTGTAGCTCTGTACAGCCATAACAGCGCGGTTTGGAACCCTTAAGCATACTATGACGATAACCCAGTCAACTATACCCATCCCGTAAACATTAGCTCTCAGTTCTATACCGGATTGGTTGAAAACCCTAGTGTCTAACCTCATTGCTCTTTGTTGCGACGTCACAAGCAGAGCTTGGTTGTAGCCATGTGCTAATGAGCATTTTCCAGTTTTCACTGACCCCTAAGAAAGTCTCCCCCTTTTGCCAGAATGCAATATTCTAATGTAATCCCAGAATCTTGCGTGATTCGAGCGGAGTGGCAATATCCAAACCCGTATTTCTAATCAGGCGTACAATTTTCTCCACCAATTCGGTATTCGTTCTCGCCGCACATCCGGGTGCATAGTAAATACTGTCCTCAAACCCTACCCTGACAAAAGTTGCACACATTCCTATGGCTGTAGCCAACAGAGATAAATCCGTCATTCCATGATGAATCAACCCCCAGATAGACTCTGGCGGCAACATTCTCTCCAGAAACTGTAGACTTACAGCGGTTGCGGGCAACGCACCACGAAAACCTAGGCAGAAAGCAAATGTGAAAGGAGGAGAGAGATAACCTTCCGCGGTCAAGATTAGAACGTTGTTCACCATACCGCCTTCAAATATCTCTAACCCAGGTTGCACCCTCTTTTCTTTCATCCGGCTGGCCCAATAGCGAATATCCGGCAAGGTGTTGATGTAGACGCCCTCCTCGAAATTGGCTGACCCCATGTTCAAAGACGCTACTTCAACACGGGGGTCGTTTAATGCCACAGACCTTTCCTCCAATGAAAGCGTCGAAACTCCGCCTGTAGAGCCCTGTATAATGATGTCCGAACCCTCTCTAATCAGATCCAGTGTGTGTGAGAACTCGGTCAAATCTCCCGTCAACTTCCCCTCCCGATCTCGAACATGAAGATGGACCATGCTGGCACCAGCCTCAGTGGCCGAGATCACATCTTGCGCTATCTCCTCAGGAGAAAGAGGATTCAGCACCTTCTCAGAGATATTAGTGCCTCCAGTCGGCGCCACCGATACAATGATTTTTCTCATCGTAATCTACCTCTATTCGAGTTCGGCGTCAATACATGACAACGCCGGCTGTGACGTTCATATCCTCCCCGGTGATGTTGTTCGAGTCATCTGAAGCAAGGAAGACAGCCAACTTGGCGACGTCTTCAGCTGAGACCATTCTCCCTAGAGGTGATGCTGACAAGAATCGGTTCCTTACCTCCTCTTCGGTCACTCCCTCGGCAATAGCTGCATCATTAATAACTCTTTCAATTCTGGGACCTTCCACGGCACCTGGACATATCGCATTCACATTTATGTTGAACTTTCCAAGCTCCGATGCTAGACTCCGCGTGAACCCGATTAAGCCCATTTTGGTTGCACAATAGGGTGTCCTCATTGGGAGCGGGCGCTTTCCGGTCATCGAAGCAATGTTGATGATTTTTCCTCCTCCTTGCTTTATCATTATGGGAACTACAGCCCTACAGCACAAGAAGGCTCCTTTCAAGTTTACATTGAAGGTCTCATCCCACTCTTCCGGAGTTATCTCATAGACGTATGCTGTAGGTCCTGCAATACCGGCGTTATTCACGAGAATATCCATCCTCCCAAATTCCTCAAATGTTCTTTTGACCATGCTCTCGACTTGTTCAGCATTCGTGATATCTGTAGTATTAACGAGAGATCTCCTCCCCAATGCCTCAATCTGATTGGCAACCTCTTTCATTAGAGCCGTCGATCGAGCCGCTAGAGAGATGTTAGCTCCTTCTTCTGCAAACATTAAGGACATAGCCCTCCCAATTCCCCTTCCGCCACCAGTAATAATGGCAACCTTACCAAGCAGTTTCAACCGTCAACCCCCTGTCCATCTTCCACATTCGATGTATCAGAGCGATATAATAGACTTTCACTAATCTACACATATTAGCTTTAAAGGCGTGGCAATATATTCTCCGACAGCAGCCGTTGGCTTTATTACTAGCCCTTTAACAGAGGCATTGGGACAAGTCTCTCATCCCCTCTTTTCAATGCAGATGCATCCTCGGATGTTATTTTAAGTCGGATTCTTCAATATGCAATGGCTGAAGAATGCCAAAGTTCAATAGAGTGCTGAAGACGCTTGTTGGTCTTGTTAGTTATCTATTTTGATCTTCGTTCGCTTGCTCGTAAGCTATACTGGTCTTGGTCCTTCGTCATTCCTTCCTAGATATGCAATGAAATGTATGCTTGACACGATTTCGGTAAGCAATAAGCAAATCTATCCTATACGTGGAGTTTATCGATAATGTTATATTGCCGGCGAACGAACCGTATTCCCATGTCTCGTAAGATAATTCTGTCAGAGGTCGAACCTCAGAGACTACCACCTCCTACCGATGTACCGATACTGCCCAGAGAAGTATACACGTGTCGCTTGGCGTTGATGCGTCAAAGGATGATGGAAAAAAGCCTAGACTCGCTTGTCATGTATGGAGATAGGGAACATTTTGCGAATATGGCCTTTGCTTCTGGTTACGATCCGAGATTTGAAGAGGCACTTCTGGTGATCCCTTTACAGGGCGACCCTACCTTGATGGTTGGCAACGAAGGGTTGGGCTACTCTAAAGCAACTTTGAAAGTGGACTGCGAAGTTCTACTTGTGCAGCCGTTCTCGTTGATGGGTCAACCACGAGGTAGAACGGAAGATTTCATGTCGTTCTTGAAGAGATCAGGCATCAAAAGAGGTATGCGCGTAGGGACAGCAGGATGGAAGTACTTTGAAAAATCAGAGTTTGATGATCCTGGAAGACAGATCGAAATACCATCATTCATCGTCGACGCCTTGAGGCAGATTGCTGGTCTTGGCAATGTAATAAACGCAAATGACATTTTTATGCATCCAGAATACGGCTTAAGGGTGGTAAACGACTTTCACCAAATAGCCTACTCAGAATACGCCGCGACGATTGCGTCGCAGGCAATACATGAAATGATTGAGGGCTTAGAACTCGGTATGACCGAATATGAAGCAGTAAGACTCATGAAACTCAGTGGACTTCCCCACTCATTCCATCCAGTATTGATGTCCGGGGAGAGAACGGATTATGGCCTTGCGAGTCCCTCTTCAAGAGTGATTGAAGTAGGCGATCCGTTGCTCGCAGGGCTGGGGTTCTGGGGTTCTGCTGTCTGCCGAGCTGCATATCTTGTACACGATAGTTCAGAATTACCAACATTAGACGTTGATTACGTCAAGAATCTCTGCTTTCCATACTTCGAAATGATGGCTAAATGGTACGAACTACTAGCGATAGATGCCGTTGCAGGAGAGATCTTTGAAGAGGTGTCAAGAATTACGAATATGTATGGGTTCAAATTGGCACTTACTCCAGGCCATTTGACCCATTTAGACGAGTGGGTTAACACTCCGTTCTTCGAGGGTTCTTCGTTCAAGATCAAGTCCGGAATGCTTCTACAGTCAGATTTCATCCCGGTAGTTGAAAAGGGCCATTTTGGGGTGAATGTCGAAGATACTCTGGCAATAGCCGACGAAGAAACTAGATACGATCTGGAAAAGAGATATCCAGGAACATACCGGCGAATAATGATGAGGAAAGACTTTGTGGCAGATACTCTCGGAATAAATCTTAGATCTGAGGTACTGCCTCTCTGCGACAATCAAGCGTTGCTAAGACCCTACTTACTATCTCACAATACAGGAATTAGGTTTAGATGGGACAAGAGACAACATCCTACCTGATTCTTAGATGCCTTGTGTGACTCGATATGACCGAGATTGGTGGGAAGTATTATCCGCCTTCCGAATCGAAAGGTGGTTGGCGTGTGCTCAAGGACCAGGGGCTTATCCGCTCACTGGGGAGAGTGAATCCGGCCAAGTTGGAGTCGGCTTGGGAGTGTAATGTGCAAGCTAGAGCAGAACCTAGATCTCCAGAACAGAAACACCTTAATCCTTATGATGAGCGGCTGATTTCCGAAGCAACCAGTTCAAGTGTGTTGGTCGTCCGTCACGGATATGTCGTCGGAGAATGGTACCAGAACGCCGACGAAAACACGCGATGGAATATCTACTCGTGTGCGAAGTCCTTCACGGGGACCGCGTATGGTATGTTGTTTCAAGACAGCTTGGAAGAAAAGCTGCCCTCTGGAAAACACATAGACTTGAAGAGCTATGCGTACTCTTATATTTCTGAAGGTTACCCCCTTACAGACCCGCGTAAAGAACGAATCACAATACACCACTTGCTGACAATGACCTCCTGCATAAAGGGAGAAAACGCAGGTGTTTTTGGTCTCCATCCCCGAGAGGGCTTCGGCCCATTCGAATTGGCTCTAGGTCGCTGCCCGACAGCTAACGGTGTATCAGTCTCTGAGTTGTGGGGAGAACCAGGAACAAAATGGGACTATAGCGATCCTGCATTCGCTCACTTGGCACTCATATTCACCAACCTGACAGGAATGGAACTTGAAGATTACATGAAAGGCAGAGTCTTCAATCCGATAGGGCTTGAGAACTTCAAATGGGAGCGCATTGGCGGAAGCGACGGAACCATTGGGCCTCACACTCTTCCTAACGGCGGTATCCACATAACCGCTCGCGATCTAGCCCGGTTTGGCTATCTCACGCTCAACGAAGGTGCTTGGGCGGGCCACCAACTTGTCCCCAGTTCATGGATGGAAATGGCCACGCGGACTTCGCAATCGTTGAACGAGGACTATGGGTACACTTGGTGGGTGAACACGCATGGAACTTTGTGGCCGGCTGTCCCGAGAGACACGTTCGCCGCTATGGGGTTCAAGTCAAATAAGTGCTACGTCATCCCGTCAATGGACCTAGTTGTAATCCGAATCGGTGACGGGCCTTGGCCGTGGGACGAGGGCCCATTCCTCAGAAGAATCGTTGCATCAGTTCTGTAGCTCATCGCATCCTCAACCCTTCAAACCATTTTTCTACAAAATGACGCTTATGATATTATTCTTTACCTTTTGTAGAATTCATTGTGCAATATTTCCATACTTCAAATTTGCATGTTCTTTCAGTTTGGATCATCCGACAGAAATCCCAAAACTCGAAAAAAAGGGAGTTTGCGGGGCATTGCGGGTGATGTCGCCACTGTTGGGCAGGTTTAGGTGCCACTGGCCGAACTTCTGGATGCACCGGCGACCTTTTGGAGTTGTTTCCGCTTCTTAAACAGCTTAACACGATCAATCTCGCATACGTAGTTGAACCCAGCCTCAGTCAGCACTTCGCCTCTTTAACCGTTATCAAACCGTCTCAACTGCGTGAGATCCTCAGAACTGTTTTCAACTTGAAGATGATTGAGGAGCCAGATTTGACAGAACCATGGCAAGAGTAGGAGCAAATTCGATGAAATCTTTTTTCTATTCTAACTTTGCCACCCTCTAAAGAACGCAATACCCGATATACAATGTAGAAAAATCAAAACAGCACCAAAAGTAAGCATATTGCATGTATTTTAAGTAGACGAAGAAGCATATTTGCCGAAACCGATTCGTGACGCGGGATTCTACTCTAGTAATTATAGTTGAACGTGACTGTTCGCCAAAAACATAGGGGGGATAGATCTATTGGTTGGAATTTCTTTCAATAGATCTGGCTAACAATCGTCTCGCACTTTGTTATGTCCGTAACGTTTTACGCCGTTGGCTCTCAGCTCTCTCAAAATGGGGGTTTGCGGACAAGTGTTTTTGGCTACAGTTAGAATATTAATGCTTACGTTTGGAAAAAAGTTGGGTTTCAATAAAGCCTACTATGGATATGCGCTTCCTTGTAGACCCTGGAGGATTCTTAAACCTCCTGTAGAATCGAAGTTTGACAAGAAACGACAAGATGCTTTTTATATCCTTCCTGATTCCGAAACGGAAAGATTGTTTAAACTTTTCTCTATCCTAGAAAAATGAGAAACATAGGATACTTATCTACAGCAATACGAAGGTTCAACTTTGCATACAAGAGAGATAGATTAGAAGATAAATGGATAGACCACCTTGTCTCGTCAGAATCTTTATATTCTAAGACCAATGAATCCGTTGAAGTAACACATAAAATATCTAGTAATGACTTTCAGCCACAATTCACAGATCAGATTTTTTGAAGACAAGTGGAGGGGGCAGAACAGTTTCTTCTGTTATTATGGCTGAGGAAAGTTCTTCAATTCCTTCTATCGACCTTAACTCTTCAATGAATGCTGACAGCTTCTTGAGACTTTGCAGCCTCGCCTTTATTACTAGGTCGAAATTGAATACTTGGACCTCGATTATCTCTTCGATCTCCTCGAACTTTCTAAAATTAGCTATTATATCTTTTTTGGGAATATGGCCCTTATTGGGAACTACTTCTGCCAGATTGACCAGTATTAGAGCGCCTATTGGTCTGGTTGTCTTTTCATAGTTTATTAACGCTTTGAACCCCGTGATTAC
>Ga0315309_1001325_pt1 | contig 14830 bp, 29 predicted proteins | sample TDP4_MG_FD_203080 | JGI IMG/M metagenome (GOLD analysis project Ga0315309, IMG submission 203080) | Freshwater sediment microbial communities from Lake Towuti, South Sulawesi, Indonesia - TDP4 | ecosystem: Environmental > Aquatic > Freshwater > Lake > Sediment | place: Indonesia: South Sulawesi... | reverse complement strand
GGAATGTCCTTAAACATCGACATGTTCACTTTTCTCCCAATCTATTTATGATCAATTTAAGACTTTCATCCCAATCTTTATGGGAAAGGTTTGGAAAAGACCAGGTTGCGTGAGGTTGATAAAACCTATCTAAACATATCGTCTTAAGGTTTGAGGAAAAGTGTTTCAGTGCGGACAGTATCAACCACTCCATGTAGTAGGGAATCCCCATGAACAACGCAAGATCATACTGCCCAATGCCGTCTAGCCCCTTCCAACTCGGGTCCTGAAGCCGGTTGGCGATGTCCACCGCAGGCATCCAAGCTGCGGGTTGAAAGCCCTTCTTCACAAAGTCACCGACGATGTGCGCTGTAGCAACCAACGGCGTTTCCGCGGTTTTAGCGATACGAATTGCATAGTCAATTAATTTTTCCTCGCCTAGGGCTATGTCAACAGCCTCGTGTCCAACGATAAATAAGGGGCGCTTTGCCCTCTTTACCATCGCAACAACAACTTCAGGCTTCGTGATCACAAGAGCTTTCGTTGGCCCCGGAATCTCCGCCTTCTGCCAAGGTTCCGCGCTCATACTCACTCCTTCCTCCTCCTAATTAATCTGAGTCTATGAGACTACAAGAGCTTGGAATATAAGGTTTTTTCCCGCTGGTTAACGCTAGCCAAGTTTTACATGGGTTTGTTAATTTGTTCTGTGACTAGTTGTGGGTTTTGCGTGGGGGGTGGGTGGGGGGTGGGGGTTTGATTTCGATTTGTTTGGATGCGTTGTAGTCTGTTTCTAGTTATGTTGAAGGGGGCTTGTTTTGGGCTTCTTTTCCCTTTTCTGTGTATGGCTGTTTTGAGGTTCATTTTAATCTGTTACTAATTGATCGCAAAAGTAAAAAAGCGGTTTTGCTACACATAGTGCGGTAAAGTGTAGGAGTGAAAGCGAAAATGGGAAGAAAGTCGAAGATTGCGAGGGGCACGAACATCGGGCTAAAGTCGGTGTTGATGGGTGAGTCGGCGGTCGGCGCTCCAGAGACGCTCGGTCATTTTCGTTATGAAAAGCAGTTTAGGCAGGTAGGTATCCCAAAGTGGGTCTACCACATGGAGATCGTGAACCCGTATGTGGGCGGGTTCTTGGCGGTTCACCCCGACCTAACGGAGGAGCAGAGGCAGGTGGCGGTGAAGGAGTTTCTGCGGAGGTATCGTGAGGGCTTGCCAGTGTTTCTTTCCAGCCTAGCGATGGAGTGCTTCAGTTTCGCCAAGTCCTTCGTGGTCACGGTGCCAGCGAGGAGTCCAAAGCCTAGTGCGGGCTTCAGCCCAGAGCTGATCGTTTAGGGGGGTGTTTAGCGGATGTCAGTGGCTCAAACAAGGTTGAAGGAGATAACTGGGGCTAGAAGTCCTGAGATTTTGCCTGCGGAGGTTCTGCGTCGAGACGCGGAGTTGTTCACGGGCATCACCATAGGGCATCGCTTAAACAAGCACGGCATCGTCTTCGGGTTAGACTACGGCTTTAAGGCGCTGGGCGAAGCCATGAAGTCTCCAGTCATCAAGGACAACAGTACATTGATCGCGAGGAGCATCAGTGGCGCGGGCTCCCTGCTTGCCCTACTGATGTTACGTGGCAAGTGGACTCGAATGGTCGCCTTCGGCATACTCTTCGAGAACTCCGAGTATGCAATAGACTGGGGCGCTGAAGCCGTGCGCAAGGCAGTGGGCGGTTCCAGCCCAAGCAAGTAGGTTGCCTTTCTGAGGGGGAAACGAGAAGCGGGCAAATGTCCATCTGGCGCCAGTGTGACATCGTAACCTGCGGTTGTTCGCCCGTTTCTCCCGCGAGGGTGTCGCCCTCGTGGCTTGATGCCCCAAACGATGAGGGAAGGCATAAAGCCCCTGATGAGTCCGTGAAACTCGGACGAAACCCGCGTAAGCGGGTCGGGCTTTTGGAGGTCTTGTTTGCCCAGCCAAAAGGAGCACAGTGCCATCGCGCGCCGAATAGCACGCCTGCTTAAGGTCGATCCTGAACTCGCCAACATCGGCTCCCTACTACCTGACATAGATATTTACCCACCCCTAAAGCATCGTAAGTCCCTGCACAACCCAATGATCCCCATCCTTTTAGCTAGACTGGATCGGAGCATGGCGCTGGGCTACCTCACCCACATCGTGGCGGACGACTTCCCCCTCCCCATGAAACTCTACCGCCTACTTTTGAGGAGGCTGGAAAAATGAAGTGTCCTGAGTGTGGGAGCACAGACTTGATGGAGACGAGGGCTGGAACAAGGCTCCTCTGCAAGGACTGTTACCGTGAGTACAAGTTGGTGGAGGCGCCGAAAGGGTGAGAGGGCTTCTCTTCTCCTGTCCGAAGTGCAACACACCCGTAACTGAGGACGAGTACATAGGCGCCAACTTCCAAATCAATGTTCGCTTCTATCACTGCAAGAACTGCGGGGAAATCATCAAGAAGCCCATCGAGAAGAAGGTGAAGGCATAATGACCGTGTATGCTGATGATAGGTTGGAGAGGACTAAGCGCCTGTTAATGAAGGAGTATGGTTTAACCGAGAGCGAGGCGGAAGGCTGGATCAACCAGAACAAGGATCAGATCGAGGCGATGAGCGACCCCTCTTTTGACTTGTGGTTTTGGGTGAGCTTAATTTTTGGCGCACTGTCCATAGCAAGTTTTCTTTTTCGGCTGTTTTCAGGCTCACGATCTGAGAGAAAGCGCGCTCGTGTAGAGAGGCGCGAGGAGTTGATTGTGTAATGACTGAGAAGGCATTGGTGATAAAGGGGAAATTTGATGATCTCGGCGATCTCTTAGCGGTTGCCCGCGCCGAGGGAAAGAAGATTTTTAAAACCAAAGACGATGTGAACGTTACCCGTGTTTTTTATGATCCTGAATTTTACGTGGTTGTCGTCAAGTTAGGGTGTAACCAGCCTTCTGGTTGTAAGGAGAGGAGTATTGATGAGTGAGTGAGCGGTTTACAGGAACGTACTGGGAAACTAAAGTGGATGAAGGAATTAAGGGAAAGGGATTGGGGGGACTACGTTCGTGGTCTCTGCAAACAGATTATGCACACGGACGAGGTACGCACACGCTTGGAGATTTATCACAGATGGATCAAGCGTATGGATGAGGAGGTTCGCTCGTTCTGTGAGTATGCTAAACGACAGTTTGACCTCAAGCATGAAGGTGAAGGTGTCCGCTTAGTTTGGAGTCGCAAGCATTGTGACAACCCAAACTGTGGCACATGTTTGGGAGCGTATAGCACTCACTATCCTTATCCTCGTTTAGCAAGCGCGACTGAACCCTTTAAATTTAAGCCCCTCAGCGTGAGAAGGACGGCGCTGAAGGAGTTTCTGGTGGAGGAGTGCAACTTCACCAGCGCACAGGCAGACGTATTCTTCGATCTAATAGATCGGCGCCACCTTATGATTCGTAGGTTCAACTATGAGGTTATGGAACTTAAAAACTTGGGGTTGGTGTGAAGTGCTCAAGGTGATCGTTAAGGCGTTGTACTCTTTCATCGCCAAGCCAGAGTTCAGACGGTTAGCAACCTCCATAGACTACCTACAACTGGTCTCGTACGATGACAAGGACGACCTTATGATTGTGCTTGGACACAACCCAACGCAGGAGCAACCGCAACAGGAACAGCCAGAACAAAAACCGAAACTCAGCCTGCAATTCCTGCTTTCAGTACATAAAATGGCACCTGAAGGCATCATCCAACCATTTGACAGAGGAACATCCCTCACATTTCTCATAGATAAAACCGCTAAGGAAAAGGTGAAGGAGGCTTTGAAGTGAGCGAGGAAAAGAAAGATAAAGAACCCCAAAACAAGGGTGGGCTTCCTGAGATTCCGCCTACCCTGTACGAGCGCCCCGCTGTGCCTGAGATCAACCCGAAGCTCAGGGAGGCTCTCAATCAGCCTTTAACCCTCGCCGACTGCCAGTACGCCATTGACACCGTCACGAAGCGTGTGGTTGAAGCCTTCCAGAAGATACAGAAGGAGCAACCACAACAGGTGGTTCCAGCCAGCGAAGCCATACGGAAAATGCAGACGGCTATAGACATCGCCACAGAGTACATGACGCGGGGCTACTCGGTTCAGTACACGCCACCAAAACAGCAAGGCTCCCAGTCAGAGGGGTCGTTCCTTGAAGGACTAGGCGAGCTATGGGACTCGTTTGATAAGATTGACCCCGAACTGAAAGGCAAGATGGGTAAGACCCTCGGCAAGCTCTTTGACATGCTTAACGAGAAACTGGGGATCGTGTGATGGCTGAGGAAATCAAGCGCAAACTACGCAACGTACAGGTGTGGTTGACGGATCACGAGGCTAGGCTAGACGCTCACGCAGGTGTCATAGAGGATCACACCACCAGAATCATCACCTTAGAGGAGACGGTGGCAGGACTCTTGATCCCAAGAAGGCTACCAATGAGTAGTAGCACCTACGAGTACAAAATCTACGCTGAACCAATAGTGGGCACTCCCCTAACGGTTCGGGTGAAAGCAGAAACCGACAAGGAAGCCGTAAAAAAGGCTGAAAAGATGTTCAACACGCAACTGGTTAAGACCGAAATCCTGAGCAAGCACGGAACCGAGAAATCGTCAAGTCCTCAGTTGCTCGTGCCGACCATCATGGAGAAGACTGCTCGGTTTATGGAAGAGAAGTACAAGCGCGTCCCTGAAGCGATCCACGCCCACGACCTGACAAGGTGCTCACAGAAACGGGTGATGGAGGAGCAGTATCCAGAACTGGCGGAGAAAACCCTGTTCGAGCCATCGGTTCAGATAGGAGAAGCCTTACACACCTTCGTTGAGGCTCTCCCCACCATAGACACGGCTCAGAAGGTTTTCGAGCGAACGGTAAACCGTCACCTTGTGGTGGGGAAGCCAGACATAACTACGGAAGAAGCGGTTTATAACCTGAAGTTTAGGAGGCGACTGTACGATAGACCCTTAGAACACGATGTCCTGAGAGCGAGCATATACGCTTGGCTGGCACGCAAACCCTACGGACACATCGTCTATCTCAACCCCCGCGAGTTCAGAGAGTGGGTTGTCTCCCCAGTCACCACAGAAACCGTCCTCTATCTCATCGAGCACCCCAAGTCGCCCCGCTGGGATTGGGAGTGCCGATTATGCCCCTTCAAGGGCTACTGCCCACTGATGCTTCCCTTGAGGAGGTCGAGGAGCGGTCAGGAAGTAGAATACGAGTGGCACTAGGTGATACAAATATGGTGTTGAAAGAGGTGTTCTTTGCTGGTCTCGGTGCGGTGGCTGGTGGGGTAGCGGGCAGTGTCATCACAGCCAATAAGGTGATGGAAAACGTAAGGTTCACGCATGAGGAGATAGCCAACCCTTACAGGCACGGGTATGTTGTTGAAGATATGTTTGAGGAGAAAGGCGATTTCTCCTTCACCTACTACTATGACGCATTTTTGGGAGCCTTCAACAGGGTTGGAATTAAACACATCAATGCCCTCAAAGCCAAAGGCTACACCGTGCGCACCAGAGAAATCCACGAATACCTAGTCAACTTCCTGCACAAGCCAGAAAAGACGAACGATTTTGCTCTAGTCCACCCCATGTTTTTCACAAAACCTGAAGCCTTTGCTTGGCTGGAGAAAAGCCACCGATACATCGCCTGCTTTGAAGTTGCAGATACCACAAGAATCTCGAAGGACTATGTTAAACGCGCTAACGACCCACGTTTAGACGGCGTTTTCCTACCATCCTCCTTCTGCATGGAAACCTACAAGCGCAGTGGGGTTATGAACAAACTTTGGCAGGTTCCACACGGAGTTGACCCGCTGTTCATGTTGCCTAAACATCTGGTGGAGACGGATGACCCAACCCTAAAGGAGATTAGGGAAGACAAACGGATCAAAATTCTGTTTTTTGGATTACACAGTGTTGACACGCGGAAGGGCGGAGACGTTGTACGCGGGGCTCTAAGGAACCTCAGGGCGAAGGGCAGAGACTTCCTATTAGTGGTCAAAATTCATCCTCTTCTCCTCTACGATGTGGCTAAACACTTTTCAGGTATTCCCACCGCGATGGTTAGCCCTTGGCTTCCAGAAAAAGAACTGATCTACCTTTATGACAGTTGCGACATCCTCTTACACCCATACCGAGGCGGAGCCTTCGAGCTAAACGTTTTCGAGGCACTAGCAAGAGGCTTACCCGTAGTTGTTACTGGTTGGGGTAGCGTCCTAGACTACGCCAACATACACAACGCTTACCTCATCACACCCGAATCCGCCTCCAAAATATTTTCCGTAGCTATGGGAGGATTTTTTGGGCACATTGGTTTTGGGGTGAACCCCAGCGTTGACCACACCGTTGAGTTGCTGGAGTTCGTCATGGACAACGTAGAATACTGCAAGAAGAGGGCTGAGAGACAAAGAAAACCATTCGCGGAACAAACTTGGGATAAGGTTGCAGATAAAATCTTGGAGGGATGCGATCAGATATGGCAAGCGAGCTAATTGAGGGACGCACAGACGAGCGTGTGGTTGAGTACCCGTTTGTCTTAGCGCGCCTGTCAGAGGGAATACAGAGCATACTCGACGTTGGCTGTTTAGAAAGTCCCCTAGCCGAGTTTTTGTCTGAAAAAGGCTTTTTCGTTGTCGGAATAGACCTCAGGAAACCAGTTGGTGCAGAGGTGAATTTTGTCAGGTGCGATGCTAGGTTCTTACCGTTCAAATCTAACTGTTTTGACCTAGCCATCGCGGTTTCCACCCTAGAACATGTAGGCTTAATCTGTTATGGTTTTGAACGCTGGAAAGGATACGCCCCCGATCCTCGCGGGGATAGAAAAGCCGTAGACGAGATGGCTAGGGTCTCCAAGAAGATGATTATAACTCTCCCATACGGATGGGGAGACTTCTACTGGTTAAGAGTATATAATGTTTACACCCTTGACCGCCTCTTGGCTGGCTACAAGAAGCAGATCGAAGAATACTACAAGGTGTTCGGCGACCAGTGGGTTGCCTGCACCAAGTCGGAGCACCTGATCGGCGAAGGCAGGGTAAAGGGCGTAGTTTGCTTGGAGGTGATTAAGTAATGGGCGTCACCGAAGTAGAGCTTTGGAAGGATCACGATGTACTCGGTGGTATATGGTGGTGGACTTGGGAAACCAAAAAGGTTCCCATAAAGGACTGTACAAAAGCAACGCTGAAAGGTAAGGTTTGGATGGTTGGTCCCGTAACCTGCGCGGTTGAAGTTAACCGCTATCGTGTTTGGGAACAATTTGAGCCAGTTCAGGGATGGTACGACATAGACGTGGATGTTACCCCCTATATACGCACGTATGCGGATAATGAATTTTCCATAGGCGTCAGCCCGATGGGAGGGAGCACATGGACGCTCTCATGCACCGTCGCGTGGACAGAAAGTCCTCCCAGTCCTGCGGAATACATTGTACCAGCCCCAGCGCAAGCGGGGTATGAATACTTTTCCACGATTTTGCTTGTTGGGCTTGTCGCCGTCATAGTTGCTGTCTTAGTATGGTATGCGACAAGGAGGGAGAGGTAATGGCTGATGAGGAGAAGAAAGACCCGAACGCTGAGATCGCGAAGTTGGTGGAGTGGTTGACGGTGGACTGGAGCCACATCGCCCTAGTGATCTTGGCTGTACTGTTCGTGGTGGTGTTGATCGTGCTCTTGACAAGGAGGAGATAGCCGTGAAGAGGTTGAAGAAGTTGTTGAGGTGGAGACTCATAGATCGTCCCAAAACCATGAAGTTCTTATTTGACACGGAACTGAGCGAGGAAGCGGTGAAGGTTCTGGAGAGGAAGGTTGATCCGAGGGAGTTGTTAGCCTTAACCTTCGGCTTCATCATCACTTTGGCGCTCATCTTTAAGGGTGACTTAGAGACGGGGAAGACCATCGCTCTGGCGCTGATATTCTACGGCATCGGGAGGAGCGTACCATGATCAAGCGGAGCATTGGTTTACTCACACCATTAATCCCGCTACTAATAGTGGTGTCGGCTAGCGCTTTCTCGCATGTTTGGGTAGTGATCCCAAACGTCGCCACGATCAAAGCCATCGGCATCGGGGTCTATCAAGACGCTGGTTGCACCACTCCGCTAACTGAGATTAATTGGGGAACCCTTGAGCCTGCTGAAACAAAGAGCTACACTCTCTACCTAAGAAACGAGTCAAACGTCCCCATAACCCTAAACATGACTACCCAAAACTGGAACCCGCCAGAAGCCAAAGACTTCATCACCCTCACTTGGGATCGAGAAGGAGAAACCCTAAAAGTAAACCAAGTCGTCGAGGCAACTATCATCCTAATCGTGTCACCCAACATCTCAGGTGTGACCAACTTCAGTTTTGACATCATACTCACAGGAGTTGGATAAGATGAAGAGGTTTTTCACGATTAGGCTTCTCCATAAAGGAACCAACACTACCGTACGGGTAAGCGCTCAGGCTTTAGATGCTATGATGGACATGGCTGGGCGCATGTTATGTGAAGGAAAACTTGACGCGTTTAGTGTGGAGGTGTGAGAAATGGCTGAAGAAATAGGATACGTGGACAGTACTCTGACTGTGATGGCGATCTGCGGAGTGGTGGGAACAATCCTTCTGGCGCTGATCTTGGTTATGCTCTATGCGAGGCGGTGAGAGTGAGCAAGATATACGTTGACAGGGAAAAAATCCCTTACCTAGCCTTTATGTTGCCTTCAGAGAGTTTTGGCTTGCTGGACTTGATGAAAGGAGAATCCAGCTATTATGCTGATAGGTTGAATGTGGACTACAAACCCCTCGCCGAGGACAAAGTGTTTGTGCATGAGGGGAGGGGGGAGATTCTTGGGTTCATCGCGGTGCTTTCCAGCCAGTACGATGACCAGTTGGTGTTAGAGATCGAGGTGGATGGCATGTTTCAGCGGTGGTGGGAAAACAGGTTTTACGAGTATATGAGGCTTCCCACAACGAATCTGGCGCTGTTGGGCAACCACATACATGATGCGGCTGAGGCGCGCTATGGCTTCTACTGCTTCATCCCTCAGTCCTTTAGGGAACACTGCACCGTGTCGCTGGTGAACAGACACGCAACAACCACGCACTCTTGTCGTTATCTTGGCTTATGGTATGCCTTAAGGAGGTGAAGCGATGAGTCTATATGAGATTTATCCTACGCCACCTAAGAGACCAACGGTTTCGGAGCAGGCGATAAGAGGCGCTGAGTACGTCTTAGCTCAATACCTGCCCCAAACTTATACAACGGTTCCTGCAGACGCTAGGCTCTGTAGAGAGCACCCATACACAGCCGTTGCCCGAAGCATATACCTCAACGACAACTACGTGGCATATCGTGTCATGAGGCGTTTCTTCCCAGATGTGGCTCATGCGATTAAAAAGTGCTTATACGATGGGTATGTGTATCATAGAGACCCGAAGTACTCGATATTTCTAGGTGATGTTTACAGCCCTACCTTCCCCATTATGGGGACAGTCACTACTGACGTGAAGACGGTGACGGTGGATGCTGAGGTTTATACGGTTAGGAGGGTGGACTACGCTGGCTGGATATACGACTTTGAGCTATATGCCGATCTCTGTGCTTTGGCTGGCATCTATGAGGTGAGGGTTGCGCGCCCAAAGATCGGTCTCCGCTTCTTGAAGAAACTGAAGGATATGTGGGACGGTAAAGGGCTGAAAGACACCGTGTTTGAGAGGGAGGGACACTACTCAACCTACAAGTGCGCGTTAGCGTGCATACTTGCTGAACACCTCGGAGACTGGGAATTTGCCGAAACGATGATGACCGCGATTTTAAAGAACCAAGACATTTGGGATAGGCTCAAGGGCATATCGTCACCATACAACACGCAGGGATTCATAACCGACTACCTACCTGATCTCAAGCCTAAAACTCCAGCCGTGCCGACAAACGTGGAGACAACCACGTTCTGCGTCATGGCAATAGCCCCCTACATACTATTTTGAGCACTGACGCGATGAAGCAAAACCAAAGGAGGAAAAAGGAAAATGGGTGAAATAGGGTATAATGCATCAGCATCAACAGGGGTCACACTTTTGACCGCTACAGAATGGAGAAGCGTTGTCGTAACAGGTGAGGCTTTAGAAAAGAGTAAGATGGCTGTTGGAGAGAGCCAATCCTACACCGCTACGGTTGAAGATAGCAAAGTACCTGCTGAAGCACTCCCACCCACATTTGCCGTTAGGCTTGAGGCGGACGGTGTGGTTTTAGCTTCTGTGTCCTTTACGCCAGCCATCTACGACCCAGCAACCAGAAAGTGCGCCATCTCTTTCACGGCACCAAGCGCCATCCTAGGGAAGAAGACGGTGAGACTGGCTTGGGACGATCAAGTTCCGTAGGATACGCGCGTGGTGTTTCCCTTGGAGTTCCACTTGAGGTCAGCTCTGTTCCAGCGCCACCACCAACAGGTCTCCTCATCTTTTTGCTCATCATGGTTCCCATTGTATTCACTATTTTCCTATTATTCTCTGGCTTTGGATCAACTGAGCGTGATAGAATTTGAATGAAAGGAAACGTCCAACACAAGATATTAAAGAACCTGACAGACTAATCAAAACAGGTGGTTGTATGCTTCAAACGATCGTGAAGGCGTTAAGATGGTTCGTGATCTTGCTCGTGAACTTTATTTTAGGCGGTGTTGTAGGATTCTGTCTTCCAGCGCATTTCGCCACCGTATATGCGACCCTAGGCGTTGTCGTCCCTATCATTCTCTTTGCCTTCATTCAGTACAAAGACAAGGAACATATGGCTGAGAACCTCGCATCTTTCCTCGTTGGTGGTTTTGTAGGGTTTGTATTCCTCTTGTATATATTGCGTTTATGGTGGGCGATACCGTGATGAGTAGCCTAGAGAGGGTGGTTGAAAAACTGATTGAGGTGCGGGCTGTCAAGTGTCCGTATTGCGGTCTTAAAAATACGGTGAAGAATCCACGCTGGAAGCATGTGAAGTGTAAGGGTTGTGGGCACAAGATCAACGTGGGCTTCGCCAAGCAGTACGTTGACGTTAAGAAGGTGTCGGTTGATGTGCGCCCTAAACGGCTTCTCCATCCAATAGATCGACTCATGCCAGAATCAGTCGAAGAATTACGATTAGTTAGGAGGAGTAAATGATGAGGAAACGAGAAGAGTGGTGGGAGCCATACGTTAAGCCCCTGCCAACATGGGACATCTACGATCCAAAAGGCTACGCAACCTCCCTCGGAATGCTCAGGAGTAAACCGCCCTCCCCAGAGTTCACGAAACCCGAAGAGAAGGGGCGCGTGACTGGGATCATCATAGGCGAGGGCACGCTCGGATTCTTCCTAGACCTTCCTTATGGAATATACATCTACATCAAAGCCGAGATGATGGAAAAACCACCCATAGACCTCGTAACCCAAATGCTAGGACTAAAAACCTACACAGCGATGTACAAGGAAGTCGTACCCGTCTACCACTTCTGGACACAAGGGCTAAGGGGATACTTCCTCGCCAACTACACCAAAGACCTACTACTGGGCAAGAGACGTGAAATCGCCCAATTCATGGTAACACACGGATACACCATCAAACCAGAAACCCTAGAACAATTCAAGCGGAGATTCCCACGCATCAGCCACAGATACGTCCAAGCCACCAAAGAGGGGTCACAACAAGTAGTGTGGAGAGAAGCCTACCTCATCCCACCAGAAAGACCACCTCTTTAAGCAAAAGACGTTCTTTACTGAGAAAAAAGGAGCCTGTGCATACCGCCTATTCGGCGGATGCCTTTTCCACTTTCTTCACAAACTTGAGTTGAAGGTAGTCTCCGTTCTTTATATCAAACAGGCTCACGACATGCTTAGGAAGGGTCACCAGAATGGAGCTACCAGCCCCACCGCCAGACCTCGCCTGCGCTACAAAGGCGACTTCATCAACACTCATCATATACCCCCAAACTGTGCTACAAAAATACAATATTAATGATTTAAAAACGTTATGTGTGATAAAAATATAGAAAGAAGCACTATATGCGATAATCCTATATATTACCATGCCTTCTAACAAACTATACATCGCGTGGAGGGGAGGAGACCGTAAGTTGGCTGAACATTGTGAGGTGTGCGGAGAGAGCCCTGCTCGAAAAATCGAAGACCTAGTCCTCTGCGACCGCTGTGCTAGGGTATGCAAAAAAATCCTAGAGGCTGGTGAAAGGGGTGTTTCCATGAAAGAGATAGAAGAGATCGTGCGCGCGGAATGGAAAGAGAGAGGTGAGTTGTTTGTCGAAGCCTAATTACGGAACAATTCAGAAAACTGTTAAGGCTCTGAAGGAGAGTGGCATGAGCGACAAGGCTATAAAAGAGGTGCTTAAGTGGTATGTTTGAGGGAGGTGAAAAACGACGAAACCAAGACTAACGGTTGAATCCTTCCTAAGTTCTAAGGTTGCGGTAGGCATCCTCCGAACCCTGATTCAGCGAGACATGCCCCTACCCATATCGAGGATCGCCAAAGAGATCGGGAGCAACTACGTCACGGTGAGGAAGCACATGACGCTCTTGATGGACGCAGGTCTAGTCACCAGCGTTGGCTACTTAAAAAGAACACTGTACGAGGCGAACATCCAAGACGAAAGAATCAGGGTGTTCAAGACCTTCATCGAAGCATGGAGCAACCTCACTCATTAGGAATTAAGAGTTAGGTTATTCTACGCGCACGAATCAATCTCGGCAAGAGGGTGGGATCTGGGATCCTTCCCTCTGTCCATTTTTTCTCCTCCAAGATTTTTATGATCTCGTCTTTCAGGGTGATAGGGATGTCAGCGACCGTACGGACAAATAGATGGATGTCGTTGGGCATGGTGCCGTAGAGGCGTTTATGCAGGTCAATGTAGTGGGTAAGCTTTATCGCCCGTCCCTTCGTCGTGTCGTTTGGTCTCATGCAGAGCTTCGCGATCATAACCATGGCCTCCTCTTTAGTCTCGGCTGTATAAAAGAGGTGCTCGGGCGCGGGCCCCACATAAACGCGGTCTCCGGTGCGGGCGTCGTAGACGTACCAGTCGTCTTCGCGATCCTCTCTGCCAAGAAGCATGCGTCTGTATTTGGATCCGTGAGGCCCAACTACTACGGGTATCCCTAATCGCCAACAGCCGCTGGCTATAGAGGCGGCCTTCTGGGAATAGGCTCCCCAAGCAACGCCGACAGCGCCAACTCGGTTTAGAATGTAGTCAGCGATTTCCTCATAGTTTGCGCGCAGGTTGCGCTTAGCGAAGATGCTTGCAATCTTGATTGCGGCTCCGGCTATGTGAGAGTTAGAGACGCAAGAGCCTACATTCACGAGACACCCAGCGTCAAAGGCGCCCGTATATGTTTCGTACGGTGTTTTTCCTTCTTCGTTCTTGTACATGGCAGCGGACATAGCGGCGCATCCAGACGTGACCACAATGTATCGACGGTTGGCGAATTCGGAGCACATTTCCGCGACCTCTTTTCCGCCATGAGGGTAGTTGGCACACCCCACAAACGCCAATACACCCGGTATCTCGCCAAGAACGATAGGGCTGCCCACGTTTCGTATCTCTACGTCTTGTATGGCGCCTCTTCCGGCTCGAATCTTGAACTTCTCCTCTTTCAGTTGCTTTTCAGCGGCCTTTACGATAAAACTATGTATGGGCAGGCCACGAGGGCAAGCGTTTTCACAGCGTCCACATCCTACGCATGTTTCGTAAAGGTCTGCGAGACTATCTAGGTTCCCTACTGCTGCTTCGCTTATTGCTTCTGGAATTAGTAGATCTTGGGGACATGCTCGTCTACAGTCATTGCACTTGGTGCACCCTTTGGCTCTCTCAATAATTTCGTCGACGTTTGGGATTGCTTTGAACTTCTTTCTGCTGGGGGCTACTTCTACCGCTGTTCTCGTTGCTACTTCGCCGACTTTAGCCGGATCAAGAATAAGAACCCCCGGTACCTTTCCGCTCACCAAGTCTGATACGATCGCATCTATTGGGTCGCGGGTTCGGTTTTGTAGCCCTGCACAGTTTTTCTCACTTGTCACGATCACTGGCGCCTTGATCTTCTGGGCTTCGATCAAAGCATCTGTGCGGATGCACTGTTCGTCGAGAATCACAACGTCGGGGACGCCGCTTCTGATGAATCGAAGCTGCCAAGAAATGGGTCCGACGATCTTAGCTTTGGGGTTGTACCGAGTAACGTCGTGGGCGGTGCAGCATAGGCCGCAGACTTCCACTTCGCCGTAGAGACCGTTTTCTTTGAGGTAGTCCACTATTTCGGTGGCAGGTACGACGTTGTGACCGATGCATAGAATAACCGGTTTAAGGGAATCGATCGTGCCATACCCTAACTCCACGAGAGGAGCCTCAGGGTCTGCCTTCGGGAATCCGAAGGCCGCGATCTGTGCGATGTCTGCGACCTCGAGCCCCACATGGTCGATCATCCCTGCGTGGAATACTTTGGACTCGAAGTCGATGTTGCTGCTTTCTTGTCCAGTGTGGGTGGCTGAGAGCAGGTGGGTAAGCTGGTTTTCGAGGTAGTCTAGGACGTCTTCAAGGTCGCCGAGGGTTTTTGGTCGGATGCCGCAAACTAGTCGGGTGATGGGGGCTTCGACCTCGATGTTTATGCCTCCGACGTCGATGGGATATCTGCGTCCAAACTTTTCGATGAGGTGTTCCACTAGGTGTCTAGCGTGTCCGATGTGGGTTGCGGCTCCGATGCAGCAAGCGAGCAAAACGATGCGGGACTGCTGGCCTGCCATGTTGATTCCGCAGGCTCCTCTTTTTCCGGCGGTGAGGTCACATTTTCCGAAAGTGCAGAGGCAGCAGACGTCGCAGAAGGGCATGTAGAGGGGTTGGTATCGTTGTA
>Ga0315309_1001324_pt1 | contig 14840 bp, 15 predicted proteins | sample TDP4_MG_FD_203080 | JGI IMG/M metagenome (GOLD analysis project Ga0315309, IMG submission 203080) | Freshwater sediment microbial communities from Lake Towuti, South Sulawesi, Indonesia - TDP4 | ecosystem: Environmental > Aquatic > Freshwater > Lake > Sediment | place: Indonesia: South Sulawesi... | reverse complement strand
GCCATTCATTACATATTAAACATCAGATTCGATGACGATTCCGTCAGGTTCCTAAAAGCTCAGCCAACCTTTGAAACAGTCAGCAACGAGTTTTTTGAATACTTGAGAACCTTCAGATTCACAGGTGATGTGTTCGCTGTGCCAGAAGGCACAGTAGTCTTCACAGACGAGCCCATAGTAAGGGTCACCGCACCGATACTTGAGGCACAACTTCTTGAGACATATCTATTATCGACCATCAACTTTCAGACGCTCATTGCTACCAAAGGATCGCGCGTGGTTCAAGCGTCTAGGGGAAGAGACATAGTCGAATTTGGAGCAAGGAGAGCTCACGGTCCTCAAGCCGCGTTGCTTGCAGCACGTGCTGCCTACATAGGTGGCTGCATAGGCACATCAAATGTTATCGCTGGCTACGAGCTTGGAATACCAACCTACGGGACTGTTGCGCATTCATTCATCATGAACTATGACAGCGAACGAGAGGCGTTTGAAAAATACTGTAGGGTCTTTCCTTCCAAACCTGCGATTCTAGTTGACACATATGATACGATCGCCGGAACGAGAAGGGCTATGGAGATCGGCAAGAAGCCTTCGATGGTCAGGCTTGACAGCGGCGACGTATACAAGCTTAGCGTAAAAGTAAGGCGCATCCTGAACCGAGCGGGCCTATATGATACGAAAATATTCGTGAGCGGAGATATGAACGAGTACAAGATCAACAACCTAATCTCAAAAAGAGCGCCCATCGACGCATTTGGGGTTGGAACCGAGCTTGTTACATCTCGGGATGACCCAGCACTGCCAGGCATCTACAAGCTTGTTGCCATCGAGAGGGATGGGAGGTGGGTTCCACGCGTGAAAACCAGTGCTGGCAAGAGAACTCTTCCCGGACCGAAACAGATCTTTCGGAAATACTCGGACGATGGAAAGCTTCAATGGGATCTACTAGGTATGGCTGACGAAGAGTCACCCCATGGAACCGTAGCACTACTTGAGAAGATAGTTGACAAGGGGTCCCTTGTGTATGAGTTCCCAACAATCGAGCAGATTAGAGAGAGGGCGCTGGCTGAGGTTGAATCACTGCCGTTGACGGCGAAGAGGCTGAGAGGTTGCAGAGCGCCCAAGGTCAGTTTGACCTCAAGACTGAAAACGATTGCTCAATCACTTTATGTTGAACATGGTGCTTCATGAGGAAAGCGGTATGGCGCTTCACGATAGACTTGAGCGAGCGACTGTTTGTAGATTTCACTACGTCTTTTTGGGCACCGCGGCACTTGCCTGGGCTTTCAACGCGATCTCAGTGATGATCCTTTCGTTCGCGCTACCCTCGATACTGAATGAGTGGGGGCTGCCAATTCAGACAGGGGGCCTTTTGGCGACTGTATACTATGTCGGTATGTTCTTAGGCGCCTCCACCTTTGGAGTGTTAGCCGACCAGATAGGCAGAAAGCCGACGGTTCAGCTTGCAGTCGCTATCTACGCAACCACGACAGGTCTTTGCTCCCTCGCTTGGGATCCGGTTTCTATGGGAGTTCTGAGGTTTCTCGGTGGAACTGGGACCGGGGGCATAATGCCTGTCCTGAGCACATGGCTCTCTGAATATATGCCAAAATCAGACCGGGGCAAGTTCGTAGCGGTCTTGGAGAGCTCTTGGTCATTTGGTGCGCTGCTTGTCAGCGCGCTTTCTTGGTTTCTTATACCGGCCTATGGTTGGAGATCCACCTTCCTTGTCTCGTTTTTCGCTCTCCTTTTCATCTTCTTGATTCAACGGTTTTTGCCAGAATCGATTCGGTTCTTGGAAGTCAAGCAAAGAACAGACGAAGCACTATCGCTCCTCAGGACACATGGCTTTGATGCATCTTCATCGTCCCAAGAGCCGGAACGTATGGATAGCAGAGATAGTCGGGGGTTTCTCTTAGCCGAACTCTGGTCTCATCCTTTGAGAAGAAGAACCTTGATGCTGTGGGTTCTATGGTTCTGCATTGCGTACTCCTATCACGGCATCTTCGTTTGGCTTCCAACTATACTTTACGCGGAAGGCTTCGCTCTAGTCAGAGCGTTATGGTACTCAATGCTGATCACTTCTCTACAGATCCCCGGATATCTCAGTGCCGCTTTTCTGATAGAGAGGACAGGACGGAAATACACGCTCGCGCTTTATATGGCGGTGGCAGGACTGGCAAGCTATTTCTTCGGCAATGCTCGGACGGAATGGAGCATCCTACTTTGGGGAGGCTGCATATCGTTCTTCAACTTGGGGGCCTGGGCAGTCACGTATGCCTATACTCCGGAGCTTTATCCAACTAGGATTAGAGGGACCGGAGCTGGATGGGCAGGCGCAATCGGCCGAGTAGCTGGAATACTGGCCCCTTCCCTTACAGCGGTTACTGTTTCAAGTCTTGGCATGTTCCAAACATTCATGGTGTTCTTTGTAACACATTTCGTCGCAGCGGTTGTTGTTGCCGTCTTCGCTGTGGAGACGAAAGGCAGAACACTTGAAGAGATATCGAAGTAACCTGAGCGATCTGACTGGGTGCGGTAGGATCAGCTGCAGCGGTGAAAATCGAAGATGACTAGGAGGCTCGATTCCAACTATTTGTTATCGTCGCTAGCGTGTAGGGCACGCTGTTCTGATCAATCTCTCTATCGCAGCACTTCTCTGGCAATTGTGAGTCGCTGAATCTCAGACGTACCCTCGATTATCGCCAGTGTCTTTGCATCCCGCATATATCTCTCGACCGGCAACTCGTGCGAGAGCCCGTAGCCACCGTGGATTTGGACGGCTCTTTCCGACGCCCTCAGGGCGACCTCTGATGCGTACACTTTTGCCATTGCTGCATGTTTTGTGAATTTTTCCTTTCTGTCGGCGAGGTTGGCCGCCTCATAGCAGAGAAGCTTTGCTGCTTCAGTTTCGACTGCCATATCTGCAATCGTGAACTGAATGGCTTGGAACGATGCTATTGTTTGGCCATATTGAACCCGTTCCTTCGCATAGGCAACTGAGACCTCCAACGAGGCCTCTGCCAGCCCGACCCCCATTGCTGCAACCCCGATCCTGCCGTAGTCCAGTGCCGTCAAAGCAATCCTGAATCCGTCCCCCTCTTTCCCGAGCAGGTTCCTCTCTGGGACCCTGCAGGCCTCCAGAACAACCTCCCCATTGGAAGACGCACGTAACCCGATCTTGTCCTCTATCTTCCCAATCCTGATTCCCGGATTGTTTCCTTCTACTACGAAGGCGCTGATACCCTTAGATCCCTTTGACGGATCCGTAGATGCAAATACCAGGTAGATACCTGCAGCGCCTGCGTTTGTGATGAAGCACTTGTTTCCGTTCAGCAAATACTCGCCGCCGTTGCGAATAGCGAATGTCTTCATCGCCGCTGCATCAGAACCAGCTTGAGGCTCTGTCATCGCGAAGGCTCCAATCCTCTCTCCGCGGCTAATAGGAGTGAGGAAGGACTTTTTCTGACCTTCAGTTCCGAAGAGCTGTATGGAGAGAGCTACCATGGTGTGAACTCCGCAGATGAAGGCTGTATTCGCGCAGACCTTGGAGAGTTCCTGAATTGATATTGCGAAGTTCCTCATTCCTGCTCCTGCTCCTCCATATGACTGAGTAATCGGAATCCCAAGCAGATTCATCTTTGCGAGCTTCCGAACGTTCTCTAATGGATACTCGCCTGTCCGGTCAATCGTCGAAGCTTTTGGGGCGATTTCTATCTTGGCGAAGTCTTCAACAGTTTTCTTCAGGAGCATCTCGCTGTCAGAAAGCAGAGACGACATTTGCCACCGCTCCTCATACGTGGGTCTACTGAATGAACATAGAGGTTTTCTCGGATAAGCCTGTATCCTACAACTCAATTGCCTGAATGGACTCTCTCGCCAGCCTTTTTTACTAGAACGCTCCGTACCATGGGATGAGTCTTTGGTGATCTCGCTTGGTTGAGGCGGCTGTAGAGGACAAGAGGGTGACCTTAGAGGAGGCTGCCAAAATGGTCTTCGACGGCGCACATCTCTTTTGGGGAGGCTTCGGTTATCAGAGGCCTCCTGTCGAGTTTGCTCGAGAGCTTATTCGTCAGAAGAAGAGGGATCTGACGCTTTACACTTGCGGCTCTGAAGTCGACATCGATATGCTTGCCGGTGCTAAGGTTGCGAAAAGGTTTGAGTTGGCATACGTGGCGATCGAGGCGATAGGCCTTGCTCCGAATACTGGTCGCCGGGTCAAAGAAGGGTTCCTTGAGATAGAGGACTATTCGAACTTGGCGATGGCGATGAGGTTCTACGGAGGTGCGATGGGGGTTCCCTTCATGCCGATCAAGAGCATGATGGGAACCGATCTTGAAAAGCCAAAGTTTCGCAAGGACAAGCTGAAGGTGATCGATTGCCCCTTTACAGGAGAGCGGGTATGTCTCGTTCCTTCTGTGAGACCGGACTTCAGTATTGTGCATGCATCAAGAGTGGACCCCGAGGGGAATGCTCAGATCGATGGCACAAGAGGAGAAGATGAGGAAGGCGCTAGAGCTGGGAGAAAGGTCATCGTTCTTGCAGAGGAGATAATTGATAATGAGGTTGTGAGGGCTCAGCCGGATCAGACAGTTATACCCGGACTGTATGTCGATAAGGTCGTAGAATGTCCTTGGGGCAGTCATCCCATGATGGTATACAACTATTACGACTACGACTTGGAGCACATAAGGTTCTACATCAAACAGTGTGAAACGGAAGAGGGATGGCAGAGGTATTGCGAGGAGTTCATCACAGGGACAGACCGCTTGGGCTACTTGAGAAAGATTGGTGTGGAGAGGCTCCTTAAGCTTCGAGCCAAGAAGCCGTATGGCTACTAGGTGATTGAGGTGAAAGAATCGGAAAAGGCCAGGCAGGGTGAGTATTCTCCTCTGGAGATGATGGCAACGTGCGGGGCCCGAGCGATCAAAGACGGTGAGACAGTCTTCGCGGGGACGGGCCTTCCGGTCCTCGCTGTCATGTTGGCTCAGAAGACGCATGCGCCACGTTCCAAGGCGATCTACGAGGGAGGATTCATCGAACCAAGAAACATCGATCTTCCTCTCTCAGTCGCGGACTCTAGACTCACCTATCGAGCAGCGGCAGCGATAGGCCTTAGGGAAACTCTTGGAGTCCTCCTTCAAGGCGGACGAATAGACATCGGATTCTTGGGAGCGGCACAACTTGATGAATATGGAAACATCAACACGACGTATATCGGAAGCCTCGAGAAGGCTTCGGTAAGACTTCCTGGCAGTGGCGGCGGGAACGATATCGCCTCATGTGCCAAACGGATCGTAGTCATAATGAGTCACGCCAAACGGAAGTTTGTGAAGAAGCTTGACTATTTCACAAGTCCTGGACATATAGACGGACCTGATGGAAGGCGGAGATTGGGACTTCCGGGCGGAGGACCGTCTCTGGTGGTTACCGACCTCTGTCAGATGACCTTTGACGAATCGGCGAAGAAGGTTCGCTTGTTCTCGGTACATCCAGGCCTGACTGTGAAGCAGGTCTTGGAGAATACAGGGTTCGAACTTGCAGTTCCAAAACAGGTTGCTGAGACAGAGCCGCCAACATACTTCGAACTGGAAACGCTCAGAGGAATCGACCCTACTGGGATCTATATCCCGAGAACCGCGAAATAGCTGTACCGTGTTCGGCTGTATGGATCCAATGAGGTTAAGGCGCTACTTTTTTTCTGTCCAGTCGTAGAATCCTTTCCCTGTCTTTCTTCCTAGAAGTCCTGCTCTCACCATCTGCCTGAGCAGCGAACTGGCCCGGTACTTTGGATCACCGGTGTCCTCTGATAGAACGTTTGCTATCGACAGCGTCGTGTCCAGTCCAATGTAGTCTAGTAACGTCAGCGGCCCCATCGGCCAGTTGAGTCCTAGCTTGATCGCCTTGTCAATGTCAGCGGGCTCGGCGACTCCTTCTTGAACCAGAAAAATCGCTTCGTTCAGCGCAGGAATGAGAATTCGGTTCACAATAAAGCCCGGCATGTCTTTTTTGACTATGACCGTGTCCTTCCCCATTTTCTCAGCAAACGCCTTCACTATTTGAACGGTCTCATCTGAGGTCTTTACTCCCCTAACGATCTCAACAAGTTTCATCAGCTGAGGAGGATTGAAGAAATGCATTCCACAAAACCTTTCAGGCCTCTTCGTCGCTGCAGCCAGCACAGTAATGCTAATCGAGGACGTATTCGATGCAATGATCGTGCGTTGAGGAGCAATCTTGTCCACTTCGGACAATAGCCGGCACTTTAATTGAGCCTCTTCCGGAGCAGCCTCAATCACTAGGTCAGCCTCTCTCACAGCCTCTTTGAGCGAGAGGGTGGCATGAATCCTCTTCTTGATTTCGACTCTATCGTTTTCAGTCAGTTCTCCCTTTCGAACAAATCTTCCTAGGCTATCGTCGATCATCTTCAAGCCTTTGTCAAGTAACTCTTGCTTTACGTCGGTGAGGTAGACCTCTGATTTGGCTGCTTGTGCAGCGACCTGCGCGATTCCATGACCCATCAAGCCAGCGCCTAACACCGCAACCTTTGTGACTCCCAACCACGACTACCATCTCTGTGTATCCACCTCCTTTGTGATATAGGCTCTTAGGAGGGCCAAGGCAGGTGTGGGTACCCCTACTTGGGGAACAAGGGAAACTGGATAAGGACCCGAAAATCCTTCTGGTGATGGAAAGACGAGAAAACATCCGATGAAAGATCACCTAATCCCCGTTTTAACGCCGTTAACGAGAGAGTCCTTTCCCTGTAGTGGAGACTAATAATGCATCATAGTCAGACCACAGAAGGGTGCCTTACCTAGATCCGATTTCCTATGTCAACTGTCTGGCTTTCCTTGATCTTCCTATTCATCTTAGGAAGTTGGGGTAGCTGCTAAGATCTCCAAAAAATCGAAACCCCAGAGTATCTGTGCCTGAGTTCATCGAGCATATAGGCAAAGTAAAGGTTAATTAATTTCCCCAAAGGAAGTAAATGTCGCGGGTGGATCCGACATGCTACCTTCCGTCCAAGCAGTAAGAATACTCCGACACTGCGAGGAGAACACGGAATCTGTATCACAGATTCTAGCCAAACTAGGCGGAAGGAATGAGACCACAATCAATCTCATAAAAGAGTTGTCGACGCGGAGGCTTCTACAAATAACACCGAAGAAGAACGGGGTAGGGAGGCCAAAACACTTGGTTCGAACAACACCACTCGGCAAGCAATTCATAGAGCAATACAACCAATTGCTAGACATTCGTTTCCAAAGCAACGAGAACGACATCAAAAAAGCTATCAAACAAGGTGAACAGGCGCGAAGATTGGTGGAGCTAGGCGTTGACCCTTATGCTCGATTTAGGGAGGTAAATGAAATCGCCAGAAATATCGCGAACAGTGCGCAAATTGGTAAACATCCTTGACGAAGCCAGAATTCCCTACATGATAATCGGCGGATATGCTCTTGCCGCCTACGGTCGCATTCGGACAACGCAAGATGTTTATGTAGCCATCGATGCATCATTTACTGATGTTGTGAGAACTCACGAACTGCTTAGGATGAACGGTTTCCAACTGCCTTCCTCGCCTCAACCTGATGCCCCACTTTTTCTTGTAACAGATCCAGAGAACCTCGTTGAAATCGAAGTTTGGACAGAGCCGGACGGTGTTGTCTTTGATACCGATCTTCTGAACAGGCGAGTCAGGGTTCGGCCATTTGGCAATGATTTCGAAGCATTTGTGATTGGACCAGAAGACTTCATCGTGAATAAGCTTGCCAAAAGATCTAGAGAAGTACAAGACGAGCAAGATGCTGTTTCAGTTCTCAAACGCCAAGAAGGAAAACTTGATTATGACTATCTCACAAGAAGAGCGAAACAAGCCAAGGTACTCGGCTTATTGCAGACGCTCATGCGAGAACTCTAGCTTACTGGCCACGCAGGCCTTTTCCATTGCTTAGGTTAGCTCTCCTTGATCTTGAGTTTCTCTGAGTAGATTCCTTCTGGCTTTGTGAGGCCCTCCTGTATCTTTCTTAGCTCTTCCTCTTGTTGCTGGATTTGTAGTAGGGTAGTGAGTCGGCTGCTGATTCATCCGTACCTTTGCATGAAGTCTCTTACTAAGCCACGGTAGGCGGTTTCCTTTCTTAGGTCAATGAACCTTGCCTCTTTCCTTCCTATCGGGGGTATCGACCCCATCGGGACGTATTTTATGAAGTTGGGTGAGACGCAGATTCCTCCGCCGAGTTTCTGAGAGAGGCTGTCTACGGTCTTGGGGTCCTCACGAGTGGCTTCCAAGAATATCTTGATCTGGTCAATTACGCCTGTCCGATCCTTCTCTACGACGAACAGGTAGTTTCTGATCTCTGGATATTCGAAGATGGCGCCGTCGATGGCGTAGGGGCTTGTTAGGGTTCCCCTGATCTTCACGAGGTCGTCGAAACGGTACTTGGGCGGCAGGAGACGGATGAGGGTTCGTCCGCAGGAGCATTCCTCAGCAATGGCCTGGGTCTCGTCGTTTGATCTGAACCTGATAGCCATGGTTCCCGTTCTGGTCAGCGTTGTAAAGACGACTTCACCTTCTTCTCCTTCGCCAACTCTCTCTCCGGTTTGAGGGTCAACTATCTCAACGAGTGATTGGTCTTCGGCCCAGTGGACCCCGCTCTTTTCTTCGCATTCTGCTCCGCTTCCGGCCTCAGTCAGTCCATACCCGATTCTCACATCCATGTTCCATCGATCCTCAATCTTCTTCCTGACGGCCTCGGGCAGCGGTTCGCCAAGGGCGTAAGCCTTTCTCAAAGATGCCTTCGCAGGATCTTTGCCGTACTCTTCTTCGTAGGTGTATGAAAGCTTGAGAATGAATTGCGGGACCCCCACGATGACCGTGGGTTTGAAAAGGTCAACTATTAGGGCTTGTTGCCTGCTTGTTGGCATCTTTCCCGCAGGAATGACAGTGGCCCCGATCCTTCTAGCGGCGTCGTGGAGGCATGTTCCAGCAAAGAACATCCCATATGGCGTCACATTGTGCACTACGTCACGTTCAGTGACGCCAGCGATCCTTAGGTTTCTCTCTTCTAGCAGGATTTGATTCTCCATGTCGGTCTTCGAGAAACCAACTATGGTTGGCGAGCCAGAGGTTCCTGATGTTGTATGCCAGACCGAAACTCTCTCGGCCACGGCTGCCGTGTGGTCCTCTGCTATCTCCTTCTTAGTTGAAAAAGGAACCTTGACAAGATCGTCGATGGTCCTGATGTCGCTTGGACGTATTCCCGCTCTTTTGAATTTGCGTTGGTAGAGCCGGGTTCTCTTGTAGGCAAGGTTGAGTGAAGCTCTCAGGCGCTTCATCTGAAGCCTTTGGAGAGCGGCGCGGGACATGTATTCGACGCCTTTTCGCGTTGGGATCACCTTCTCCGAAAGTGGTTGAGGAGACCTGAGCCGATTAGGTTTTACGAGTTATATAAGTTCTGGAACTGTCCTTCAAGACAGTGATCGGCCCCTGTGTTGAGAGATGAGGAAACGTGGAGTTGAAAGTCGAACTGTCAGTGGACGGCAACAGCTTGACGGTTGAAGACTTGGTGCAAGTTGCAGAGGGAAAGTTGCGCGTGAGCCTGTCAGACGAGGCAATCTCCAGACTAGAGCGATCGAGGCAGACAGTTGAGAAGTGGATGAAGGCAGATAAGATCATGTATGGAGTGACCACAGGTTTCGGGCCGACTTGCGATCGGATTGTGCCGGTTGCCGAGGCGAAACGGTTGCAGGAGAACCTCATTCGCAGCCATTCCGCGGGCGTAGGACCATGCTTTGAATCGGATGTCGTGAGGGCGATCATGCTCTGCAGGTTGAATGTCTTCGCCAAGGGATATTCAGGCGTTAGGCTACGAGCAGCCGAGCAGCTGGTTGCAATGATTAATAAAGGAATTCATCCCTGCGTGCCAGAGATCGGCTCAGTGGGCGCGAGTGGAGATCTCACCCCTCTCGCGCACATCGCCCTCGCAGCCATGGGTGAAGGCGATGTCGAATACAAGGGGCGAATCGTTCGGTCTTCTGAAGCGCTCCGAGAGGCAGAAGTCGACCCTCTCAAGCTCGATTTCAAGGAAGGTCTCTCGTTCATTAATGGAACGTCAGCAATGACTGGTTTGGCTGCGCTTGCAATATTCGGTGGCGAACGACTGGTTAGGACCTCAGATATTGTTGCCGCTATGAGCCTTGAGGGACTCCTCGCTTCGTCTGACGCCTTTGATGAACGGGTCCATCTCGTGAAGCCTCATCCTGGGCAAATAGCCTGCGCGAAGAACATCAGGAGACTCTTGACGGGATCGTCCCTGCTCAAGACAGATCAGGAGATTGTGTCAAGCTTGGAGAAGGAGCTAAACCGAGAGAAGGTTTCACGTGTCAGGAGGAGAATTCAGGATGCGTATTCGCTTCGCTGTATCCCACAAGTGATGGGGGCCGTGAGAGCATCGATGGCTTTTGTTCGACAAGCGTTGGAGACGGAAATGAATTCCGCGTCTGACAATCCACTCGTCTTCTCAAAGGAAGAGCAAGTTCTTCACGGAGGTAACTTTCATGGTCAGAACGTTGCCATGGTAATGGATCTTCTCTCCATCGCGCTCACAGAAGCCGGCAACATCTCTGAGAGGAGAACGGCGAGACTGTTGGACGAGGGACTGAGCGGAGGACTGCCAGCTTTCTTGACTAAGGGACAGCCCGGGCTCAGCTGTGGCCTGATGGGGCTTCAGTACGTGGCTTCATCCTTGGTTGCGGAGAATAGGGCCCTTGCAACCCCTGTTAGCGTTCAGTCGATTCCTACGAATGCGAATAACCAAGACATTGTCAGCATGGGACTGACTTCGGCAAGAAATGCCACTAGGATTCTTCAGAATTCTGAGCTTATACTCGCTGTGGAGTTGATCAGCTCGGCTCAGGCGATTGATTTTCGTGGCCCCGAGAAAGTTGGAAGCGGAACACGTGCGGCATATGGACTCGTTCGAGAAAAGATCAAGCCGATCACACAGGACCGAGAGCTGCACGGCGACCTAGAGCTTGCGGCTGGACTAGTCAGTAGTGGAAACTTGCTTGAGCGCGTGGAGAGGGAAGTGGGGAAACTCGACTAGGTTCTCAGGTCTGCGCCTTATCCACTTCATCCCTGTAGGTTCGCCCAAGGTAGACGTATCCTTCATTTCCCGCGCTGATCATGGTGAAATGTCTGTCCTCCAATTCCTTGACGACTTTGCCAGGGGCGCCCATGACAAGGGACTTTGACGGAATCTCCGTGCCCTCTGTCAATAAGGAGCCAGCGGCGACAATTACCCAGTCGCCGACCCTGACGCCGTCCAGTACAATGGCCCTAGCCCCGATCAGAACATCGCTTCCTACATGGCAGCCGTGAGCGATGGCTCCATGCCCCATTAGGACACGGTCGCCGAAAACAAGAGGATGACTCGGATCGACATGGATGACGCAGCAGTCCTGTATGCTCGCCCTCTTGCCAATATTGACGCTGTTCCAGTCTCCTCTTATGACGGCGTTTGGCCAAATGTTTGAATCCTCTCCGATCGTTACGTCGCCAACTATCGTCGCATTGGATGCGACATAGCAACTGGGATGTATCTTGGGCTTCTTGCCTTCAAACTCAAGAATCGGCAATCATCAGACCTCCACAACCATCTAGCGCCTACTTGGGTGAAACGAGCGATAAGGCGGTTGCGGTTGGGTTACGTATCTCAAAGCTTGATCGACCGCATCACTCTAGCCCAAACCTCGTAGAACGCTGTATCGTTTGCTAGCACACGCGCTATTAAGCCTGTCATGACTATCTTCTGCCACCCGAGAGAAGAGAAGTAATGGAATGGGGATAACCGCAGGTGTCTCCAGTTACCTTCGTGGGTTCGGGTGCGGCGGAACTTACTGGGCCGCGTTAGGAGGAAATGGCAAGTGACATGCAAAGACGATTTGACAAGAGTCGCATCTGAGAAACATATTCGCCTTACAACTAGAGGGAGAAAGACAGGGAAGCCTCATACCGTTGAGCTTTGGTTTGCAGTCGACAATGGCAAGGTCTATGTGAGCCACGAAGGCAAGGAGACAGACTGGATGACAAACATCAAGAAGAACGGTGAAGTCTCCTTCGAGATCGGTGGGAAGAACTTCAGCGGGAAAGCACGGTACCTAGAAGACCACACTGATGAAGCGCAGATAGCCAAAGTCGCCCTTTACGAGAAATACTACGGCAAGGCGGCGAGGGAAGTCATCGAAGATTGGTTCTTCCTATCAAGACTACTGGTGATAGCACCTTGAGCATAGTGTCCTAATAAGTGGGTCAGAGTGCTGGAGGTTTTTCTCTCCTTACTCGAACACGTCCATAGAGCATCAGAGAAAATTCAGGCTCCAAAACCTACAAAAGACAGCGCCGGCGCATGCTCCCATGTGATAACATGGGATGTAGGATCAGAAAGATGCAGAGGACCGATATCGATGAAGCAGTGCGAGTTGTGTGAGAGGCTACATTGGACGTATTCAATCGATTCGAAAGGGGATACTACCCTAGACAAGCACACATGTTTGACATGAGCCGTGTTAGCCGGGAGAATTATCTGAAGACCCTTGATCCGAAAGATAGGGAGAACTACTTTTTTGTTGCGGAGATGAATGGCAAGATTGTCGGAGCGGCTAACGGTCGGATCTTTGGCAGAAGCGGTTTCTCTTTCCTGTACGGGATCACCGTCCACCCGTCCAAACAAAGACAGGGCGTTGGTGAGAGGTTGCTGAGGAAAGTGATCGCATATAGCAAGCAGCGAGGCTGTCATAAGATCTCGTTAAACACGCTGCCTGTACTGATTCCAGCCTTGAACCTCTACTTGAAACTCGGATTCGTCCCGGAAGCCTATCTCAGAAAGCAATGGTGGAAGGTAGATTTCATCCAAATGAGCAAGTGGCTGGACTGAGATTCTTGGCGCGCGATAAGAACAGAATTGTGTGTGCCCACCATGCGAGCCACACACAGTTCCTTAGCTGGAAATGGGGGTTCCGGCCCTTAACTAGGTGGTTCTTTCCTTCATTTGCTACGTAGGTTAAAGAGTAAGGTAACCCTATACTTGCTGTGATTTCATTGAGAGTGCTTACGACTGATCTTCTGCGTGGAACTCGAGGAAGGCCAAGTGCACCATGGCACTCCATCTCGGATTTCGTCTCGTTTGCCTATTTGGTTCGGATCTCAAGGAAGTATGAGCTTGATACGCCAAGGCTTCTCAGAAGCATCCACTCCGCCTGGCTTCAAGGAGAATCTTCTTTCGATCATGTATCGATCAAACGACGCCAGATGATGGGAAACGATGGAGTCTTCCTAATAACGCAGAACGATCACGTCATGACACAGCTGAAACTTACTTCGAAGTTACTTGAATATCTGGGGAAGACGGATCTTAGGAGTCTTCAACTTGAAGGCCGCTCCTTAGGTGAAAGGGTTAGGTCTGAACCTGTGGACTTAATGATCAAAGATTTGAGCTCTGAGACCAGAAGGTTCAACCTGCAAGCAAAGGTCGCCGAGAAGTCGACCCCCAGAATCATTCTCTCGCGACAGGGCAGGGAACTTCTGCTCTCGACAGCAACAATCAGTGACGGAAGTGGCACAATTAAGCTACCTCTCTGGAATGCCCAAGTAGATGTGGTTTCAGTTGGTGACACGTTACACATTGAGAATGCACAACTGAAGAGATTTCGGGGAGAACTCCAGGTCTCAGTTGGCAAGTCTACAACACTAAAAGTGGTCGGAAAGGGAAACGACAGATCGAACAGTGCAAGTTCCCCTTAGATCAAATAGAGATTATTGCCGCGACCTTACTTCTATTTCTCTATCCAAGAAAGACAAGAACAGACAATAGAAGCAGAACTCAAGCGACGACAGCCTTCTGATTCTTTGAACGGCCAATCGCTTTCTGGATTTCTCCGAAGATGATTCTTGGTGCTCTTGCTGCTCTAGTGGAAAGATCCTACCGCAGAGCTATCCGTCCGCTAGGTTGCATTCTCAATTGTAGGATTCCTGAGTAGCATACCGCTTGGCAATCATGGATCCTTACGTGTTTGCCTGTCTCAATCTGATTCTCAAGATTTCTCCGTGAGTACCTCACAAATGTCCTTCCCGACTCATCATCTACCACAAGCATGTAGCCGTTCATGTTGACTATCTTGCCTTCAATGTTCACGTGTCTCATTCCGTTCTCAATATCCGCAATTCTCATTTCTAAATTCCCCCCATACATTACAAAAAAGTGGAGCGACCTCAGCTTAGGTTAGCGGCCTATTCAGCTCGTTCGCCAATGGCGAAGCGGTCGCGAACTTGCGTAATCTGGATCTTCAGGTGGTCGCCAGGTCTTGCATTTGGCACGAAGACCACAAATCCCTCAATACGCGCCAGACCGTCACCGCGTCGACTGAGCTCTTTGATGTCGACTTCGTACTGCTTTCCTTCCTCGACGGGCGCATTGTATGCTCGATAGCCCATTTGATTTTCACCTCTTTCGACTTCGGTCAGTTGCACCAAGAAGAAGAACATACGGGCAATCGTTCGTTTAAAACGACTCTCGACTCTCGTTCTCGTGAACTACCTTACCCTGTATTCGTCGCTGTCCTATATAAGTGCACTAAGGGAAGGCATGCCTCTTCAAGATATTCCGCCTCTGTGAACATCCTGTAAGTCCTAACTGCCCCAAAATAATGGATGAGTGGTCAGAATACGCAAACCATATGTTGCTAAGGTTGGAGAATTACTCCGAGCTACTTTGGGACGGTATAGCCGAAAGGCCTGGAAGCAGAGAAGAAAGAAAGAGAAAGAAGAAGACAAAAAGACG